>Ga0115000_10000569_pt1 | contig 34167 bp, 32 predicted proteins | sample ArcticOcean_MG_C_6_FD_89690 | JGI IMG/M metagenome (GOLD analysis project Ga0115000, IMG submission 89690) | Marine microbial communities from western Arctic Ocean - ArcticOcean_MG_CB8_128 | ecosystem: Environmental > Aquatic > Marine > Oceanic | place: Arctic Ocean: Canada Basin | collected...
CTGTAAATAAATCAGAATATGACTGCTTGTAGGCATTCTTTATTTCTTCGTATTTAAAACATTGAGGGGTCTGTACACTAAAGAGATTTTTTCGTTCTAAATTCTGAGATATATTATTGTCAATTTTTCTTATAGTATTTACTACAGGTACAATAGGAATGACTCCCGTATTTACATTAATTGATTTTATTGCTTCATTTATAAGCTGCCTTGAAACTATAGGCCTTACTCCATCATGAATAGCTACAATATCACAATTATTGATATTTTCTAAGCCATTTTTCACAGACAAGAATCTAGTCTCTCCCCCTTCAACTAATTTATGATATGTAGTGAAGTGATATTTTTCACAAAGAATATTCCAGTTTTTAAAATGATTTTTCGGTATAACTAAGATAATTTCGTTTAAGTGGGAAAATCTATCAAGGGTATGCATTAAAACTGGAAGGTTATTTATAGGTGTAAATTGTTTTGGGAGTTTTGTTTTAAACCTTTTACCTATTCCCCCTGCTAATATTAAAGCAGCTTTTCTCATATTATATTATTAACATAGCATCTCCAAATGTATGAAACTTATATTTCTTTTTAATTCCCTCTTTATATGCCTTCATAAGTAAATCATATCCTGAAAATGCTGAAGCTTGCATCATAAGAGATGATTTAGGTAAATGAAAATTTGTTATCATAGATGTAGCAATCTTAAAATCATGAGGAGGAAAAATAAAGAGATTAGTCCATCCATCATATGGAATTATCATATTTTTAGTTGAAACACTTGTTTCAAGACATCTCATGACGGTTGTACCAACTGCACAAATTCTTCTTTGTGTATTTAGACCATTATTAATTTTATCAGCTGCTTCCAGCTTTATCTCTATTTGTTCAGATTCCATTTTATGTTTAGATAAATCTTCAACCATAATTTGACTAAAAGTTCCCAAACCTACATGTAAAGTTGTTTCAGCAAATTCTATTCCTTTTATCTGCATTTTTAGCATTTGTGTTTTGCTAAAATGTAATCCAGCTGTTGGAGCTGCAACAGCTCCTTCTTTTTTTGCAAAAACTGTTTGATATCTTTCATTATCCTGAGAGGTAGGTTCTCTTTTAATATATCTAGGTAGAGGCGTTTGTCCTAAAGCGTTTAAGGTTTCTTTAAATTCCTCATGTGTTCCATCATATAGGAACCTTAGTGTTCTTCCTCTTGATGTTGTGTTGTCTATTACTTCTGCAATTAATTCATCATTATCTCCAAAGAATAATTTATTACCTATTCGTATTTTCCTTGCTGGATCGACTAAAACATCCCAAAGTCTATTTTTTTTATTAAGCTCTCTAAGTAAGAAAACTTCAATTCTTGCGCCAGTTTTTTCTTTATTTGCATAGAGTCTTGCTGGAAAAACTTTTGTATTATTTAGGCAAATTACATCTCCATCATCAAAGTAGTCAATTAGGTCAGAAACTTTCTTATGTTCTATTTCTCCTGTTTCTTTGTGTAATACCATAAGTTTAGCATCATCTCTTGTTTTTGCTGGCGTATCTGCGATCAGTTTTTCAGGAAGATCGAAGTTATACATTGATAATTTATATTTCATGGGGTAGTAATTTTAGGTTTGCAAATATAATGTATTGAGCTCCCGAAGTCAATAGAAACTACATATTTAGTTTTTTGTCAAATTCTGTTATAGTAATTGCATCTTTTAGGTTGTATTCTCCAATTTTCATTCTACTTAAGCAAGATAGATGCCCAGCATTTCCTAATTTTTCCCCAAAATCATTTGCAATTGAACGTATATATGTACCCTTACTACATGATATTTGAAAAGTAAATTTTGGCATATCAATTGTATTTATGTCAAACGAGCATACCGTTACTTTACGTGATTTAATTTCTACAATCTCTCCGCGCCGGGCTTTTTTATATAAACGTTCTCCTTTAATTTTTATGGCTGAGAAAAGAGGGGGCTTTTGATTTATTTCTCCTAAAAAAGTTTTTGACACTTCTTTTATATTTTTATTAGTGATATTTGAAACATTATATGTTTTATTAATTTCTGTTTCTAGATCAAATGATGGTGTAGATGCTCCTAAAGTGATTTCTCCAGTATAGGTTTTTTTCTGATCTTGAATTGAAGAGATTATCTTTGTAGATTTCCCTGTACATATAATTAGAAGTCCACTAGCAAGAGGATCAAGAGTACCGGCGTGCCCTACTTTTATTTTTTTTATTTTGAATTTCTCTTTTAATAAGTTTTTGATTTTTTTTACAATATCAAAAGAGGTCCATCCTATTTCTTTATTTAATAAAAGGATTTGCCCTTCTTGAAATTCTTCTTTAGTTAGTAATGCTAATTTTTGTAGCATTTTAATTAGAGAAAAATAATTACCGTTAAGCCAATACAAAAGCAGTAATATGAAAAATATTTTAGCTGACTATTTTTAACTAATTTAATCATCCATTTACATGCAATTATACCTGTTATAAATGCAAAGAAAAAACCTACAATTAAAGGGGATATTGATGAGTCTGGTATTACCTCTTCAGATATAAGTGATTGTGCTTGTGCTCCAAGAATTAAAGGAACAACCATTAAGAAGGAAAATTTTGCTGCATTCTCTTTGTCAATTCCTAGAAGAACAGCAATAGATATAGTAGCACCAGATCTAGAGATTCCTGGTATGACAGCTATTGCTTGTGAAATTCCTATTAGGAATGCTGAGGTTACATTAATTTTTTTTTCTGAAATCTTGGCTTTATCTGCTAATAATAGTAGTACTCCTGTCACGATAAGCATTGAGCCAACAATTGTTAAATTACCATTAAATAAACCATCTATTTCTGATTTAAAGAAAAACCCAATAATAGCAGCAGGGATCATCGAAATAATAATTTTAATTGAAAACCAAAAGCTTTCATTCTTTTTAAAACTCAATAAATCGTAAAAAATCTTTAAAATATCTTTTCTGAAAACAACAATTGTGCTAAATGCAGTTCCACAGTGCAAGACAACAGTCAAAAGGATATTGTCTTTAGGATTACTCTCTTCATCTAACAATACTTTAAATATTTCTAAATGACCACTACTACTCACAGGAAGAAACTCTGTTAATCCTTGTATTATCCCAAGGATTATAGCATTAATTATATCCACCTATTTTTTAGTTTCTGATCGACTCATAATAGCAAAAACCTCTAATATAAAACCACTAATTATAAGTATTGGTGCATAAGTTAGTCTTTGAGAACTGAATAGTTCCGATTCTAGGAAAACATTAGGGTCTTCTGAACCGCCACCAACCATAAGGGCTAATCCAGCCAATATTAGAATTAAGCCGCTTATAAGTAGTAAATAATTTTTTCTTTTAAAAATAAAGTCCATTTTTTTTTTAGTTTTAGTTATATAACTCGCTTTCTTTAAGTTTTATGAATTTTCGTACAGCAAAAAATGTTGAAGCTCCGCTTAAGATTATTCCAAATAAGAATAAAACAACAAACACTAGACCAATAATTTGTAAATCGTTAATATTTAAAATACTAGCTGTCTCTGTTTGTATTAGCTGTATAGATCCAATAAGCATGAATATTGCAAATAGAGCACTGTACATTCCTTGATATATCCCGGTTATTAAAAAAGGTTTTTGAATAAAGCTATTTGTTGCGCCTACTAATCTCATTGTTCTTATGATAAATCTTTTAGCATAAACAGAAAGTCTTATTGTATTGTTAATTAACGCAAATGCAATAAAAAAAAGGATAAAGCTAAATGAGAGGAGAAATGCAGACAATTTTTTTACATTCTTATTGAGTTTTTTTATTAGATCTTTTTGATAATAAATTTCATGTACAATATCATTCTTAGCTATTTTTTCACTTATAGCCTGAAGACTATCATTATTTGCATATTGAGAATTTAATTTAACATCAATTGAAGCCATTATTGGATTAAACCCCAAAAAACTTACAAAATCTTCACCTAATTCTAGCTCTAATTCATTTGAAGCCTCTTCTTTGGAGATAAATCGTGTTTGTTTTGTAAACTCTTCAGCATCTAATATTTTATTAAACTCAAGCAGCTCTATTTCTTTTATTTCTTCTTTAATCATTATTGAAAAACCGACATTTTCTTTAACATAATTGGAAAGTCTCTGTGCATTTATTAGCACTAAAGATAGTAGTCCTATAACAAATAAGACTAGTGATAAGCTTATAATCACCGATACAGATGAAGAAATAATTCTTCTGTTGAGCGATTTGTTTTTTCTCTTATTCATTATAAATGCTAAAATATAAAAATACTGCAAAGATTTGTTTGTATTAGTTAACTTTGTAGCTGATAATTTAACAATTCAATGAAGTACAATTTTAAAAATATTGAAGAGAAGTGGCAAAAATACTGGTCTGATAATTTAACTAATCAGGTAAATGAAGATCGAGGGAAAGAGAAGTTCTACGTTTTAGATATGTTCCCATATCCTTCTGGATCCGGCTTGCATGTTGGTCATCCTTTGGGTTATATTGCATCAGATGTCTATGCTCGATATAAAAAGACAAAAGGCTATAATGTACTACACCCTATGGGTTATGATTCTTTCGGTTTACCAACTGAGCAGTATGCTATTCAAACAGGAATACATCCAGAATTAGCTACAAAAAAGAATACAGAGAGGTATAGATCTCAGTTAGATAAACTTGGTTTTGCCTATGACTGGAGTAGAGAGATTCAGACTTCAGATCCTAAGTATTATAAATGGACACAATGGATTTTTAAGCAGTTATTTAATTCTTCATATTGTAAAATAAAAAATAAAGCAATTGATATTTCTGAAGTTATTAGTTTTTTTGTTTTAAATGGAAATATTGGCTCATCTTATTGTTGCGACGATAAGATAAGAGATTTCACAAAAGAGGACTGGAAGTCATTTACAAAAGATGAGCAAGAAGATGTTTTACTTTCATATAGGCTAGCTTTTCTATCTTTTAATATAGTAAATTGGTGTCCAGAGCTAGGAACTGTTCTTGCAAATGACGAAGTTAAAAATGGTTTTTCAGAGCGAGGAGGTTTTCCTGTTGAACAAAAAATGATGCAACAATGGTCACTTAGGATTACCGCTTTTGCAGATAGGCTTAACGAAAGCTTAGATAACTTAGACTGGTCAGATTCACTAAAGGAAATACAAAGAAATTGGATTGGAAAATCCAAAGGAGTAACAATGTCTTTTGAAGTTGAAACTAGTAGTGATATTGGTTGTAAAGATAAAATAGAAGTTTTTACAACAAGACCAGATACATTATTTGGCGTTAACTTTCTTGTATTAGCACCTGAACATCATTTAGTTAGCAAATTACAAACACCTACTCATTTAGAGACTGTACAGAAATATATAAAATCTACTAGATTAAAATCTGAGAGAGATCGTCAATCTGAAAAAAAAGTAAGTGGAGTATTTACAGGAAGCTATGCTATACATCCCTTTACTGGAAAAAAAGTTGCAATATGGATTGCAGATTATGTTATAGCATCATATGGAACTGGTGCGGTTATGGCAGTACCTTGTGGAGACCAAAGAGATTGGTTGTTTGCAAAACATTATAATATTGAGATAATAAATATATTTAAGGATATTGATATTTCTGAAAGTTCATTTGAGGGAAAAGATGCTCTTATAAAAGATTCTAAATTCTTAAACAATCTTAACTGTTCTGACGCAATTAATTTATCTATTGAGCGCATAGTTAAAAAAGGTATTGGTAAAGAAAGAATAAATTACAGATTAAGAGATGCTGTTTTTTCTAGACAGAGGTATTGGGGAGAACCGTTTCCTGTTTATTATTTAGGAAGCACACCACACTTGTTAGATGACAATGAATTTGTAACGTTACCTAAGATTGATAAATATTTACCAACTAAAGATGGAGAGCCTCCCCTTGCTCGGGCATCAAAATCAGATTGGAATATTTTTAAGGGAGATAGGATGGATACAAATATTATGCCTGGTTGGGCCGGCTCTTCGTGGTATTTTTTACGATTCATGGACCCCTTAAATGACAAAGAGTTTGTGTCGAAAGAAAAATCAGAATATTGGGGCTCTGTTGACTTATATATAGGTGGAGCAGAACATGCAGTTGGACATCTTCTGTACTCCCGTTTTTGGACTAAATTTTTATATGATAAAGGACACATAAACTTTGAGGAACCATTTAAAAAACTCATAAATCAAGGTATGATTTTGGGTAGATCTAATTTTGTTTATCGAATCAAGGATTCAAATACCTTTGTTAGTGAGGATAGAAAAGACGCATATGAAACCACAAAGTTACATGTTGATATTAATTTTGTTGATAATGATTTTTTAGATATTAATCAGTTTAAAAGCTGGAGGAAAGAATATTATGACGCGAAATTTATTTTAGATAAAAAGGGAAAATATAAGTGCGGATTTGAAATAGAGAAGATGTCAAAATCAAAATATAATACTCAAACACCCGACTATCTAGTAGACAAATATGGCGCTGACACATTAAGATTGTATGAGATGTTCTTAGGTCCACTAGAACAGTTTAAGCCTTGGGATACAAAAGGAATTAGTGGGGTTCATAATTTTTTAAGAAAATTATGGAGACATACTCATGATAATGCTAATAATTTATCAGTTAGTATTTCGGAAAGGGTAAGTAATATTTCATATAAGTCGCTTCACAAGACTATTAAAAAAGTAGAAGAAGATATTGAACGATATTCATTTAACACAGTAGTTAGCAGTTTAATGATTTGTTTGAATGAATTAATTGATCAAAAATGTAATGATAAGAATGTAATTTCAGATTTTCTTATTCTTCTTTCTCCGTATGCACCACATATAAGTGAAGAGATATGGTCTGAGCTAGGTAATCTAGAGTCTATAACTTTATCTACTTTTCCAAAATTTGATCCTAAATATTTAGTTGAGAAGGAAACAAGTTATCCAGTTTCTTTTAATGGAAAGATGCGGTTCAAGATTGATTTACCAACTGATATGCAAAAGAATGATATTGAGAAGCTAGTTATGAATCATGAAAAAACAAGAACCTATCTTAAAGAAGCAGAACCTAAACGAATTATTATTGTTCTAAATAAAATTATAAATATTGTTTTTTAAAAACTAACTTGACTTCTGTTATTAGATTTTTCGTTTTAAGTAATATATATGTTTCACTTTGTGTAGTGGCATTGGTTTTATCAACTCAGTTTATTTTTTTTCGTTCTTTTAATTTTGATGTTACTAGTTTTTTATTTGTTGCAACATTTATCTCATATAATTTTCAGAGGATTATATCTATATATAAGATTCCTAATAAAAAAAGAAAGCAATGGTTTATCAGTAATTATAAATTCATATGCTTCCTGCTTTTTATTGCGTTAATTAGCTTTACATATCTTTTTTTAGGTTTTAATAAGAACGCTAAGTTTTTAATCGTTATAATATCTTTCTTTTCTTTTATGTACCCATTCTTTTTACGAAATATTCCATATATAAAGGTATATTTAATTGCTTTTTCTTGGAGTTTATCTACTGTTTTATTGCCAGTTATTGTAGAAGAAAATTCGGAAATTAGTATTGATGTTATTCTATCATTACTTTCAAGGTTTTTTTTTATTATTGCTATAACCATTCCTTTTGACATTAGAGATATCCAACTTGATATTTTAAAATTAAAAACAATACCAATTTTATTTGGCGTTGAAATATCAAAAAAGATATCATTAATAATGCTCTGTTTATATTTGACACTGGAGTTATTTCAACACTTAATAATTACCCCAAACACACAAATAATGGTATCTGTTTTTTTATGTTGTATTTATACTCAATTTTTCATTAAAAGATCACATGAAAAAAGAGGAGGCTACTTTTATTCTTTTTGGGTAGAATCTTGTTCATTAGCTCTTTTATTTTTTTTAATTATTACATCAATCTTTTTGTAAAATATCTTCTTATATTTACTGCACATTTAAATATATTTCATGTCTGACCAAACATCTTCTGTTCATTATATTAACTATTTAGATCTTGATAAAATACTAAATGCTCAACACCCTCTTAGTGGCAAGAAAAATAAAAGTGAAGCTCACGAGGAGATGTTGTTTATTATTATTCATCAAACTTATGAGTTGTGGTTTAAACAGATAATTCATGAGTTAACATCAATTATGAGTTTGTTTAAGAAGGAGAAAATTGACGAAGAGAATGTGGGATTGATTGTAGGAAGACTGGACAGGGTAAATAAAATATTAGAAGTTTTAGTACAACAATTAGATATTTTAGAAACCATGACATCTTTAGATTTTCTAGATTTTAGAAATAATCTATCTCCAGCATCAGGATTTCAATCTCATCAGTTTAGAAAGTTAGAAGTAATGCTAGGATTAAAAATAAAGGAGCGTCATCAGTTTGGAGGATGTCCTTATCATAGTCAGTTTTCAGGGGATAAAAAAGAAGAGATCCTAGAACTTGAAGATAGCGATTCTTTATTTTTACTTGTCGAGAAATGGTTAGAGAGAATTCCTTTTTTAAATATGAAAGATTTTGATTTTACACAAGAATATAAGCAAGCTGTTTCGGATATGATGGAAAATGAAGCTTCTGAAATTAATGATTCTAAAAATCTTAATGAGAATGATAAAAAAATAAGGATTAAAATGATTGAAGAAAATAAAAAATATTATGATAATATTTTTAATGAAGATAATCATCTTAAGTCAATAGAAGACGGTACTACAAGTTTGTCGTATAAAGCAACAATGTCTGCGCTTTTAATTAATTTATACAGGGAACAGCCAATACTACATCTTCCATATAGATTTTTAAGACAACTTGTAGAAATGGATCATAAAATATCTTTATGGCGCTTTAGACATGTACAAATGGTTGAGAAAATGTTGGGTCAAAAAATAGGAACAGGAGGATCTTCAGGTCAGGGGTATTTAAAACAGACAGTTGATAAGCATAGATTATTTGAAGATATAGCAAATATCTCAACGCTTATGATATCTCGCGTTTATCTTCCTGAATTACCTGAGGATATTAAAAGTGAGTTAGGTTATAATTTTAGCAACAAAAATAAATGAATTTAGGATTACGAAATAAAAATGCTATTGTTTGTGGAAGCACTCAAGGAATAGGAATGGCTACAGCTAAAGAGTTAGCTATACAAGGAGTAAATGTTACTCTAATTGCAAGAAATGAGAATGCATTAAGAGATGTTGTTACTTCCCTAGACACAACTTTAGGCCAGAAACATGATTATGCATGTATAGATTATAGTGATGAAAATTTTGAAAAAAAAATTAGCAATTTAAAATCTACATATGATATATTAGTTAATAATACTGGCGGCCCTGCTGCTGGACCAATTACAGAGGCTGACCCATTAGATTTTGAAAAAGCTTTTAAGATGCATTTAATTAATAATCAGATACTAGTAAAAAAAGTCGTTGGCAGCATGAAAGATAATAATTTTGGAAGAATAATAAATATCATCTCAACATCAGTAAAAGCTCCAATACAAGGATTGGGCGTTTCAAATACAATTAGAGCAGCAGTTGCTAACTGGGCAAAGACTTTGTCTTTAGAATTAGGACCTTATGGTATTACGGTTAATAATGTATTGCCAGGCTTTACAAATACAAATAGATTAAAATCGTTAATACATAAAAAAGCAGAGATTCAGGGTAAGTCTATAAATGAGGTTGAATTAATGATGAAGAATTCTGTTCCTTCACATAGATTTGGTGAGGCTAGTGAGGTTGCTAGTGCAGTTGTCTTTTTAAGCTCTTATTTAGCAAGCTATATTAATGGGATTAATCTCCCTGTTGACGGGGGAAGAACAGCAAGTCTATAATTGATGGAAAAGATTTATAATTATATTGATGGCAATTTAGTTGCGCCAGATTCTGGGAAATATTTAGATAATTACAATCCTTCAAACGGTAATGTTTATTCATTAATTCCTGATAGTAATGAGAATGATATAAACAATGCTGTTTCTGCAGCAAAAGAAGCATTCAAAATATGGAGTAAAACTACTAAGCAATATCGATCTGATGTTTTAATGAAATTAGCAGATAAGCTTGAAGAATCTGCTGATGATTTAATTATTGCAGAAAGTTTAGATAATGGAAAACCGGAATCATTAGCTCGAGCAGTAGATATTCCCAGGGCTTCTGAAAATTTCAGGTTTTTTGCGACTGCCATTCTGCATTTTTCTTCAGAAGTTCACGACATGGATGGTAGGGCTTTAAATTATACTTTGAGAGAGCCTGTTGGTGTTGCTGCGTGTATTTCTCCATGGAACTTACCTCTTTATTTATTAACATGGAAGATTGCTCCTGCTTTGGCCGCCGGAAATACCGTAGTTGCTAAGCCTTCTGAAATAACTCCTATGACGGCTTTTTTACTTAGTAAAATTTGTATAGAAGCCGGACTTCCTAAGGGTGTTTTAAATATAATACATGGACTTGGTTCTAGTATTGGAGATTGTCTTACTACCCATATTGACACTCCTATTGTATCATTTACAGGAGGCACAATAACAGGACAGCATATAGCTAAAGTTACTGCTCCAATGTTTAAAAAAATATCATTAGAGCTTGGTGGGAAAAATCCAAATATTGTATTTGCTGATGCTAATTTTGATAAAGCTGTAGATATGGCTGTAAAAGCAGGTTTTTCTAATCAGGGGCAGATTTGTCTATGTGGATCGCGCCTGTTTATTGAAGAAAGTATATATTCTAAGTTTAAAGAATCTTTACTATTAAAAGTTTCTAAACTTATCGTTGGTGATCCAAAAGATAATGATTCTAATTTAGGAGCTGTTGTTTCTGAGAATCATATGGATAACATACTATCTAGAATTGAAGATGCAAAGAAAATAGGAGGGAGGGTGCTAATTGGAGGAAATCGCAAGTATTTATCTGGAGATTTAGCTAAAGGGTATTATATTGAGCCTACAGTTATTGAGGGTCTTTCTTACGATTGTAGTATAAATCAAGAAGAAATATTCGGTCCTGTATTAACGATTATTCCATTTAATAATGAAGAACACTTAATTATGATGGCTAATTCTACAAAATATGGTCTTTCGGCAAGTATTTTTACTGAAAATATTAGTAAAGGACATAGGGTGGCAGCAGCAATTAAATCAGGAGTTGTTTGGATTAACACTTGGTTGTTGCGTGATTTGAGAATCCCATTTGGAGGAATGAAACAATCAGGAGTTGGCCGAGAAGGAGGGTTTAAATCATTAGAATTTTTTACTGAGTCAAAAAATGTGTGTCTTAAAATATAATCTATGAACGGAGAAAAATTTAACAGTAAAAGAGCTCCTCAGGCAGTTGGTCTTTATCCTCATGCAAGAAAAGTAGGAAGTCTTTTATTTCTTTCGGGAGTTGGTCCTAGGGTTCCGAATCAAAAAAATATTCCTGGAGTACAATTAGATAATGAAGGGGAGATTGAAAGCTATGATATTGAAAAACAATGCCATTCAGTTTTTACAAATATTCGTTATATTCTTGAAGATGCTGGTTCTTCTTGGAATAATATTGTTGATGTTCAAGTTTTTTTAACCAATATGAAAGATGATTTTAGTACGTATAATAAAATATATGCAGAGTATTTTAAGGATAATCAACCTTGTAGAACAACTATTGAGATAAAATCTTTACCAACCCCAATTGCAATTGAATTAAAAATTATAGCAACTATTTAAATAAAATAATTATGAATAAAATAAGAAGACCTTTTAACTTTATGAAATGGATTGAAGACAATAAAGAATTTTTAAAACCTCCAGTCGGAAATAAATGTATCTATACAGAATCTGAAGATTTTATTATTATGATAGTAGGTGGTCCTAATATCAGAAAAGATTATCATTATAATGAAACAGAAGAGTTTTATTATCAAATTAAAGGAGATATTGTAGTTGGAATACAAGAAAATGGTAAAGCTGTAGATATTCCAGTGAAAGAGGGGGAGATTTTTCTTCTACCTGCCAAGGTTCCACATTCGCCTAGAAGATCAGCAGGATCTATAGGCCTTGTGTTTGAAGCAAAAAGAAAGGATAATGAGCAGGATGGTTTAATTTGGTTTTGTGAGAATTGTAATCATTCTATACATAGCGTTAAATTTAAGCTTACTAACGTTGAAAAAGATTTTCAACCTAGATTTAAGGACTTTTATAGTTCAGAGGAATTAAGAACTTGTGATAAATGTAATGCAGTAATGAGTGCTGATGAGAGGTTTGTTTAAAAAATGAAAAAGATCTTTACAATTGATATCCATACTCATATCCTTCCTAAGGATATTCCGAATTTTAATAAAAATTTTGGTTATGGTGAATTTATTAGCTTAGAACATCATAAGCCTTGTTGTGCTCGCATGATGATGCATGATCAGTTTTTTAGGGAAGTTGATGAAAATTGCTGGAAACCTGAATCTAGGATTCAAGAGTGTAATCATCATAATGTTGATGTCCAAGTATTGTCCACTGTTCCTGTTATGTTTTCTTATTGGACTAAGCCTAAGGATGGTTTAGAAATATCTAAGTTTATCAATGATAATCTCATTGAGTCAGTTCATGCAAATCCAAAAAGATTTGTTGGATTAGGAAATCTACCTATGCAAGACACTAATTTAGCTATTAAAGAACTTGAAAGAATAAAGAGTTTAGGATTCAAGGGTATCCAAATTGGATCTCACATCAACGACCTTAATTTAGACGACCCCTCATTATTTCCTATTTACGAGGCTTGTGAAGATCTTGATATGGCGATCTTTGTTCATCCTTGGTGGTGGATGTCAAAAGAAAAAATGGATAAATATTGGCTTCCTTGGTTAGTGGGTATGCCAATGGAAACCTCATTAGCAATATGTTCTATGATATTTAGTGGTGTATTTCATAAATACCCAAAATTACGAGTTGCTTTTGCACACGGCGGAGGATCTTTTCCTTCTACAATTGGCCGTATTGAGCATGGTTTTAATGTAAGACCAGATCTTGTAGCCGTAGACAATAATGTTAACCCTAAGGATTATTTAGGTAAATTCTGGCTAGACAGTTTGGTTCATGACGATAAGATGTTAGAGTATATTATTGAATTGGTGGGTGAGGATAAAGTTGCTTTAGGTACAGATTATCCATTTCCTCTTGGAGAGCTTGAACCGGGTAAATTAATCCATGAAAGACCATATCCTAATAATGTAAAAGAAAAGTTACTTTCAAGCAATGCTTTAGATTGGCTGAATATGCAAAAAACAGATTTTATTTAATGAATGCAGAGGTAGTAATTAATTTAACAAAATATCATGTTGATTTTTCGCAATCATTAGATATATCAATACCTATTATTTTTAATGGTGAACAGCCTAATACATATGGAGTAGCAAAAGCATCTTCAGTTGCTTATCAAGACAATAAATTTATAGGTGATAGGAGGAAGGGTGGGCCGTGTAATTTTGAAACATATAGTATAACTCCTCATTGTAATGGAACTCATACTGAGTGTATTGGTCATATTACAAACGAAAGAGTATCTATCCTTTCTTCATTAAAAGATATTTTGATTGCTAGTACATTAGTTACAGTTTTTCCAAAATCATCTAATGATTCTTATATTCCAAACTTAACAAGTAAAGACTTAGTAATCACTAAAGATGATTTGTTAGCTTTACTAGATGACACGCCTGATTATCTACTTAAGGGATTGATAATTAGGACACTTCCTAATACAGATTTTAAAAAATCTCAAGACTACATGAAGAATCCTCCTTCTTTTCTTAGTAACGATGCTATGACGTATATTAGAAGTAGAGGTATTCAACATCTATTAATAGATACACCTTCAGTTGACCGTTTATTTGATGAGGGAAATCTATCTTCTCATAACATCTTTTGGAACACAAAGAATAAGAATTACAACACTGATTCCAAAGACTATACAATTACCGAAATGATTTATGTAGATAATAATATCGAGGATGGATCTTATCTGCTTAATCTGCAAATTGCTCCTTTTGTTTCTGATGCATCTCCTAGTCGTCCAATTATCTTTAAGTTAAATGAATTATAATATATCTAAAGACTTTGCAATCAATCTAGATGCAAATGACAATTTGCGAAGTTATCAGGAAAAATTTTATTTTCCACTCAAAAAAAATGGAGAGAAACATATTTATTTGTGTGGTAATTCATTAGGATTACAAAGTAAAAATACTAATGATTTTATTCAACAAGAGTTAGAAGATTGGAAGAATCTTGGTGTTGAAGGACATTTACATGCTAGAAACCCTTGGTTGCCATATCATGAATTTTTATCAGAGAGTTATTCAAATATTGTTGGGGCTAAAAAATCAGAAGTAGTAGCGATGAATACACTTTCTGTTAATCTGCATTTAATGATGGTTTCTTTTTATCTTCCTACAAAAAAGCGTTTTAAGGTAATAATGGAAGAAGATGCATTTCCATCAGACATATATGCTATAGAATCACATATTAAACATCATAATATTAATCCATCTCAAGCTATTATTAGATTAAAGCCTAGGAAAAACGAATCTGATATTAGAACTAAAGATATAAAGGAAATAATTGATAATAATGGAGATGAAATAGCTTTAATTATTTTAGGGGGAGTAAATTATTATACAGGTCAGGTATTTGATATGCAAGAGATAACTAAATTAGGACATGATAATGGAATTAAAGTTGGTTTTGATTTAGCACATGCTGTGGGAAATATATCTTTATCACTACATGATTGGAATGTTGATTTTGCAGTTTGGTGTTCATATAAATATTTGAATTCTGGGCCTGGATCAGTTGGTGGTGTTTTTATACATGAGAGACATCATAAAAGTAATTTAAACAGGTTTGCAGGTTGGTGGGGTCATAATAAGTTAAGTAGATTTAAAATGCCTGAAACCTTCAATCCAATTAAAACTGCTGAAGGATGGCAACTTAGTAATCCTCCTATATTATCCTTAGCTGCTATTCGCGCTTCTTTATCAATATTTGATGAAGTTGGTATGGATGCTCTAGTAGAGAAATCAAAGCAACTTACTTCATACCTTGTTTTTTTACTTGAAAATATTCAATCTGATCGAATAAGTATTATTACTCCTAAAAAAAGAGGATGTCAAATTTCAATAAGAGTTAAAAATGGTAATAGAGAATTATTTGATAAGCTTACTGTAAATGGTGTTATTGCTGATTGGAGAGAGCCTGATGTGATTCGTGTCGCTCCTGTTCCTTTATACAATAGTTATTATGATGTTTATAGTTTTTATAAAATTTTAGAAGAAATATTATAACATGAAAAAAGATATAGTAATAGTGGGAGCGGGATTGGCGGGTTCACTTTGTGCCCTTTATATGCTAAAGAGAGGTTATAGTGTAGCAATCTATGAAAGAAGATCCGATATGAGGGATACTGTTGTTCTAGCCGGGAGGTCAATTAATCTTGCATTGTCGGAAAGAGGTTGGACGGCTATTAGAAAAGTGGGGATAGAGCACTATGTTGAAAAGATTGCAATCCCAATGCCTAAAAGAGTAATGCATGATGTAGAAGGGAATCTAACTGACCAATATTACGGCAATAAGGATCAAGCAATATATTCTGTTCCTAGAGGAGAATTAAATATTTTATTAATGAACTTAGCTGAAGAGGGTGGGGCTGAAATTTTCTTTAATCACCAATGTACTGATGTTAGTACTAGCACATCTTCTTTATTTTTTAACAATACTATTACCAAAAATAAAATAAAATTAAATTGTGATTTTATAGTTGGTGCTGATGGTGCTTTTTCAGCAATTAGAAATAAGATGATGAAGCAAGATCGCTTTCAATACTCCCAACATTACATAGAGCATGGCTATAAAGAACTATTAATACCGGCTAATACTGATGGAACACACAAAATAGAAAGGAATGCTCTTCATATTTGGCCAAGAGGAAATTTCATGTTGATCGCTTTACCAAATTTAAACGGAAGCTATACATGTACCTTGTTTTCTCCTTTTGAGGGCAAAGATTCTTTTGCTGAATTAACTAAATCTTCAGATGTTTTACGATTTTTTAATACTGTATTTAAGGATTTTGCTTCATTAGTTCCAGATCTAGTCGATCAGTTTTTTAATAATCCAACATCCTCATTAGGGGTTTTTAAATGTTTTCCTTGGCATGTTAAGGATTATTGTGTTCTTATTGGTGACTCTGCTCATGCCACAGTTCCTTTTTATGGTCAAGGAATGAATGCGAGTTTTGAAGATTGTAGAGTTTTAGATGAATTAATTGGAGAGTATGAAGACGATATGTTTGAAGGTTTGAGTGAATACTCAAAAATCAGAAAGCCTAATGGTGATGGAGTTCAGGATTTATCTCTACATAATTTTATTGTTATGCGAGATAAAACCGCAGATCCTAATTTTTTGTTGCAGAAAAAAATTGAACAAAAATTTGCTCAAGCTTATCCTGAAAAGTGGATACCCTTGTATAGCATGGTTTCTTTTTCTAATATATCTTATTCAGATGCTTGGGAAATTGGAATGAAACAAGAGGAGTTAATGTCTCAAATAATGTCAATTCCTAATATTTCAGATATTTGGAAAAACGAAGAAATAATGCAAAAAATGCTTAAATTGTCGTAAAAATGCAATTTTATGCTAACAAAATGCATTTTTTGCAATAAAATGTAGTTTTCTAATTGTATAATTTTTTAATTATCATTAATTAATAAACCATATTTTATAATTAGTTTTGATTTAAAATTAACTTATGCGTTATACACTACTGATTTTTTTGTTAATACCATTTTATTCATTCAGTGGCTGTGAGGATGGAGATTGTCACAATGGCTTCGGTACATATATTTGGAAAAACGGAGATACTGATGATCGACCTTGGGTTGATGGAGACAAATATATTGGCTATTTTTTAGATGGAAAAATGCATGGTCAAGGAATATATTATTCTTTTTATGGACATGTTTATAACGGTTCTTATATTAACGGAATGCGTTCTGGTCATGGAACACTTAGTTATAAAAATGGAGATAAATATGAAGGTGATTTTCTATTTGATAAAAAAAATGGTAATGGCATATTAACAAACAATAAAGGGATTTCAAAAAATGTTAGATATAAACTTGGCAGGTTATTAAAAAAATAAATTCATGAATATATACATCATAAGATTCTGTTTTTTTATTTTTTTAATGTTTTCGTATAGTAGCACATATGCTCAACTCGATCTTTTAAAAAAAGTTTCTAAAAGTGCAGATAAACTTATCAATCCTATAGATAATTCAGATAAAGATATTTCGAATGGTCTTACTGAGGCTTTAAAAATATCAGTTAATAAATCTTGTCATGAAGCTTCTAGTTTTGGAGGGTTTTTAGATAATAAAAAAATTAAGATTTCTTTTCCTGATGAGATTATTCGCGTTAAAAAAGCTTGTCTGAAATTAGGCCTTAATGACTTAATCTTAAATTTTGAAAATAAACTTAATAAGACTGCTGAGCATGTTTCAGTAAAAGCTTCTGCAATTATACTAATTGCTGTTTATGATTTAAAATTTACTGATGCACTTGAAATATTAAATGGACATGATAGCTCTGCTACTCTATACTTAAGAAATAAATCTTCAAAAAACTTATACCAATCATTTTACCCTATAGTTCAAAAGGAAATTGAAAATACAGGAGTTAACCACCTCTTAGATGATATTATAAAAAGATACAATCAGATACCTTTTATAAAAAAAGTAGATTTTGATTTATCAGATTATATAACTATTAAAACTATTGATGGGATTTTTTACTTAATTGCTGAAAAGGAAGGGGAGATTAGAAATAACCCAGATGCAAGAGTCACAGGTTTATTAAAAAAAATATTTAAATAAAATGAAAATATATATATACCTAGCTCTAGTTGCGTGTTTTTTCTCTTGTGAAAATTCAAAAGAAAACAAGACAATCATACTCTCTAAAGCATCAGCTAATTATCTAAATTGGTTGTCAGATCCTTATATAAATATTATTAACGCATTTGATTGTAGCAATTTAGATAGTATTTTATTGCTTGCTGATGGTATCGTTTTAACTGGTGGCGAGGATATTAATCCATTAATGTACGGAGATAGTTCTAATCTTCAACTTTGTGAGAAGATAGATTTTCGTAGAGACACTTTAGAAAAGAAATTATTTGATTATTCTTTATCAAAGAAGATTCCACTTATTGGTGTTTGTAGAGGCATGCAAATGATGAATGTTGCTCATGGTGGAACATTATATGGAGATCTTCCAACTGAAATTGGAGGTCTTGTAATCCATAGGAATAATGGGGAAGTTATGCATGATGTGGTAGTTAAATGCTTTGTTGCAAAAAATGCACCTTTCATTTCTTTTACAGATTCTTCTAGGAATTTTGATTATACAGCTATGATTTTCCCTCAAATTTCATTAGCAGATACCATATTTTCTGTTAATTCTTGGCATCATCAAGGATTAAAAGATATTGCAGAGGGGATATACGTAATTGCTAAATCATATGATGGTTTGCCTGAGGCGGTAGCTATGGATAAGAATATACATCCTTTTATGATTGCCGTGCAATTTCATCCAGAAAGATTAGGTAAGGATAATGCTATACACATTAATATGCGTGATCGTTTTTTCGAAGCTATTTATTATTAAGGATTCTATTAGTTTTCGTTATCTTTGTTTTAGATGAAAATTAGTAAAACATTACTTATTATTTTAGATGGCTGGGGTCATGGTGATAAATCAAAATCGGATATTATTCATAATGCAGATACTCCTTTTATAAACTCTTTATATAAAACATGTCCTAATTCAGAACTTTTAACAGACGGAGAAAAAGTTGGGCTTCCAGATGGGCAAATGGGAAATTCAGAAGTTGGTCATTTAAATATTGGTGCAGGAAGAATTGTTAATCAAGATTTAGTTAAAATTAACGATGCGTGCAAGGATGACTCTATTTCAATCAATAAAAGCTTAAACGAATCTTTTGAATATGTAAATCAAAATAAATCTTCACTTCACTTAATTGGTTTAGTTTCGGATGGAGGTATTCATTCTCATCAGAACCATCTCTATAAGTTATGTGAATTAGCTAATAAAAAAAATGTCAAAAATGTTTACGTTCATGTATTTACAGACGGAAGAGATTGTGATCCAAGATCTGCTAAAAAGTTTATTAAACAATTAGAGAAGAATTTAATTGATGCTAAAATAGCTACTATTTCTGGTAGATATTACGCTATGGATAGAGATAAACGTTGGAGTAGAATTAAAAAATCTTATGATGCTATGGTAAAGGGAGTTGGAGAGAAAGCAGAAAATATTTTAGATAAGATTCAAGGTTATTATGATAAAAACATAACAGATGAGTTTATTTTACCTACAGTATGTGTAGATAAAAATAATAATTCTATTGCTAAAATAAACAATGGAGATGCAGTGATCTGCTTTAATTTTAGAACAGATAGGTGTAGAGAAATTACTTCGGTATTATCTCAAGAAAACATGAAAGATTTTGATATGCATAAGTTAGATATTCATTATACTACAATGACTAATTACGATAATTCTTATAAAGATATTAATGTAATTTTTGATAAGAATAATCTTAAAAATACTCTTGGTGAGATTTTACAAAATCATCAACTAACCCAAACTCGAATCGCTGAAACAGAAAAAAATCCTCATGTGACTTATTTTTTTTCAGGAGGTAGGGGAAATAAATTTATAGGAGAAAGAAGGTTGATGATTGATTCGCCAAAAGTTGCAACCTATGACTTGCAACCAGAAATGAGCGCGGAGGAACTGACCTTAAGGACAATTTCTGAGATTAAAAATATATCTCCTGACTTTATTTGTTTGAATTTTGCTAATGCTGACATGGTTGGACATACAGGAGATTACAATGCAATAAAAAAAGCAGTTGAAGTTGTTGATGAGTGTACAAGAAAAGTTGTTGAAGAGGCTATAAAGAAGTGTTATAATATTATGATAATAGCGGATCATGGAAATGCTGACTGTGCTATAAATAATGATGGATCTCCAAATACTGCTCACAGTCTAAATCCCGTTCCATGTTTTATAGTTAATTCAAAATACAAGAAGATTAATAATGGAATTTTAGCGGATGTCGCGCCAACTATTTTAAAATTAATAGGAATAGAAAAACCAAAGGAAATGACAGGTAATAGTTTAATTTAAATAATATGAAAAATATTAAAGAGTATATAGAAGAAAATAAAAATAGATTTATTGATGAACTAATAGAGTTATTAAAAATACCATCAATAAGTGCTGATCCGGCATATAAAGAAAATGTGTTAGATTGCTCAAAAGCGGTTGCCAAATCATTAGAACATGCTGGCGCGGATAATATTGAGATATGTCCAACTGCAGGATATCCTATTGTCTACGGCGAGAAAATAATAGATGTTAATCTCCCAACAGTTTTAGTTTATGGTCATTACGATGTTCAGCCTGCAGACCCATTAGATCTTTGGGAAAGCGGCCCATTTGATCCAGTAATCAGGAAAACAAAAACTCATCCAGAGGGGGCTATTTTTGCAAGAGGAGCGTGCGATGATAAAGGACAGTTCTATATGCATGTTAAAGCTTTTGAGTTGATGATTAATACTGATAACTTGCCTTGTAATGTTAAATTCATGATTGAAGGAGAGGAGGAGGTAGGATCAGAAAATCTATCTACTTTTGTCATTTCAAATAAGCAAAAACTATCTTGTGATGCAATATTAATTTCAGATACTGGAATCCTCTCTAATGAAACCCCTTCAATTACTACTGGATTAAAAGGATTAAGTTATCTGGAGGTTGAAGTCACGGGTCCTAATAGAGACCTTCATTCTGGTCTTTATGGTGGTGCAGTTGCAAATCCTATTAATATATTATGTGAAATGATAGCATCTATGAAAGATTCAAATAACCATATTTCTATTCCTGGATTTTATAATAATGTGATTGAACTTACAAAAGAAGAGCGTGAAGAAATTGCTCGAGCACCATTTTCATTGCAAGACTATAAAGATGCTTTAGAATTATCTGATATACATGGAGAGAAGGGTTATACTACAATGGAGAGAACAGGTATTAGACCAACTTTAGATGTAAATGGTATTTGGGGGGGCTATATTGGTGAAGGAGCCAAGACAGTAATTCCTTCTAAGGCATTTGCTAAGATATCTATGAGGTTAGTTCCAAATCAATCCGATAAAGAGATAACTAAATTATTTTCTGATTATTTTAAAAATATTGCCCCTAAAAGTGTTAGTGTTAAAGTAACTCCTCATCATGGTGGAGAACCATATGTTTCTCCTACAGATATAATAGCTTATAAAGCAGCTAGTCAAGCTATGGAAAAAACTTTTGGAAAAAAACCTGTTCCTGTAAAAGCAGGAGGTAGTATTCCTATTGTTGCTCTTTTTGAAAAAGAATTACATGTAAAATCTATTCTATTGGGGTTTGGACTTGATAGTGATGCAATTCATTCTCCAAATGAACATTATGGTATCTTTAATTATTTAAAAGGTATTGAAACGATTCCTTATTTCTTTTTAAATTTCACTAAGATGTTTAAGTCTAATTGATTTGAGATTCATTAATTTAATATTAATTATAATAATAACCTCATTAAGTTGTAATAGTCAAAATAATAAAAAATCAGATATGAATTCCAATCATAGATATACTAATTCATTAATTAACGAAACTAGTCCATATCTTTTACAGCATGCTCATAATCCTGTTGATTGGTATCCCTGGAATGAAAAAACATTAGCTAAAGCTAAAGCACAAGACAAGTTATTGCTTATTAGTATTGGTTATTCTGCTTGTCATTGGTGTCATGTAATGGAACATGAAAGTTTTGAAGATGATGAGATTGCTAAAGTCATGAATGATAATTTTATATGCATTAAGGTTGATAGAGAAGAACGGCCAGATATTGATCAAATATATATGACAGCTGTTCAGCTTATGAATCAAAGAGGGGGTTGGCCTCTTAATTGTATAGCTCTTCCAGATGGTCGGCCATTCTGGGGAGGAACATATTTTAGAAAAAATGATTGGAAAAAACAAATTCTAGGACTTGCAAATGTTTATCAGAATGATAGAGAGAGTGTGCTAGAATTTGCAGAAAAACTCTCACAAGGAATCCAGCAAGTAGAAACAGTTATAAAAAACCCTAAAGAAGAAAATTTCTCGTTACGTGATTTAGATAATATTGTCACACCTTGGATTAAAGAATTTGATAATTTAGATGGAGGAAGTAATAGATCTCCTAAATTTCCTATGCCAAATTCTTATAGTTTCCTATTACATCACGCCCATCTTTCTGATAATAAAGAAATATTAGATCATATTGAACTTACATTAGATAAGATGGCTTTTGGTGGTATTTACGATCAGGTTGGTGGAGGATTTTCACGATATTCTGTAGACAAGTTTTGGAAAGCTCCACATTTTGAAAAAATGCTTTATGATAATGGGCAATTAGTAAGTTTATATTCAGAGGCATATTTAAAATTTAAAAATCCTATTTATAAAGAAGTTGTTTTTGAGAGTTTAGAATTTATTGAAAGAGAGTTATTAGATAAAACAGGAGCTTTTTACTCAGCCTTAGATGCTGACAGTGAGGGAGAGGAAGGAAAATTTTATATATGGAATGAAGATGAATTGAGATTATTAATCAAAGATAATTATCACATTTTTAAGGATTATTTTAATATAAATAATAATGGACTCTGGGAACATGATAATTATATTTTGCTTAGAAAAAAATCTAAAGAAGAGATTGCCAAAAAACATATGATTTCAGTAATTAATTTAGAAACTAATATTTTGGAGTGGAAAAAAATACTTATGTCCGCCAGAGATAAAAGAACAAGACCCGGTTTAGATGATAAATCATTAACTTCTTGGAATGCACTTATGTTAAAAGGTTATATTGATGCCTATATGGCCTTTGGAGATAAGAGACATCTAGATATTGCATTGAAAAATGCTAATTTTATTGCAGATATCCAATTACAGAAAGATGGAAAGTTATTTCATTCTTATAAAGATGGAAAGTCTACTATTAATGGCTATTTAGAAGATTATTCTCTTACAATTTCAGCATTTATTAGATTATATGAAGCCACCTTTGATGAAAAATGGTTGCAATTGTCTGATAAAATGATGCAGTATGCTATCATTCATTTTTATGACAATACTTCTTCTATGTTTTATTTTACTTCTGATTTAGATCCTATGTTAGTAGCCAGAAAAATGGAAATAAATGATAATGTTATACCAGCATCAAATTCTGTAATTGCCAATTCACTTTTTGATTTAGCAATTATTTTAGATAATAATAATTATAAAAAAATGGCCATAACAATACTAAATAATGTAAAACCGAAAATGAGTTCTTACGCATCAGGTTATGCTAACTATGCTAACTTAATGTTAAAAATAATACAACCTTATTATGAAGTTGCTATTGTTGGAGAAAAAGCACATGAAAAGGCGTTGTTAATCCATCAAAGTTATTGCCCAAATAAAATATTAATAGGTGGTTCTACAGAAAGCCAGTTATCGTTATTAGAAAATAGATTTGTAAAAGACAAAACAATGATTTATGTATGTGAGAATAAAGTTTGTCAGATGCCTACTTCAGACGTTAATCAAGCATATAAATTACTAAAATGAAAGAATTAGTTTTTATTGAGAAACAGAAATTTCATCAAATTTGGATATGGGGAATACTTATAATATCGTTAATAGCTTCATTAATAACAACTAAAGGTAATTTAGGCATATTACTAGCTTCAATATTACCTATGGTTTTCTTATATATACTATCTCTAAATGTTAAGATATCTAAATCAGGAATTCACTACCAGTTTCTCCCTTTGCACAGGAAAGTTTATTCAATTAAATTAGATGAGATAGATAGATTTGAAGAAATAACCTACTCTCCAATAAGGGATTACGGAGGTTGGGGTATTCGTTATAGTTTTAAAGGGAAGGCATATAATGTAAGTGGAAATAAAGGAGTAAAAATATATTTAAAAAACAGTAAAAAAAGTATACTTTTTGGGAGCCAAAGAAGTAATGAGTTTGCTAGTGTATTAGACAATCTTATGAGACAATAATTAAGAAGTAATTTTTTTTACCTTTTTGTAGTACAATATATTTTTTATTTATTAAATTATTTTCTGATAATTTAAAATCTTCTGTAATTTTTTCCTTATTAATACTTATAGCATTTGAATTAATCATTCTTCTAGCTTCACCTTTACTTTGAAATATTGATGTTTTTTCAGCAAGTAAATCTAACAGGCCTGAACTTAAATCTGTTTTAGTAATATTAAATTGAGGTACTCCTTCAAATACAGATAAGAATGTATCCTCATCTATACCTTTAAGATCTTTTTCTGTAGACTTTCCAAATAAGATTGTAGAAGCCTTTAGGGCCATATCTAAATCTAACTTACTATGTACTCTAATTGTGATGTCTTCAGCTATTTTTCTTTGTAGTATTCTTAAACTTGGAGCCTCATTATGTTCATTAATTATATCATTAATCTCATCTTCGGTTTTAAGCGTAAAGATTTTAATATAGTTTTTAGCATCTTCATCTGAAGAATTTAGCCAGAATTGATAAAATTTATATGTTGAAGTTTTCTTTTTATCTAGCCACACATTACCCTCTTCAGTTTTTCCAAACTTTCCTCCATCAGCTTTCATAATTAATGGTGTGGTAATCGCAAATGCCTCTCCTCCTTCTTTCCTTCGTATTAACTCTGTTCCTGTTACAATATTACCCCACTGATCAGATCCACCAAGTTGCACCATACATTTCTTGTTTTTCCATAGCCAGTAGAAATCATACCCTTGAACTAGTTGATATGTAAATTCTGTAAAACTCATTCCTGTTTCTAGTCTAGATTTTACAGAATCTTTCGCTAACATATAGTTAATTGATATATGCTTTCCAATATCACGAATAAAATCTAGAAAATTAAGATCCTTAAACCAATCATGATTATTAATTACGACAGCTGATTTATCACCGCAGTTAAAATTTAGAAACTTTTCTAATTGATTTTTCATACATTCTAGATTGTGATCTAGTGTTTTTTTGTCAAGTAGGTTTCTTTCTTTTGATTTTCCTGATGGATCTCCAACCATTCCAGTAGCCCCGCCTACTAAAGCAAAAGGTTTATGGCCAGATTTCTGGAGATGTACAAGGATCATTATCTGGACTAAACTACCTATATGCAGAGAATCTGCTGTAGGGTCAAAACCTATATATGCTGATGTTAATTCCTTTTCAAATTGTTTTTCTGTACCAGGCATGATGTCTTGTATCATACCTCTCCATTTTAATTCTTGCACAAAGTTCATCAGTTCTTTTTTTTCAAAAATAACTAATATATATATATAATTATAATTAATACATTCAGGTCTTATGTGTATTTTTGTTAATATGATTTTTTTAACTGGAGGAACAGGATTGGTAGGCTCTCATATATTATTGATGTTATGTAGAGAAAATATATCAGTTAGAGCCCTTAAAAGAAAAAAAAGTACTTTAAATATTTGTAAGAAAGTATTTAAATATTACAATACAAGTCATCTATTTAATAAGATTGACTGGTGTGATGGAGATATTAACAATGTTCCTTTATTAGAAAAATATATGGCTTCTTGTGATATGGTCATTCATGCTGCGGCATTGGTTTCTTTTTATAGATATGATATTAATAATTTAAAAAAAACTAATATCGAAGGCACTGCAAATATTATGAATGTTGCTCTTGAACTAAACATTAAGAAATGTATATATATCAGTTCAGTTGCAACATTAGGTAAGGATTTAGTAAATCACAAAGTAGATGAGGATTGTATTTTTAAGATGAGTAATAAAGAAAGTAATTACGCAATTAGTAAATATTTTGCTGAACAAGAAGTTTGGAGAGCTAGTAATGAGGGGCTAGATGTGGTTATACTTAATCCATCTATTATTTTAGGGCCTGGAGACTGGAATAAAGGAAGCTCCAAGATTTTTCAGAAAATTTATAACGGATTAAAATTTTACACTACTGGAAGCACTGGATATATTGATGTAATTGACATTGCAAATATTGTGTTACTATTTCTAAGAAATGACATCAAAAATCAAAGATTCATTTTAAATGGAACTAATATGAATTATAGAGATGCATTTAATTTAATAGCAGATGAGTTTGGTGTTAAAAGAGCAACTATTAAAGTGACTCCTTTTTTAAAAGAAATAGCTTGGAGGTTTGAAAATTTTAAATCTTTTTTTACCAATAGGCCTGCGCTTTTAACTAAAGAAACTGCTGAAAGTTCAATGAGGAATAGCCAGTATTCTACAGCTAAGATAAAAAGAATCCTTAACTATGAATTCATTTCATTTGAAGAATCAATAAAGAAGTATTGTCTTTTTTTTAAGCAGGATTTACTCTAATTTCTCTTTTTTAAGCTCGTCTAAAGCATTACTATATATCACTTCAAGCTGATCGTTATTAATAGCATAGTATTTAAGAGAATTTTTAAAATCATCATATTTTATACCAAAAGACTCAAAAGTAACATCATAATCATTTTGTAAAATAGCCATAGCTTCTAATTCCCTATTAAATTTAGTTGACTCATATTTCGCTTCTATAAGATGAATTTCTTTTACTAAATTAGTGAATTCATGAGTAGAAATTATATTATGTATCTCTTCTTTTTCAGCTAAGCATGATGTAATTACTAATGAGAATAATAGAGTTCTATATATCATTCAACAAAATTACTCTAAAGTGCTGTAATACACAAATTGTTATTTATTAATTTATTTTTAATTTTGGTTAATCATATTATCTATAAATAGTTATATTTGAATAATAAATTTAACAATAAAAAATGATGAAAAAATTAATGTATTTAATGGTAGCTAGTTGTCTTGTTGTTTTTAGCGCATGTAAAGGCGGAGGAACTACTGAGGCTCCTGCAGAAGAAAACAAAACTCCTGATTCTGAGGTGGTAGCTCCTAAAGGGGCAGCTGCATCGCAAGATTCTACTGACAAGAACATGAATAAAGAGGATGAAGAGTCTCATGATGATCATTCTCATGAAGGTCATTCTCACGACTAACAGTATAGTTATAAAAAAAGGCACTTATAGAATATAGGTGCCTTTTTTTAATGTATAATTTTTTTAAAAAAATAATTATGAAAAATTTCTTTTTAGTATCAGTATTCCTGTTATGTTTTTCTTGTGGCAGTACTTCTAATGATTCACCAGAAAAATCAATAAATTCAATAGAAGTTACAGATTTAGGATGTAAGGATGGGGGGAAATGCTTAGCAGATCATTCTTGTTGCGCTAGTGAAGATTAAAAGATATAATTACTAGTATATTTATCTTTCAAATACTAGCCTCATACCTTTTCTACTCTCATTAAATAATCCATTTTCATATGCGAGGTTACCATTAATTATGGTATGTGTAACTACCCCATTTAAAGTCTCACCTTCAAATGGCGACCAATTACATTTTGAAAGAATATTATCTTTATTAACCTTGTATTTTTTTTGAAGATCTACTAATACTAAATCTGCGTAGTAATTTTCTCTTATAAAACCTCTATTATGTATTTTAAAACAAATTGCAGGATTATGGCACATTTTCTCGACAACTTGTTCTATAGATATCTTTTTATTCTTTACAAATTTTAGCATTACCCCTAAAGCGTGTTGCACAAGTGGTCCTCCAGAAGGCGCATTTGAATAATTATTATTTTTTTCTTTTAGAGTATGTGGAGCATGATCTGTAGCTATAACATCAATCTTGTTATCAAGTAACGCCTGTAAAAGAGCTTCTTGATCAGATTTCTCTTTAATAGCAGGGTTCCATTTTATTAAAGTGCCCTTTTTTTTATAGTCCTTTGAATTAAAAAATAAATGGTGAATACATACCTCAGAAGTAATCCTCTTTTTACTTAATGGAATTTCATTATTAAATAATTGTATTTCTTTCTCTGTAGATAAATGAAAAACATGAAGTCGTGTATTATATTTTTTTGCTAATCCTACTGCAAAAGAAGATGAACTGTAACAAGCCTGCTCACTTCTTATTTTTGGATGTAGTTCAATTGGAATGTTATCACCAAATTGATCTTTAAATTTTTTTGTATTTTTTTGTATAATATTTTCATCTTCACAGTGTACGGCAATTAGACATTTTGATTTTTCAAATATCTTTTCTAGAATATTTCTGTTATTAACCAGCATATTGCCTGTTGAGGATCCCATAAATATCTTTATAGCACCAACGTTTTTTGGATCTGTTTTAAGTACTTCTTCTAGATTTGTATTTGAAGCACCCATGAAAAATGTAAAATTTGCTAGCGATTTTTGGTCACCAATTTTAAATTTTTCCTCAAGAAGTTCCTGTGTTAGTGTTTGAGGTTTTGTATTTGGCATTTCCATAAAAGAAGTAATTCCCCCAGCAACTGCAGCTTTACTTTCTGTATATATATCTGCTTTATGAGTTAAACCAGGCTCTCTAAAATGTACTTGATCATCTATAATTCCAGGAATAAGATGAAGTCCATTTGCATCAATTATTTTGTCTGCTAGAACTGTTATTTGAGATGCAATTTTTTTAATAATACCCTGCTCTATTAAAACATCTGATTTAAATGAGCTACCCTCATTGACTATTGTAGCATTTTTTATTATTAGCTTCACTTATTTATTTCCAGTTTTTAAAATAGCTTTTAATTTTCATTTGAATTACCCCAATAAATGCTTCAAAAAATATTCCACTACTCATTTTAGAGTTACCCTCTTGTCTATCTGTAAATATTACAGGAACCTCAATAATATTAAAACCATATTTCCATGCGGTAAATTTCATCTCAATTTGAAATGCATAACCAATAAATTGTATCTTATCTAAATCAATCTTTTGTAAAACTTCTTTTTTATAGCATTTAAAACCCGCAGTAGAATCATGTATTGGCATTCCAGTAATGGTTTTTACATATTTAGATGCAAAAAACGACATTAGTAATCTACTCATTGGCCAGTTTACAATATTCACACCATTAATGTACCTTGATCCAATCGACACATCTCCATTATCTTTAGCACAGGCATTATATAATCTTATTAAATCATCTGGATTATGAGAAAAATCTGCATCCATCTCAAAAATGTAATCATAATTATTTTTAAGCCCCCATTTAAATCCATGGATATATGCGGTTCCTAAACCTAGTTTTCCAGTCCTCTCTTGAATATGTAAATTCTTTTGAAATTTCTTTTGCATATCCTTTACAATTTTAGCAGTACCATCAGGGGAGCCATCATCTACGATTAAGACTTCAAATTGCTTTTCTAATGAGAAAACTTTGAGGATTATTTTTTTAATATTCTCTTTCTCGTTATATGTAGGTATAATAACTAAGTTCTTCGACATAATAATTTATATTTTACAAAGTTAGTTAAACTTAATTATTATTGATTGATCCTTTAATTATACTTTCTACTATTGAGGGATCAAGTAATGTACTTGTGTCTCCCAGATTAGCAGTTTCACCACTAGCAATTTTTCTAAGAATTCTTCTCATAATTTTCCCAGATCTTGTTTTAGGCAATCCGTTAACATATTGAATTTTATCGACTTTAGCTATTGGTCCAACATGCTTTACTATTAACTTATTAATTTCCTCATTAAATTTATTAGCATTAAGTGGGTGAGTGTGACAAATAATAAAGGCATATATACCATTTCCTTTAATAGAATGAGGGTACCCTACGATGGCACTTTCACATACATTATTATGTTCATCAATAGCACTTTCTATTTCTGCAGTTCCTAGATTATGTCCAGAAACAATCAGAACATCATCAACTCTACCGGTTATTCTAAATAATCCATCTTTATTTTTAAAACAACCATCTCCACTAAAATAGTATCCAGGAAAAGTTGAAAAGTAAGTATCAATAAATCTTTTGTGATCACCATATATTGTTCTTGCCATTGATGGCCATGGATATTTAATACATAGCTTTCCTTCAATATCATTTTCATTTATTTCAGAGTTGGAATCATCCATGATACATGCTTTTATGCCTGGAAGTGGTAGTGTTGCAAAAGTTGGTTTTGCCTTTGTTATGCCCGCAAGGTTAGATATCATAATCCCTCCTGTTTCTGTTTGCCACCAAGTATCAACAATTGGACATGATCCGCCACCAATTTCTTTATAATACCAGTTCCACGCATCTTCGTTTATTGGTTCTCCAACTGTACCTAAAACCTTTAAGGATTTAAGGTTATATTTTTTAACAAAATCTAAACCTTTTGCCTCTAATGCTCTAATTGCAGTAGGTGCTGTATAAAAGATATTAACCTTATTTTCTTCTATAATCCTCCAGAATCTACCTGCATCTGGATATGTTGGTACTCCTTCAAACATAATTGAAGTAGCACCTGAAAGTAGCGGACCATATATAATATAAGAATGCCCAGTAATCCAACCAATATCAGCTGTGCACCAGTATATATCTCCTTCATTATATTGAAAAACATTCTGGAAAGAATATTGACTATAAATCATATATCCTGCAGTTGTGTGAACAATTCCTTTTGGTTTTCCTGTAGAGCCAGAGGTATACAGTATAAAAAGCTTGTCTTCAGAATCCATAATTTCAGCATGCGAATTATTATTAACAGTTGCCATTTCATGATGCCACCAGTAATCACGTTGACTCTTCATGTTAATTTCTGTTTTTGTTCTTTTTAAAACAATACATTTTTTTATTGATGGAGTAGTTTTCATTGCTTGATCTGAGATTTTTTTAAGAGGTGTTATTTTATCTCCTCTAAATCCTCCATCTGCTGTTATTAGAACCTTGCATTTAGCATCATTGATTCTGTCAGATAAAGATTTTGCAGAGAAACCAGCAAATACTACAGAATGAATTGCACCTACTCTAGCACAGGCTAAAACAGCAATAGATAATTCTAGAACCATTGGCATATATATACATATTCTATCTCCTTTTTGTACACCATTATTTCTTAAAACATTTGAAAATTTACAAACTTGTTCATGTAATTCTTTATATGTTAAACTAATACTTTTTTCATTTGGATCATTTGCAATCCATTTTATAGCAAGCTGATCTCCTCTTTTTTTAAGATGCCTGTCAAGGCAGTTTTCTGTAATATTGAGTTTTCCACCATTAAACCAATTAATTTTAGCAGAATGAAAATCCCAATTTAAAACTTCATCCCATTTTTTCTTCCACATAAAGCTTTCTGCTTTTTTTTCCCAAAATCTTTCTGGATCATTATCAAATTGCACCTTTTCACTATTGTATTGTTCTGTTGATTTTATTTTCATGCTTACATTATTTTCTTCAAATATAATAACAATATTTATTAACAATTGTCACTATAAAATTTATACTAATTAAATAGTTCTTTATAGCTCTTAATCTTTTTGTAAATTAGCATAAAATTAAAAATCTTTTTATGAAAAAATATTTATCACTCTTTTTTACTATTCTTCTTTTCTCTTCTTTATCGGCACAAGATTGCTCGGATTTGTTTTTTTCTGAATATGTTGAAGGACCTGCAAATAATAATGGTCTTGAAATTTATAATCCTACAAGCAATACTTTTGATCTAAGCGCTTATTCAATTAATAGATATGGTAATGGATCTAGTTCATCTCCAGATACATGGCCATTAACAGGAACTATAACTCCTGGCCAAACAGTTAGTATTGGAAATGGTCAAACAGACTCTTTATGGGTTACATCATATTGGTCTGTGCCAGTTGATACTGTTTTTTATAATGCATGTAATTTACATGGTAGTGGGATTTACCCAACCCCATTTTATTTTAATGGCGATGATGCAATTACCTTGGAAAAAGATGGTGGGATTATTGATATAATTGGTAAGGTAGGTGAGGACCCTGGAGCAGCTTGGACAGACGATGCTAGTGCAGGTTTTACGGATGCTAATGGTGGAACTTGGTGGACAAAGAGACAGACTTTAGTAAGAAAACCAATAGTAAAAAAAGGTGTTACTATGAATCCAATTGTTTTTAATCCTACTTTAGAATGGGATTCTCTTCCTGATGCTACATACTCAGGTTTAGGCTCTCATAATTGTGATTGTTTTTCATCTAATAGTTTTTCACAAATTAAAAATACAAGCTTTGTAGTTTACCCTAATCCAGCTAATATTGGAGATAATATTATAATTAATACCTATGATAAAATTAAACAAGTTTATATTTCTGATTTTCTAGGAAGATCAAGTATATCCGTACCATCAAGTGGATATAAAGCCGTAATTAATAGTAGTAATTTTAATACAGGTAGTTATATAATCCAAATTGAATTAGAGAAAGGGTCTTCTATAGAACATAAAATTATTATCAATTAATTGTTAATTTTTGCGTAACTAAATAATCTTCAATGTTGATTAGAAAAACTTTTTTAGTTGCTCTTTGTTTGATTTTTTGTCAACAAATATGTTATTCTCAAGTCTCAACAAGTAAAGCATGCATTATTAGTGGCTTAGTAAGTGATGCTTTTTCAGGAGAACCTCTTATAGGCGCCACAATTATTTATGGTAAAGGCCAAGGAACTGTAACTGATTTAGATGGTAATTATTCATTCAAGATTCCTGGGGGAGAAAGAAATTTAACTGTCTCTTATGTGGGTTATAAAAAAATCACTAAACAAATTAATGTTAATCAGAAAACACTAGTTCAAAATTTTAAATTACGTACTATATTATTAAATGAAGTTCAAGTAACGGTAGACCTAGCTAAAGAAAGAGAAACACCGGTTGCTTTTTCTAGTATTCCAATTAAAAAGATATCTGAAGAGTTAGCATCACAAGATATACCTATGATATTAAACTCTACCCCTGGTGTATATGCCACACAATCAGGAGGTGGTGATGGTGATGCCCGAATTACTATAAGAGGTTTTAATCAACGAAATGTTGCTGTTATGATAGATGGTATACCTGTGAATGATATGGAAAATGGTTGGGTATACTGGAGTAATTGGTTTGGTCTTGATGCTGTAACCTCTAATATTCAGATACAAAGAGGTTTAGGATCTTCAAAAATTGCTATACCTTCTGTTGGAGGTACAATGAACATTCTTACTAAAGGAACAGGAAGTAAATCAGGTGGAAGTCTAAAGCAAGAGATTGGTTCTTTTGGAAAAATGAGAACCTCATTAGGCTATAATTCTGGAAGATTAAAAAGTGGTTGGGGTTATACAGTAGCTGGTTCTTTCAAAAAGGGTAATGGCTTTGTTGATGAGACCTTCAGTGAAGGTTATTTTTATTATGCAAAATTGCAAAAAGAGCTTGGTAGCCATATCTTAAGTTTATCAGCTATGGGAGCTCCGCAGAAACATGGACAAAGATCATATAAAAGTGATATCGCAACATATGATACTTCATTTGCTCGATCACTTGGGGATACATCAGATTTTAGTAATAGAATAGTAAATAAAGGAATTAACTATAATAAACACTGGGGTTATTTAGACAGATGGACTTTACAATCTAATGGTGATACTTTACATGCTAATGAAACTTTAAATACTAAACAAAATTATTACCATAAACCACAATTCTCTTTAAGAGATTTTTGGACTGTAAACGATAAATTTTACATTTCAAATATTGCATATTTATCAATTGGAAATGGTGGTGGGACAGGAATTAGTGGTAAAACAAATAATTATGATTTTTCTGGACAATATAATTTGCAAGACGCATATAATGTAAATACAAATAATGTGGATCAGTTCTATTCTAATGAAAATAAGTCTGAAACTTATTTAAGAAGTTCAATGAATAATCATTTTTGGTATGGCCTATTATCAACATTAAATTTTAAAGAATCAGAAAAGATATCTATTTCCGGAGGTCTTGATTTGCGATACTATAAAGGTGAACACTACAGAGAAGTATATGATCTACTTGGAGGTGATTATGCAATTGATGAGGCAAACGGAATACAGAATTCA
>Ga0115000_10000570_pt1 | contig 34158 bp, 26 predicted proteins | sample ArcticOcean_MG_C_6_FD_89690 | JGI IMG/M metagenome (GOLD analysis project Ga0115000, IMG submission 89690) | Marine microbial communities from western Arctic Ocean - ArcticOcean_MG_CB8_128 | ecosystem: Environmental > Aquatic > Marine > Oceanic | place: Arctic Ocean: Canada Basin | collected...
CCGAGCTCGAAGTGATGTCCACGGGTAAGAGCACGCGTCGTCGTCGAGAGTTGTTCGTGGACATTTCTCTCTCCTCTTGTTCTTCTCGTTGTGTGTTTTGTTTTTTGCTGACTCGTTTCGTTTCCCAAATGCAAGAGATTTTTGTATTTAGGGTATTAAATACCCGACACACTTCTCTCGCTCTTTTGTAAAAATAAGAAAATCTTCATACATAAAGCGCGTATTTGCACTTAGGCGAACACACATCTACATAACCAAGATGGGCAAAAGAAAAGCGAAAAAGAAATCGAATTCCGTGAACAAAACGAATTCGTACTTGAGTCGTTATCAAGTGAAGTTCGCGCGGCGACGAGCGGGTACGTTTTTCGCGCATCATTTTGCCATTTTTTTCCTCTCCCTACTAAAACTTCTAGAGGGCTTCTTGGAATTTGAAGACGCGCGAAACGCTCGAGGATTGGAATCTTTTCGCGTTCGAACGAGACCGAAAGTGGTTTTGTTTCGAACAGTGCGAGACTTTCGTCGAGATGCGCGCGTTTTATCTCGAGACGCGTGGTCGCTTATGCTTTTTTAGGAGCGCAAAAGAAACGCGCGCATTTTCCGGGAAACACATTCCAAAAGCTGACCCTTTTTCCCAAACTCTCTCTCATTATTACCACACAACTTTCATCATCTTTCACAGGCAAAACGGATTACCAAGCTCGCCGCGCTTTAATCGCGCAAGACAAGAACAAGTATAACACGCCAAAGTACCGATTTGTGGTCCGATTCACGAACAAACGCGTGATTTGCCAGATTGTCTACGCCACCATCGCGGGCGACGTGACCGTCTGCCAAGCGGACTCCTTGGAGTTGGACAGATACGGGTTGAAAGCGGGGTATACGAACTATCCAGCCACGTACGCGACTGGTTTGTTGTGCGCTCGACGCATGCTCACCAAGTATAACTTAGCGGAGACGTACGAAGGTAAGACTGAGGATCTTGGCGAAGATTATCACGTCGAAGCGGAAGGGGACGCGAGACCGTTTAAGTGCTTTTTGGATACGGGTTTGGTGAGAACGTCCACCGGGGCGAGAGTGTTCGCGGCGATGAAGGGCGCCTCGGACGGCGGTTTGGACATCCCGCACAACGAAAAGCGTTTCGCGGGCTACGATTTGCAAGACAAATCCCACGATGCGGACACTTTGGAGAGATACATTAAGGGCGGCGTCGTCGCGGAATACGCGGAGGAGATGCAAGAGGAAGAACCGGAAAAGTTTGAGGCGCACTTTTCCAAGTACTTAGCTGCGGACCAAGACCCGACGGAATTGGAAGAATTGTTTGAGGAAATCCACGACGCGATTCGCGAAGACCCGAGTTTTACAAAGAAGCCGAGATCTAAGCCGGCTGACGCCGGTAAGAAGTTCAAGTTGCCGAAGTTGACGTACGAACAAAAGAAGGCGAACCTCAAGGCGAAGATTGAAGCTTTGCGCGCGGAGGCTTAAGAAAAACACATAATCAATAGAGAGAGAGAGAGAGAGTCGGGAGAGACAGAGAGAGTCGAGTAATATTAACGTAATAACTACTATAAAAGAGATAACAAAAAATGTGTCATGCCTTTTCTTCTTCTTCTCATCTGTTTTGACTTGTATTTTCCTCACATTTTCCCCGAGACCGGCTTCCTTCGCTTCTCGATGGAAACGACCAACAAACGATGAGCTCTTCTCTCAAAACCAGTCCGCTTCCTCCGTCTCCGTCTCCTTCTTCTCTCCAAGAGCACCACACGATCCCACCGCTGATAATATCCGACTGTTCGCACGTGAGAGACACGCTCTCTTGTTTACTCCACACGATACTCTTTCAACGGTCGCTCGGTCCGATTTCAGTCCGCGACTGCACGTGCGACTTTTGCGACGTGACGTATTGCCAGGCAAAATCAGCATCAAAATCAAAAGGAGGAGAAGATAACGACTTCGTCGTTGGAAAATACGTGGAGGATAAGATTCAGAGAGTGATTGAACACTGCATGCAGATGGCGGTTTCAACGAATCATCGAGTCAAAGAGGTGACAGTTTTGTTGCACTTTTACGAGAAGACTATGACGACGACGACAAAGAAAACGAGCAAAAACAACAGCGCGAGCAACAGTTACAACAGCAGTCCTCGCGGCGGCGCGGGGACGTCGTCGTCGTCGTGGAAAAATGGCATTTACGGAGGCGGCGCGGCGACGACGAGCTCGTTGACGAATCGAATGCGCAACGAGGACAACGCGCAGGCGAAGAAGTTTGGACGAAAGTGGGAGACGTGGCAGATTTCTTTGGAGATGTGGGACGAGGATTCGTTGCTGGTCAATTCGAGAGGAGAGTCGATGGAGAAGCAACGCGAGCGCGCCGCGAATGACTTGGCGGAGACGTTGAGTGGGACGATGACGCATATTTTAGCTCTGTGCGAGGAGAAGAAAGAGCACGTGCCGGCGGTGACGACGGAGAGGATGCCGAGCTTTCCGTTTGAAATCGAGCTGGTCGAGATTGACGGGTTGAACAGTCGAGGCGGGAGCGGGAGTCAAGGCGGGGTGTTTTCGAGCAGTTTTGGGATGCTGAAGAAGTTGTTGAAAGACTCCACCCCGACGCAGTTGATTTAGATTTTTTAGATGTTAGAGACGTATGTCGTCTCGATGGATGCGCGCGTGTGTATATAAAATGTAAAAGAGAACTACTGGTATTCTTGATAAGTTAAACTCGCATCACTTTGCCATGCGATCTCTCTCTCTCTCCTTCTTCACTTGCCTTCTCACCAATAACTCGTTCCTCAATCGCGCGGCTTCGTTTTCGTCGAACTCGCCCATCATCACCCGTCGCATTCTGCTGTGCAAAAGCTTCTCCTCTTCCATCTCTCTTTCCTCCTCTTCTGTAATTTTACGCACTGGAAACCACCCGGGCAATTCGAACGCATCGAAAGCTTTACCGAGCTCTTCGCTCAACATCGCGCTTCCCATCCCGGCGACGATGCCGCCTAACAAAAACCCGCTCGGCGCGCCGCTCACACCTCGATACACCCCCCAAATCGCACTTCCAGTCACTCCTCCTGCTATCATATCGTTCATCACACCATCTCTCTGTCTCAACAACTTCGCCGTCTCTTTACTCCCTAAAAAAGTCCCTCCGACGATGACAAAATTCGTCGCCATGTTCAGCGCGTAGTGCGGCGCGACCGAAACCGGGCGTCCGCGAACCAACGCAAACGCGAGACCAGATGCGACCCCAGCGCACCCGCAATAAAACGTGCCCTCAACCACGCGCTCCAGCCACCCATGGTTGCGTAAAATCATCGGGTTACTCGGTAACGAGAGCGGTTTGATGATATCGTTATTAGTAGTAGTAGTATTAGTATTAGCTCCTAATGCGGAATCATCCTCTTCCTTCTTCTTCTTCTCTTTCCGCCAGAATCCACCCCCCATCTGCGTCTTAAAAGTGAGTCTCGTGTTATTATTACTACTACTACTGTATTCTCTCAATTATCTTCTCGTTCTCGGCATAAACTTCTGCCCTTTCTGACTCAATCTTTTCCTCCTCTTTTGCAACTCTTTCTCCAATTTCCCCGCACCGGCGGCTTTTAAACGCTCGTACTTCTCGAGTATTTCCAGCTTCTTCTTGAGCGATTTTTTCAGGTGATAATTCCTCGGCAGTTGGAGCTTTTTCTCTTTCACTTCCACGTCTTTATCTCCTCCTTTCGATGACTTCTTCTCGTTCTTTATCGCCGAGGGCATCTCTCGCTCTTTAAAGGGCAGTTTTTGTGGTGGTTGGTCGGGGAAAATTTCCATTTTCTCCTCATTTTTATCTCTCATATCTCTCTCTTTTGATGCGCTCTGTCTCCTCCTTTACGGCGTTTTCCACGTGTTCCCATCAATATCACTCGAAATCGTCGTGCACGTCGTCTTTTCCTTCTTCGAGGAGAGTGAGGAGCAAAAAAACGTCCGTCGGAGAGGCGTGGAATCGTGATGATGGTGCGCGCAGAGTAACAACAAATGGAACATTAAGATACGACCGAAAAGAAGAACAACAACAACTGGGTGTTTCGGCTTTCTTCACCCCTTTTCGAGCGCAGGCGGGGGCGAAAACGACTTTTACGCCTTTGAGGAGGAGAAGACGAAGTGGACGAGTTTTTTGCGTCGTCGCAGGAGGAGGAGGAAAAGGAGGAGATTTGAACCACCCGTTACACGCGATGACGATGCGAAGGAAACGCATCCGCGCGAAAGAAGCGTCGACTTTAAAACTGCCGGCGGCGTCGACGAAGAGGAAAGTGGCTATTTTCGTCGAGCCGTCGCCGTTTACGCACGTCAGCGGGATGAAGAATCGGTTTTTACGTTTGATTGAAAACTTAGCCGAGTTGGGCGACGAGGTTGTGGTTATCACGCCGTGCGTGGATCCTCCGGAGGAGTATTGCGGGTGTAAAGTTATCGGCGTGAAAGGCATGATGTTGCCGTTTTACGGCACGGATACGCTGTTGTTGTCCACTGGTTTGAGCGGGAGAGTGTATCGGGATTTTAAGGAGAAGAAACCGGATTTGATACACTGTTCGACGCCGGGGACGATGATTTGGGCGGCGATTTTGTATTCGAAGATGTTTGGGGTGCCGTTGGTGCAGAGTTATCACACGCACATTCCGCATTATATTCCGCGGTATACGCCGGAGGCGTTTGGGATTGCGAGGTTTTTACAGAGGAGGATGTGGGATTTAATTCGCATTTGGAGCGGATTCGCGCAGACAACTATGGTGACCAGTTCAATCATGGAGGAAGAGTTGAGGCAGATGGGGTGTTCGAGGTTGCAAGTGTGGCAAAAAGGCGTGGATACGGTGACGTTTAATCCGCAATTTAAAAACGAAGGGTTTTCTAGGCGCGTGTTGACCGAAGGGAGGAGTGGACCAATCATCGGGTGCGTCGGAAGACTCGGCGCGGAGAAGAACTTGTACGCTTTGAAAGAGATTTTGACGTATTTACCGGAAGATACGAACGTGGCGATCATTGGCGATGGGCCGGAGAGGAAAGCGTTGGAGAAACACTTCGAAGGAACGAGGACGACATTTACCGGGATGTTGACTGGAGAAGATTTAGCGATGGCGTACGCCGGTTTAGACGTGTTTGTGATGCCATCGGAATCGGAAACGTTAGGATTTGTGGTCATGGAAGCTATGGCGAGTGGCGTGCCGGTGGTGGCGGTTGCCGCGGGTGGATTGTTGGACATCATGACCAATTGCGCCGAAAACGCCGGGGAGTTGTATCCGTCCGGGGATTACGCCAAAGCCGGCGAGTTGACGAGAAGTTTACTGACGGATAAGCAAAAGTTGGCGAGATACTCGCAAGCGTCTTTGGAGTACGTCTCGCAGTGGTCGTGGATGTCCTCGAATAAAAAGTTACGAAATCGACAATATTTCAAAGCCGTACGCAGACATTGGAAAGCAAACTTTGGTAAGGAAAGAGCGAAAAAGATTAAAGTGCGACAGTGGATGGCAAACGCGTTGCAGTTTGTAACGAGTGGATGGTTTCTGGTGAACTTGGCCTTCATCGTTGCCGCGTTTGGGATTGTTCTCGCTGGGAGGAACTTGGAGTTATCCGCGAACGTGGCGAAGAAAGTCGCCGCAAATAGCGCCACAACGAACGGGGTCATCAAAACCGTCATCGCGGCGATTGAAAGTGCAATTATGAAATATGGCGTTCCCGTAGCCATGTCTGCGAACGTTGTCGCGATTGCATTAGCAGGCATCGTGCCGTTTATGACAATGATTCCGTTGTTCATCGCGAGTGGCTTGTTTTTTGGCGTCATCCCGGGCGGCGTTTTGAATGTCGTCGGAGCAACAGTAGCGGCAGTATTCGCGGCGAACGCTTCGCTTGCGGTCGTGAAAGCGGCGGCGGCGACGAAGCAACCAACCGAGCTGGTGCTCGTAAAATCCAACGCTCCCGTCCGACGATTCTTGAAAGCTCAAATGTCCGCCGTAAAAAACAGCATCGTCAAAGAAAACATCATTTCGCAATGTTCCTCCGTTTGCGGTTTGCGATTATTCCCACACTCGCCATTTACGGTCGTTTCGTTCGTTCTCGGCGCTATTCGAGACCTTCGGCTTCGCGCCATCATTCTCGGCACCGCGGTCGGTACCATTCCGTGGGCCTTATTCTACTCCTTGGTCGGCAACAGCAGTAAAAGCTTGCTCCAACTCTCCTCCTCCTCCGCGAAGAAAGCTGCCATCACCGCGTCGAGTAAAACTTCAGCAGACTTGGCCGCTTTCACGAGTGAACGAATCGTCGACGCGTTATCGCGCGCGGACAAACTCCTTCCCAAAGTCTTAACGGGCTTGGAAACGGTGATTGTCGTCGTCGCGCTTGTCTTAACCCTTATAACCGCGGTCAGATTCGCGTTGGACGTAAGAGCCGAACGGCAGAAAAACAACCACCAAATGGAATCCTCATCCGGATAGGAAGGGTTTTAACACTCATAAAGAGAGCAAAACGAACGTGTAATACACATCCTCCTCGTAACATACGCTCGCGCGCCTTTTTTTCTCAAGTCTTTCAAAATGGATAAATCTCTCCACAAAAATATATGCTTGGCGCAGCAACAGTCCTCTCTCAAACGACCGCCGCGGTCGTCCACAAACGCAACAGCAATGCATTCGTAGTACCATCATTCTCAAAGGCATCGCGGTTGTCTCGGCAAACGTCCATTATTGCGTCGTCGTCGTCGTCTTCCTCTCGGGACTCTTACGGGGAAAACAACGACGAGAACGTTCTTCGCGTTCCATCGAACCTTTTCCCCGGTTTCCCATCTCCGGAAAAGAAAGCCGCCTCCTCTTTGGTCACGTTAATGACGATGGCGGCGTGTCGCGTCGTCCTCGACCAGTGGTGCGGCAGTCGCCATCGATCTCCGATGTACAACAAACTCATCGATTACATGCAAAAAGGTGCCCCACACACCAAAGGCCAACCCAAACCAATACGCGACGGCAACGAGTGGCTGCACGAGTTAATGCGACACCCGGAGCTCGATTTCCGCTTAGCCGCGGTACGAATTCTCGAAACGAGGAAACTGCTCGTCGAGAGTGAGTTTAACTGGGACGCGATGAACGCGAACGCGAGGGAAGGCGTCAAGGCGGAGAGCGTCGCGCTGAACAAGTTGTATTTGAGTCAACTGGCGGAGTGTACGGAGAGCGAGGAGTTTTGCGACGCGGAGGATGTACTCAAAGACGACAAAATAAACGACGATTCGGAGGGAGGCTGATTTTGACCAACAGACTACTGCTCGACAAAAGCGTAGGGCAGATGATAAGCTTTTAGTATTTAGTAATCATCAATAATGTCGTTTTACATGTAAAACGTAAAGCGCACATAAGACACTTGACCGTTATCTCTCCGCCTCCAACAGTCCAAATGCCTCAAAATTTCCCCGAATACTAACGCTTGCAGAACGCTAAAAATGCCACCACCCTCTCGCCAAAACGAAGGTGACGAGCACAGCGGCGCGAACAACACCAATATCGATTTAACTTTGACCGAATCTGAGCTCCAAATCATCCACGCCTTTCGCAGTCTCACGAATCCCGTCATCGAATGTTCGCACATTGTATCGCCGTTCGCTGCATACATCTCCCACCAGATGGCGATGACCATGTCGCAAATCACACGGACGACGTGGTTTATCGCGCGGTACTGGTGGTTGAGGCATTCGAGGAGAAGGTACGGTCCCGTGGTCGCCTCGCTGGCGATGGGAGGGGTGATGATGCAACAAAAACGGAGGAAGGTTGGAGGAGGAGTTGGGGACGGTGTTGGGGGAGTTCCCCTACAGATATCCTCGACGACCATGACGGGATTGGAAATCGGGAAAGGATTGAAACTGTTTTTACACTTAGCTCGAAAACTAACGACCCCAGATCCGCTTCCAGAATTCACCGGGTCGATGATACTCTTCGTCGCCGCGTTTGCGCCGCACAAAGCGTTGGTTCGTCGATTTTTGAAACTCGCGGCGAAGGTGTGCAAAATACCGAGGATCCGCAAGACGTTGCAGAAAAACGGGAAGAAGTTGGCAAAACTTTTGGCGCAGAATAAAGCGAAGAACGAGGTGTTTAGCTATCGCCAGGCGCTGAACGAGGCGTGGAAAGAGTTGGAAAGTTCGCTGGCGCCGGACGTGTTGCAGAGCATGCGGATGGCGGAGAGGAGGGCGGCGGCGATTGCGCACGGCGCGTTTGAGGAGGACGACGCGGACGCGTTGTTTTTTAGCGAAGAGAAAGAAGATAGCGATGATGATGATGATGATGATGATGAGGTCACACGTAACAATAATAATACCGGCAGTAGTAGTAGTAATAGTAGTGCGAATAATGAGTGGAGGAGAAGGAATAATAAGTTTGGGCCGAAACTCCCCGAACGAAAGAAGAAGGAGAAACAGGAGCAGCCGCAGCAGCGGCACAAGAGGAAACCGTCGACGTTACAACGCGTCGGATCGTTGGTAAACGTGGTCACGGGTGGTGGGAAAGGTAAAGGTGACTGTGGCAATGAGGATATAGGAGCGGAGGGAGAGGATGAAAACGATGGGAGTAGAGCTCTGGTCACTTTTGATGCGCTGCAAACGCATAAGAGTCCTCGCGCCTCGAGAAGCAGATGGTTCGATTCGCCCTCGGATGCAGAAGAGGAAGATATAGACGAAGAGATCGACGATATTATCCGGAATCGAATCGCTAGAAATAATAATAATGATAATAATAATAACAGCAAAAGTAAACGCGCAGTTGCGAACAAGAACAAAAAAGACAAGAGTGGCTCGAACGGCTTAAAAAGGAACGGCGTTTTGTCCATCGTTCAAAGATCGGTGTTACACTTGGTAGAGGATGTGAGGTGTTTTCCGCAAGACGCGGTCGATTACGTCTTCCTCGGCGACGCTGGATTACCCCTCGCGAAACTTCCGAGAGAGTCAGAGGTCGAACGGTTCATCCGCGCGATTGAAACCGAAGCGAAGGATTGTTTCACGTACGTCCAGTTGGCGTGTTTTTTGATGCAACGACAAAACAAAATCGATATTGCGGCCGAAGCCGTCGAACGGTCCGCGAAATGGAGAAGCGGATACAAATTTCTCGACGACCGCGCGTTGAGAAAGTTTCAAAATGTCATCTTTCGTCATCGAAGATTACCGAGAGGCGGCGCGCAAGTCATTTTCCGTTTGCGCGCGGCGCACGATATGATTTTGAAGAAATCGAGCATGGATTCCTCTCTGAATTTAGAGATTGTTGTCTGTGCTATCGTCTCAGTCGTCGAACGCGAGTGGCAGAAACTTCGCGCGTCTGGGAACGGACGTTTGCGTGGAGGTATCGTTTGTGTCGTTGATTGTGCTGGGTTGGATATAACCGCGCTTCCGATTTCGCTCGTCGCCGCGACGTTGCGACTTTTAGACGCTAACTATCCAGAGTTAGCGGCGGAAGTACACGTCACTTCAGTCTGGTGGGCTGCGAAAAGAGCTCTGAAAGCGTTACTCGATGGCGTCTCGACTTCGTCAAGAGCTCGCGTGCACATTTACAAATCTGGAAACAGCGGAACGGAGAAGTTACTGGATCATTTCGCGAGACATCAATTGCCTTCCTGCATCGCCGGAGGCACGTGTAAATGCCGAAGATGTAAATCGCTTCCCACCGCGCAAATGTTTCGCACGAGAGAAGGGACGTGGCGAGACATTCCTTGGGGAGAAATGAATGCGAGTCAACGCAGACAGTACGTCCGACATCATTTCGTGTACCTGGTTGGTTTGTGTGCGTTCTACCCGATGCACTTTGCACGGATGACTGCGCACCCTTTCTTGGTTTCCGCGGTAAAACTCGATTCGCGAATGTCGCGGCGAACACGAATAATGGTGTGGCGAACAGTTATGAGTGCCATCGTGTTGCTCGTCACGTTTTGGATATGGCAATGGATGGAATCGAACCCGACACAAGTTGAGATCATTCGTGACGACATCAGCAGCAAAGTCATCAACTTGCGAGAGAAAGGTAAGGCGAGAATCGACGATCTTCAAAGGAAAGCCGTCTTGGCGCGCGATAGGTTCAAGAACAGTAAAATGTAGATTTAAGTGTACCATGTACCAGGTACCTGGTACCAGTGTTACAATGTGTAGTTTAATTTTCAAATAAATTGTGTAGTATCGTGTAAAGCGTGTTTCTCTTCTTCTTCTTTCAGTCGTGTCGTATCGTTCAATCTTTCTTTCTTAATAGTTTCCACCATAACCGCCTCCGCCTCCGCCACCACCGTAGCCGCCACCACCGTAGCCACCTCCGCCGCCGTAGCCGCCTCCGGCTCCGCCACCACCGCCTTGGTTCGGACATTTGTTTGCGAAATGACCCGGCTCGCCGCACTTATAGCAGTTTCCTGAAGCGCCGCCGCTGCCACCACCACCACCACCGCCGTATCCACTACCACCACCATAACCGCCGCCGCCGCCGGTGGCTTGTTGGTTGGGACACTTAGACGCCCAGTGTCCTGGCTCACCGCATTTGTAGCAGTTCCCGGAAGCGCCTCCTCCGCCTCCTCCTCCACCGCCGCCATCACCGCCGTAGCTTTGTTGATTGTATCCACCAGCGCCACCACCTATGTTACCACCCATGGCAACGCCCTCTTGGCCTGATTTCCATTCGTTCGTTGCGACGGACGGAGCGCCACTGCCACCACCTGCCGGGCGATCGACTTTTTCTTCCAAGATTGACTCGCCGTTGTGAAGTTTTTTCAACTTTTCAATCAAGACTTTCGACTCGTCGGCAAAGTTTCCGTCGCAGATTGGTTCAACCGACTGAATCGTGTACTTCACGCGCGTCATGTCGTTGTACGTGTCCTCGTTAACCTTCAACTTGAACTTGTACTCTCTCCACCTGATGTCATCTCTTTTTTTCTCAAACGCGTGAAAGTCGGTGTCCAAGAGATGTTTGAAATCCGGCGCCGGCATGCCAAATAACTTTTGACCAACCTCGCCAAAGACGCTCGCCATTACCGCCCCGGAATAATCCGCCAATTTTACGGTACACAGGTATCTCCAATCCACCGACGGTATTACGGTATCGTAGTGTCGTTCGCATTCCCACATGCCGTTCATTTCGTTCTGGCGCATCTTCTTTTGACACTTGCGTCCGTCGTGATCCATAGGGCAGGCGGGATACATCGGCCCATTGTCGCTGTTGTGAATGTACGTGATCGAACCCCTGCAAACGACCCAGAATGCATTGCTGCACCCACCGTTCGCGGCTTCGTTTTCGATTTGTCGAATGGTGGCAAATCTGTCGCCTCTTCCGCCGACAGCGCCAGGTCCGCCCATGCCGCCGGAAAGGACTTGTACGTCCTCCGTCTTTCCGCCAGCGTCGTACCACGATCGCAATTGTCCCGCTTTCGGATGATCTGGATTCACATCCATGACAGTGTTGTTTCTGATGGACAAGTTCTTCCCGTTAAACTCGCCGACGCACGCGCGCTTGCACGCCAAGATTGGGTGCTGGTTCTCGAAGAGCATCGTCTCGAGCTTTTGCCCGAGACCGTCGGCGTGTTCGCCCCACAACGTCAACTCCACTTCCGCGCTGGAATCGTCGCGAAGCTTGATCGAACGCTTCGCTTTCTCGCCACCCGTTCGAAGCATTTGCATCGAAATCGGACTTACTTCGTGAACGACACCCATGACATCGATGGAGGTATCCTTCATCAACGTCTCGATTTCTTTGATGTTGCGGAAGTTGTATTGCACCTTTGGGATTTTCATCGCACCCTGGGCGTTCTCCGGCAACGGTTGGACGACTGTGTTGTGGTCCAACTTCATCTCGTACGCACCGATCGCATATCTCGGGTTTCGAGACGCCGTTAACGTTGCCTTTGAAATCTCGTACACCCCGTATTGTTGCATCTTCTCCGCCAAGTTCAACGCGCAGTCGCCAAAGCACACGACTTTCATTTCGCTGCCGTCCGCATCGACTACGTCAAAACCGAGAACTTTCCCTTCGCCTTTGGCGTTGTGCCACGTGCGCACTTCAATCGGCGTCGTCACGCGAACGCACACGGACCAGCCTTGTTGGTACGGGTTCAAAGCTTGTAAAGGCGTATAATTCGTCGCGCCGCCGTACTGGGTGCCCACTTTCCCGGTTGGACCACCGCCTCCGGCGCGATTACCACCGTAACTGCTCCCGTAGCCCATATCGTTTTGTTTCGCGCCCATGGAATCGTATCCGTTGCCGCCTGCGCCGTTTTGGTTTCCGCCACCATTACCACCGGCGCCTCCGCCGTAGGGATTTTGTTGTTGTTGTTGCCCGTACGCGCCGTGCCCGTACCCGCCCCCGCCGGTACTCTGATACCCAACGTTACTCTGCCCAAACGGCTGCGCCGCGAACGGCTGCGGCTGATTCCCACCACCAATCGTCGGCTTCTTCGCGTAATTCTGCGGGTTCCCCATGATCGATTGCGCTTGATCGAGAACTTCCAACTGCGTGATAATCGGCATCACTTTTTCTCCGACCATGTTGTACATGACGTCCAAGACGCGCACGACGGTGTACTTTCGCAGTTGCTCTGTTTTTCGCATTCGTATTCAAATAAGGAAAAAGAAGAAGAATGAAAAGAGAGAAAGTGTGAGTCTCCGACAAAAGGCGCATTTGAAGTGGTATAAGTCGCATAAAAGCGCGATGCAAAGGAGAAAGATAAGAGAGAGGAAGAGGACGAAAAGAGGATTCGCGCGCGAGGAGGCACCCCTTTGTTGTTTGAAAAACGCACCTGTTTGGATCAACGGATTCAACTTTGGGTTGCACATCGCTTGAGAATACGAGGCGCCATCGCTGTATAATAATAATAATAAAAAGAAGCGCAACGACGCGTTTTGGTATTTTGTCAGCGAATTATGTCGCGTGTTATATCTTTAAAGCAGCAGAAGAAGAAGAAGAAGATGAAGAATCGCGAGCGCGGCGAAAGAGAGAAATCGGAGACGAAGGAAAGAAATTCAAAAAGTGCCCAGATTTACAAGATTTCCAAAAACGTAAAAAAACATACCTGATCATGACCCTGTATCTCGTGTTCTCCGCCGAATCCGGTTCACCGGTGAGGTTCTTAATCTTCCGGATGTCTGCGTGATAGAGAAAGGGTTCGGTGTGTCGTGAGTAAACGCAAAAGAAGAGAGCGGAGAAACAAAAATTGAATCTCTTCACGCAATTCTTTTTTATTTAAAAAATTCGATCTCTCTCGGCGTGCAAAGAGAATTGATTCCGAAGACAAAGAAGAATAGAGAAAGAGCAGAGCGTTTAATAATAAAAAAACGCAGAAAAACAATACCTGCTATTTGTAGCACGGGTTGAAATTGCTGCGGATCCGGTCGCTCTTCCAGCATTCGCGCTAAAGCGTTTGCCGTTAATAAGGGTGATGCTGCCACCATTATAATTCTTCTTTGTCTGTTTCTTTTCTCTGACGTTTTGAAGTGAAAATTTTTTCTTTCGGAGAGGCAAAAATTGTATCAAAACCCTAAATATAAATGAAGGGAGTTTTTGGATGGACGAACAACTCACACAAAAACAGCACAGAAAAGATATATAAATGTTGAGCGGCGTTTCGGCGTATTCTTCTTCTTTAAAGTCTCTCCCTTTAATAACGATTTCGAGGCGGAGTTCGTTTTTAGTATCATCATCGAATTCTTTGTGTTCTTCTTCTTCTCTGTCGTCGTCGTTATCTTCGAGAGGAGGAAGATTTTTCTTCCAATTGGAAAGAAGGACGAAAACGTCATCGATATCTAAAGAAGTCGAGAGGATTAGGAGTCGCGCAAAAGCGAGCAACATCAGCAGCAGCTCTGGGAGAAACAGCACGAGTACTCGCACTGAAGAGAAGACACCTTTAACCGCTAAAAAAGATTTATTCCGATTTAACTACGAACACGACATACGCGAAACGGACACGATGTTACCTTTCAACGCGGATAAATACGGAGGCGTGGTGGTGAACAGCGACGAGTACGATTACAAAACGGACGAAGAATTCACGAACGCGTTAGACGAGAGCTTAGAATCGTGGAAAGAATCGAATATACGCGGGTGTTGGGTGAAAGTGCCAATCGCGAACGCGAGTTACGTGCCGATTGTCGTCTCGAGAGGGTTTCATTTTCATCACGCGGAGAAGGAGTACGTGATGTTGACGAAGTGGTTGCCGGAGAACGAGGAGAATAAGTTACCGGCGGCGGCAACGCATCACGTCGGGATTGGCGCTTTTGTGACTCGAATTAATCCAACGGATTCGAATAAGCGAGACGTGTTGATGGTGCAAGAATTGAGAGGTCCGGCGGCTGGGAGAGATTTGTGGAAGTTACCCACGGGTCTCTTGGACGTCGGCGAAGACGTTCCGGAAGCGGCGGTGAGAGAAGTGATGGAAGAAACCGGCGTGAAGGCGGAGTTTCAGAGCATATTGAGCGCGAGACACTCGCACGGCACGCACTTTGGGCGAAGCGACATGTTCTTCGTCGTCGCGTTGAGAGCGTTGAGCGACGAGTTGATTCGATGCCCGAAAGAAATCGAGAAAGTCGAGTGGAAAGATTTAGAGTTTTTCGCGAACAATCCGAAAGTCCAAGAAGGCACCGCCATGTGGGCGCTCAACAAAAAGTGCTACGAGTTCGCGCAAGGGAAAATGACCGGAATGCAGAGCGAGTTTTACCCAGCCGGAATGAATCGGCCGAAACCGGTCCGAGTGTATTTCGGCGAGGAGAAGAGCAGTAAACTCTGATGATATGTCGCTTTATTTATACGTGCGCGCTTTATTTTTTATATGTTTACGTAGATGTCATTCGCCGTGTTGTTATTATAGTAGATACAAAGATATAGTATTAGAGAGGTGTTCGTACGTTCGTACGTTTATTTTTGGTTCCATTCGCCTTCACTTTTGGCTCCGCGTAACCGCGCGCCGGTGTTCGTTTTGTACGTTTTCTTGTTTTCTTGTCGGACCAAAACCTCATTAATTTTGTTAAAGTAATGCACGCGTTTATGACAACAACAACACCACCATCGTCACCTATTTTACGCTGGCGAGAACATCACACATGCTGCTCTTCGTCATCGTCGCGAAGAGTTCATTTCGGCGTCCTCGCGTCGTCGTCGTCTTTAAGTAACAACAACAACAACAACAATTTGGTTCGGGAAATCAAAACACAACAAAGAGAATGTTTCTCGTGCAAAGCGCGGATATCCTCGTCCTCGAACGCTTTGCGCGCAGTACCTTCTTCGTCGCGGGGTAAAAATGCGAGAAGAGACGTTTCAGTGTCCGCCAGATGGCGGTTTTGGCGAAAAATAACCAAAGAAGAAGAAGATTCCCCGTGGTGGTTGATGGATGAAAAAGCGATGAAACGGTTCACGGACGAAGGGAAAGAGGACGTGTTTCGCTTGCGCACGACAAACTTACCCGGGATGTCGGACGATAAGATGACGCCAGAAGGCGCGGCGGCTGGAGCGTTATTGTTAGGGCTCGCCGTTTGGGCGTTTGTGATTATATTGAAGTTGTTGGCGTTAGTTTGGGGGATCTTGTACGCCGGGGTGAAGTATTCGGCGATTGCGGCGGTGCTGGTGTTGCTCGGGATCGCGGCGCTGTGATTTTTTAAGATTTGTTTTATCATGTGTAGATATATAGTAGTGATTTGTAGTAGAGGTAGAAGAAACGTGCACGTATTGTCTCTATCAACCGTTGCTTTGTAGAATCTTGGAAGGCGCGACGGCGTGGAATGGCGCGAAGGGGATAGGCAAGCCGATGCCGGATGGGTCGTTTTCTGGAACATACGCGTTTATGCGTCGGTGGCCGTGTGTTTGTTGATGTTGTTGCTTTCGCGGTGTTATTGGTGTTATCGTTATCTGATCTGGGCTCTTTTTCTCTTGCTCTTTTCTTTCCTTCGTCTTTCTCAACTCTTCTCGAAGCGTTTCAACCTCGCGTTCGTTCGCCACGCGACACGCTTTGCTAAAGCCCAACTCTGCAGTCGTGGCTATTGTTTTGCGCGTCATCTCTCGTATGCCTCGGTTTGTCGCGTGCATGGCTCGAGCAACTTTCGTTCGTGCAAACAGCGTATCCGCGTCCGCTTTTTGAAAGTTATGGATCTCGGCGTCCAACGCTTGGAGGATTTCAAAGAGAAGTTTCCTCCGACGTTCGACGCGCGCCAGCCGCGTTTCCGTTTCGGCTGTTTTTGCGACCGCTTCGTTCACTTCCGCAGCGAGCGAAGGAACGAGCCGAGCGCTCGTGGTATTTTCACCTTTCTCGTCGTTGTTCATCAGATTGTCCTTTTTGTTGTTGTTGTTGTTGTTGTTCTTCTTCTTCTTTTCGCCGTGGTCGTCGTCGGCGCCGTCGCGATAATACAGGTCGTCCTCTCGAGTTTCGTGAAGCGACGTCAAGAAGGAAGAAAATATGTTTGGCGACAATTTCTTCACGCGTTTCTCTCTGTCTGGATCCTCTAAAAGCCTCGACACTTGACGATAGTTTCGTTTATCGCTTCTCAAAGCTCTTCGTAACGCAACGAGAGTGTTCTTCAATCTGGGCACCCTTTCGCTCTTCGTCGCTCGAGCCGCTCGTTTCGTTCGTTTCACGTCCGCGACTTTGTTTGAAAGCCGTTGTGTCTCGATTTCACGATCACGAATGAGCGCGTCGATTTCGATGGATTTGTTTTCGGTCGCGTCGCTGAGATTCAAGGCGTTTTCGAGTTCGTCCTCGACGTCGATGAGTTCGTTCGCGGCGCTTTCTTTCAAAAGTACGATTCGGTCCTTGTCTTCGCGTTCAGATGAAGCCATTTTTTTCGAACGTTCGAGCGCGTGTAAGTGTCTTTGCATCGCAGTTTTAGCTAAATTTATTCTTCGAGTGGCGGTTTCAAGTTCGCGGATGGACGCGTTGACTTCGCGCGTTTTCTCGTCCAACGCTGGCTTTTCGCGTTGGCGTATCTTCGCTTTCGCTTCTTCGCATTTTCTTTCCACATCGTTCAACGCTTTCAAAGACTCGTTTTCGCGCGTTTCCGAATCTACAGAGAATGACTTCTCTTTAGTGGTTTCATTCTGTGCTACATGTATCTTATGTCGGATGTTCTCTCGCGTCTCGTGTAGCGCACTCACAAATTTTCCCATGGCGCTTAAACGCACGAGCGCTTTCGATCGCGCCGCTGCGAGCTCCGAGACCGTCGTATTTTTAACTCTCACTTCACTTTCGATAAACTGCAACGAGTCTCGGACTTTTTCGACGTCTCTCTTGGCATACGAGGCGTTTTTGTTCATTTTCAATTCAATTTTCCTCAGTTGCTCAACCGTTCTCGAGCTCTCTACGATTTCCTCCTCCAACTCGCGAATCTCTTCGCGTTTGTGCGCGTCCACGGATTCGCTCTCCTCGCTTTTTGCCATCCACGATTTGCTTTGCTCTCTCGCCTCGTCCGTCTTCGTTTTCTGCTCTTCGCGTTCTTTATTCAGTCGTTTCAGTACTTCCTCTCTTTCTTTCTTTTCTTCTTCAACCGTTCGTATTTTAGCTATTAAAACGTCTCGAATCGTTTCCCCGAGCGCGTCGGTTTCTCGATAGGTTTGTTTCAGTTTTCGTAACACTTTCAATTTCGATCCATCTTCGCGTTGACACGCGCACAAAACAGACTTCTCGATATCTTTAGCTTCTTCAAAGAGCAATTGCACGTCGCCTTCGTTCCTTTGCGTGGCCAACCGAAGATTCTTCTTCTCCTCTTCTTTTCGAGACGATTCGAAATCGAACCGGTGTTTCGCCTCGGACAGTCGCGAAGACGCGGCGTCGTACTCCGACTCGATCGCGTTTAGTTTGCGCGTTTGAGACAGCTCCACATCTTTCAAATCTTTCACAGCTGTCGAGAACTGTTTCAGTTCAGCACTATCTAACGTCTCTAATCGCGCCTTTTCTCCTCGCAAAATCTCCGTCGTCTCGTCCAATTTTTTCCTCGCGTGCGCCGGCGCCAGCATCGATTCGGCGCAAACTTTCTTACACTCGGGCAACACCACCGATTCCGTCTCGTTCGTTTCTTCCTCCCGCTGTTCCGCGTTTCCTGTTTCTCTCTTCAGCTCGCATCTTAAATCTTTAATCCGTCTCATCGCCGCCTCGGATTCATCTCGAATTTGCGAAATCTCCTCCTCCAAACTCGACTTCACGGGAATCAACGCTTCCAGTCGCTGCTTCTCCGCGTCCTCGAACGCTTTCAATTTGATGCGTTTTTCGCGCTCCAGTTCGCTCACTCTCGACTCCACTTTCTCTTTCATCGCGCGTGCTCTTCTCGCGTGCTTTTTTGCGCTCTCGATTGCCCGTTCGCAACATTTCGTTCTTCTTATTCTGGTGTCCTCGTTTTCCTCCTCCTCGACTTGGTCTTCTTCCCCTAAAACTTTCATCGCTTCGTTCCTACTCTCCATCGCTTTCGCACGTTTCTTCAACCGTCTCTTCGTTCTTTTCGACCTCGCCGTCGCTTTTCGCAACACGTGTAACGCTTCGCGCAGTATCGTCGTCGTCGTCGTGCTCGTCTTATCCTCCTCCTCCTCGGCATTCTTCTTCTTCCTCTTTGTCTTCTCTTTGTCCTCTCCAAGAGAAAAAGCCAACGCTTCCAGCTGTTCGAAATTGTTTTCCTCTGAAGCATGAGTCTCGTCGTCTTCATCGTCGCTCTCCTCGTCGTCGGAAGAGGAAGAGGAGGATTCGAAGGACTCGTCGTCGTCGTACTCGTCCTCGTCGTCGTCGTACTCGTCCTCGTCGTCGTAATCGTACTCGTCAAAGCGCGTCGTGAACATTTCTTTTTTGCGAAAAGTGGTCGTATTTTTTCCCGGAACGAGTCTTGGGTGAAAAATATTATAAAAATAGAAACAAGAAGAGGGGTGGGCGGCGTGGAAATTTAGTAAGAGCAAACGAAGGGTACATCACTTTTTCTTTCTCTCTCTCTCTCTCTCTGTCTGTGTGTGTGTGTGTGTGTGTATGTCTGTGTGTGTGTGTGTTTATCTCTTATCAAGCTATGTAACTTCTCAGTCGCTTCTCTCTCTCTCTCTCTCTCTCTCTCTCTCTGTGTCTGTGTGTGTGTGTTTATCTCTTCTCAATCTATTTACCTTCTCAGTCGCTTTTCTGCTACTGGATTATACACCCTCGTAGACTTGGCAGCTCTACTCGTCATGAATGCATATTCTCAATACGCTCGACAAACCAAGCGTATTGTTGATCCGTTGGTTCTGGGCACCCTTTTTCGAGCAAGTAGTTTAGGCAGTCGTGGCGCTCGAAGTAACGAGCGAAAGCGATGTCTTGCCAGTCGTTAAGAGGCGCTCTCGCCTCTTCGACTAAGTATTTAAGGCAATCGAGTTGGCCAAACCCTGCAGCGTTGTACACGCACTCACGCTTTACCCCAGCAGATATCTTTCTTTCTTCAACGAAATATTTCAAGATGCCTAGGTGACCATATCTTGCCGCGCCCCTTGCCGCTTCCGTATCTCGAGAAGGGTTCACTTTTTCGAAAAGAAATCGAAGACAGTCGAGGTGTCCTTCAATAGCAGCTTGTTTACACGCCTGTATTTCATCATACGGGCAATCGTTAGAGAAGCAGTACTTCAGCATCTCGAGATTGCCTTTAAATGCTGCTCCAATAATTACCGTTGAATTCCACTCGCAATGTTTCACTTCTCTCGCCCACTTGAGGAACTCGAGTTTGTTCGTTCCAGCAACTTCCGTGCAAAACCAGGCTTGATCTACCACGTTTCCATCGTTATGTATGTTTCCCCAGGGCATGTGATTCCACGCGAATTCCAGCGTCGAAATGGATGAATATTCGTAAAGAACCCAACGTAATTCCGATACGTTTACCCCGGCGTACGCAAGCACAGCCCGACTCTCTCTATTCGCACTTGCAAAGAAATACCGATCCGTCTCGTTCAATTTCGAAAGCACATGCGAGACGAAAATATCCTTGTGATGCAACACCAATCCCGTCCACAACTTGGTCGGTCCAAGCTTCAAACGCTCTATTTCCGCAATAGCCTCCTTCACGGCCTCCACCACGGCCTCTTCTTTCTCCTTCTTCTTCTTCCTCTTCTGCGCGCCGGATAATTGTTTCTTCTTCTTCTTACCGTCCATATTTCTTTTTTTTTCTCGCGCGAAAAAAAATGTGCGGTCGCGAGGATTCCGAGGAAAAAGAAGAAAGAAGAAAGAATTAATTTCGACAAAAAACAACAGAAAATTCCCCTTGAAAGAGGGAGCACCCTTTGTCTTACAGAGTCCTTCTCCTCTGACTCTCCCCGGGTTCCAAACGCACACCGCAATACTCGAGTTTTGGTCTGCTTGCTTCTAAATCGGGTCACTCGCTTAGTAGAGGTCTCTCTTCCTCCTCTCAAAGTACTCATAATAAAATTGGAGAAAGAATGCCAAAGGCACCAAAACCCAACAAAAAGTCATCCAAACAACCTCCTGACCCCTCTGCGGATGAAGAAGATCTCGGTCCGTTGGAAGACATCTCCCCGCAAATCGCTTTACAAAAATGGTCCTCCGACGTCGTGAATCGTCTCGGGGTGTCGTCCACCTCGCTTTTTCACCCAGACGCGAGCGGCGATTTTGATGTGCAGTTGGAAAAATTAATTGCCAAGAACCGAGAGAACAACAACAACAACAACAACAACAACAACGATGCTTTGAAAAGGAGCAAGTCGAACACGTCGAGCAGTCAATCGAAATCGCCGGGGTTATCATCCGGAGATCCGATTAAATCGGGAGATTTAGCGCACCTTGGGTTTCCTTTTGACGGCCAAATTGGGAAGGATGAGCTGAAGGAGAGTTTGCGAGAGGCCTTTCGGGAGATGTCGGACGTGAAGGTGAAACCGATGAACGATGATAACGCGAAGAAGAAGATGACGAAAAGTAAGATGACATCATCAGCGATTTCGGCGAGGAAAAGTGGGGGCGACGTGGCGAGCCTCGACGACGCGTGGGCGAAGATTAACAGCGGGAAGAAGAGAGGGAACGACAACGACGCCAACGGTAGAGGGAAGGATGAAACGACGTTGGAAGACGTGATGATGGACGTGGTGATGGCAAATAACGCGAAGAAGATCGGTAATGGTAATTCAAAAAGAACGGCTACGGCGTCTTTGATTATGGCGCAAAAATCTTTGTTCTCGGCTGGCGCGCAGGACCTCGCGAATACGTTAGGGGTAGCGCACACGCAGAACGCGTCGTCCATGGAGCAAATGGTCAACGAGGCTAACTTGACTTCGTACGATACGGAAATGGCGAGAATGTTGAGTACGTTTGGAAGTGGTAGTGGTAGTGGTGGGACGAACAACGCTTTCGATCAGCACGCGAAGAGGACGAGTTATAATCAAGCGCTCGAGAAGGAGATGGACAAGAAAAAAGAGAATAAGAAACCGCTTCCTACTCCATCGAAGAGAAAGCAAAAGGACGACGGAGACGATGACGCCGCCAAAAAACAGAAACGCAACAAAGATGCAGAAGAAGCGAATATGAAGAAACGTAAAGTTTCGAAAACCAACGTTCCGCGCCTGGAAATCGACAACACCCAAATCGTCGAGTTGACCAAAGAGAACAAAAATTTAATCGTCACGCCGGGCGGCATCAAAGACGCTCTTCCCCCGCGGAAAAAAGGCCGTCGTCCGAATAACCCAACCGTCGTGGAAACCGAAGAAGAGACGAAATTACGAGCGGAGGAGCGCGTGTATAAAAACAGACAATCTGCGGCTCGGTCAAGAGCGAGAAAATTAAAAACCATAGCCGAGTTGCAAGAGGAAATTAGTCGATTGACGTGCGAAAACGACGCTATGCGAGACTTGTGTAAAGACAGTGGCGTCACCGAGGCAACGATAACAACACAACTGAAAGAATCGGAAGCGACGAGACAAAAAGAGAAGAAAGAGCAAGAGGAGCTCGGCGCAAACGTCAAAAAGTAACGAGTAGTTGGTTCGTCTCCTAAAATCGATTCACACAGACTAGCGGCTGTGGCGACGTGCAACAATAATAATAATAATAAATAGAAGAACTTGAATAAACATTGTAGTAAAAAGCATTGCACATTAATAATAATATTAATAAAAGAACAGGGACTTAACTGAACACCTTCCCGTTCAAGAAGTCTTTCAAATCGTCCAACTCCTCCGCGCACGCCGAATGCGCCATGCCTCCGTAACTCTTAAACTGAACATCCATCCCAAGAGATTTCAACTTCTCGCTCGAGCTCGTTCCGTAATCAAACCGTAAAACTGCATCTGCCGTGCCGTGCGCCTGAAACACTTTCACCCCCGACTTCTCTTTCGAGTACGAATCCGCCATCGGTAGATACGTGCTCAAACCGACGTACCCGCCGATATAGTGCGCGCTCGTCATCGCGTGCGTCAACGCTATCGCTCCACCTTGCGAGAACCCGCCGACGACGATGTTCTTCGCCAAAACGCCTTTCTTAATCTCCTCTTCCACCAAAAAATCCACGTATCGACTCGCTTTTTCAATCATCCCTTTATCATCGATCAAACTTTCCCTTTCTAACGCGTTCATATCGAACCACCCGGGCATGGACATCCCGCCGTTTAACGTGATTGGAATAACCGGTGCGTTGGGGAATATCCAACGGCAATTTTTAATCTCCCCTAACCCGCTTTGGTTCGGTATATCCGACCACCCGCGTCCGGTATCGCCTAACCCGTGTAAAAAAATGATCGATTTATCGCAGCTTGTTGCTCCTCCTCCTCCTCCTCCTCTTGTTTCCACCACGAACGGAGGTGGGGAGTTGTATTCGGTAAACGATGATGTTGACGAAGAAGAACTCGCCATGGAAACGAATCGGTAACAACACCCAAACGCGATCGACGCCGTCGTGGCTAAAGCGCCAACTTTACTCCCGTTGTTGTTGTGGCGTTTAAGACGGCGAACACGACTGCTGCTGCTGCTGCTCTCTGATGATCTGGTCGTTGATTTAGCGGTCGAAGAGAAGAGCGCGCGTGCGGCTCTTTGCATGTTTACGTTTGGGGAAAAAGTCCAAATTCTCCACAACTTTTGGAGTCACGGACGTCGGACGAGAAGACCTAGTGCGAGCGAGAGAGCCTCTGAGTTTCGGATATTTTGTCGTCTTCTCGGTGGTGCATGTCCCACGAGCGCGCCTCTTCGTCCTCGTCTTCTTTCGCGGGGCTCGTTTCGTCGTCGTCGTCTGAATCGTCGTCCGTATCTGAGCAGCGGACGAATTCCATCCACAAAGCGCTCCTTCTCCCTCCGAAAGAGACGACGAAACAGACACTGATGGAAACGTCGTCATCACCAAAACCACCACCAAAACAACCAGTGGCGATATCTCCTTCGTTTGTGGACACTGGTATCGCGGATGATGACGACGACGAGGAGGATATCTCCGAAAGAAGAATGAGTAGAAAACAAAGGTATTTCTCGGTGTTTTTGATGACCACGACCTCGGCGTTCTTATACGCGGACCAAAACTTACTCTCTCCGAATCTCTCGCAAGCGGCGGAGGAGTTCAACTTTTCCGCGCGCGAAAAAGACGTGAAACTGGCCGGGTGGCTCCAACTGGCATTTTTCGTGGTCGGGTCGCCGGCGAGTTTAATCATCGGGTGGATGTGCGATAAGACGGAGAGCCGCGTGCGGTTGCTGTTTCTCACGACGTTGATCGGCGAAGGGCCGTGTTTAGCCACGTATTTGGTGACGAAGTATTGGCAGTTGTTCATGCTGAGAGCGATGACGGGAATCGCGGTGGGAGGGTGTTTACCTCTTTTGTTTTCGTTGTGCGGGGATTTGTTCAGTCACAAGACGAGGGCGAAGGTGGCGTCGTTTTTGACCATCGCGACGGGGGCCGGAATCGCGTTCGGGCAAATCATGTCCGGCGCGGTCGGGCCGAAGTACGGGTGGAAGGTGCCGTTTGTCGTGAGCGCGGCGCCGGCGGTGTTTTTCGCGTTTTTGACGTGGATGTTAGTTGATGAGCCGGTGAGAGGTGGAATGGATGTCAAGGTGAACGGGAATCATTTTGGACATCAAAATCGGGCGGCTTTGGGAGGAGTAGGAGAAGAAAGCGAGGAAGGAGGAGTAGCGATAGGAGGAGAGGAGAAAAAGAAGAAGAAGAAGAAGAAGAAGAAGAGTAGCTGCAAGGATAGTGGTAGTAGTAGTAGTAAGAAAGACGAAAACGAGGACGACATCATATCGCAGCTATCCGTCTCGGATATTGAAATCTATTCGGGTAAAATGGACGTGCAAAAACTCAAAAGACAACTGCGAGTGAAAACGAACGTATTGGTGTTCATCCAAGGCGTATTCGGGACAATTCCGTGGGGCGTTTTGAACGCGTACTTTGTGGACTATTTACACGCCAACCGGGGATTAACGGTCGGTCAAGGTACCGCGGCGGTGACGTTATTTGGTTTGGGTGGCGCTATTGGCGTCATCGGCGGTGGCGTTTGGGGGCAACGTTTGTACAACAGAAACAAAAGTTCCGTGGCGGTACTCATGGGATTGAGCACCATGCTCGGTGCTTTACCTTCGTATTATTTCGTCAATTCGACGTATTTCGGTCCATCCGAGTCTCTGTTATACTTTTCATGTTTTGTGACTGGGATTTTGTGTTCCTTGACGCCACCGAACGTGAGAGCGGTGTTGATGAACATCAACCCGCCAGAAACTCGAGGCTCGGTGTTTGCGTGTTACTCCCAAGTGGACGACATCGGAAAAGGTTTAGGCCCAGTATTCATAGCCGGTTTGATTGTCCTTTTCAACGGACGGCAAATCGCGTTTAACGTAGCTTTTAGCATGTGGTTTATTTGCGGATTATTTTTGTTGATGATGAAAGGAACGATTGAGAAGGACGCCGAGACGGCTTCGAGGCAAATGGAAGCGGAAATAGTACGAAGTCCGGCGAGAGAGAGATCTCAGAATGAAGAAGATAATAACGTTTAAGAGATTTGAAATATAATGCGTATCATAGTCGTTCGTTCGTCGTAAACAAGAGTAATGATAGTGATAGTGATAGCAATAATAAAACATAATATAAACCTTCCGCTCTTCTGTTTCGAACTCGTCGTAATTGTCCCGCGTTCGCTTGTTCAGCGCGCGCGTTTTCTTTTCTCGACGAGACGATTTGGGTGCTCAAAAGGAAGCTTTCAAAAACGACGGCATAAAAAAATTAAACACGACCGCAGCTACGCCTGCGCCCATGGCTACATCCATCGCGCTCACGTTCTTCATGAAACTCATGTTGTGCATCATCTTCACATCCCACATGGACGAGGACAGTCTCGCCGATTGCGTCGCGTTCTTCTTCTCTTCCTCTACCGCGTCTTCTTTCGCGCCCTTCTTCGCCACATTCACCGGCGGCGGCGTAAACAAGTACGATTCTAACGCGTCTTCTCCTTCTTCTTCTGCTACAACTACTGCATCGTTGTCATTCGCGATAACAACAGATTCAACGTTTCCTAAAACTCTCTCCTCTACGCCGCCTGGCGTCGGCGACCCGCACTCGCTTTCGCTCAACTCGTACGACACGACTATCGGCGAAGCGGCGAAACCGGAGTCGACGACGGTATCGCTCGAAAAGACGACATTCATCACTTCTTCATCATCATCACCATCATCGTCGGTTTTTGTCGGCGTTTCTGGTTGCTCTTTCTCTTCTTCCTCTTTAGTATTCTCGTTGAACCCTCCGACCGGAAGGAGGACCGGAAGGATCAGGTGGTCCGCCCACTTTTCCAAGGCTGATTTTGAGGAGGACGACCCCCCCGGCGACACACTACTCGCCGACGACGGCGGAGGTGCCTTCGAACCGCCTTCTCGTTCAAACGCCTCGTCGTCCTCGAATATCTCCACCGCTTTCAAAGAAACGCCTCCTTTTAAAGCGTTGGTGTTCGTGCTGCTTCTTTTCGCGGAGGAGACATCTGCGGTCCGGAACGTTTTCCTCGCTCGCTTTGGTGTCTTTCCCCGTTGTTGTTTGGGCCCAAATGGGGAAGCATTCGTCGCGTCGCCTAAAACAGTTTTAGTGTTAGAAGTATTCTTATCGTTCATAAACTTCTTCGAGGAGGAGGAGAGTTTCTTTTTCAGCTTCTTTAACGCGCCCATTCTTCTTTATGTTACGTGTGTGTGTGTGTGTGTGAGCGCGCGCAAAGTAAGAAAATATCTCTTCTTCTTCTGTTGAAAATGGAGAAAAAAGTCTATTCCCCTTTGCTTTAAAAATTGTATTTAATTGTATGCCAAACCCTAAATTTTTCTTTCGTTCTCTCTAATCCATCCAAACTTTTGTCTTCATTTTCTTTCAGGAAGACAGACGTGTTGTGTGCGCGACAGAAAGAGAGAGAGAGAGAGAAAGCAGATACATTCACCATGTTCGGAAACTCTTCCACTAAAGACGAAGAAGCAAATACGAATTCGAGCGACAAGCGAGCAACCGCGGCGCAACTCGCGGCGATGCAACAAAGAAAAGAGAATCAATACCACGCTCGAATGGCCGTGTACGATTGGCTCGATCGTTTGGTTCTCGATAAGAAACGATTTCTGACGACGTTCTTGGCGTATTCGTTTTGCGTGATCGTGTTAGGCGTGTACATTGGAGACTGGAACTCGGCGACGATGCCGGGGAGAGAACAAGGGCAGTGGTGCGCGATGCAAGCGAAGGAATGTAAGAGGCAAGCGGACGTGTGTTTGGTGTCGGGCGGGATGAGAGCGGGCGCAAGCCAGCCGATGGTTGGATTGGATAAGGAAAGAGCGTTTATGGACGGCGGGGATATCGGTGGGACAGATTTTGATGGGACAGGAGTGCCGCAGCACATTCAGCAAATGCACTCGGAATGGACGCAATCGAGAGATAATCGCGCGGCGACGGTGGCGAGATTGAAGGAGTTGCGGGTGAATTTGTTGTGTCACGAACTTAGAGTGCAACAGCAAAGGAAGAAAGGAGCTTTGGATTACGATAGAATTAACTCGTTCATGGGTAAGGCTGGGAAGGCGAGAGAGGAGTACGAGAAATTAGAAGCGGTAGTGAAAGTTGTGTATCCAGAGGTTATACCGGAGGTTGAAGAGCTCGATCAAATGAAAAATCCCGATTGCAAACACGTTCACGGAGGACGAGTGTGAAGATGATGCTTTATTGGAGGAGGAGGAGGTGGTTTTTGACGAAGGAAAATCGGTTGCGTTCGCGCACTATCGATTCGAGGTGGACGACAACGAACGGAGAGAGTTCTTTAAGAAATACTATATTAACGCTTCTTCTTTTCATGATTTCATTCGATGTGATCTGCTATTAAAATACAAATACATTATGTGTATATATATACATGCATACTAATATACTACTCGATACGTTCGTAACAATTCTTCTACTATGAATACTTAAATCAGTGTTCGTCGTGATGATGATGATGATGATGATGATGATGTCCCTCTTCCTCGTGACCTCCGCAACACCCGAACACGGCGTGCACTTGATACACGACGAGCACGCCTAATAGAACACTCATCATGTCTCTCGCGTACGACCTTTTGTTACCTCTAGCTTGGTGCTTCCCCTCCTTCTCCTCCTCCTCCTCCTCTTCCGCCGATACGGTCACGATTTGCGATATCGACACGAACACGAACCCGGCTGCGCAAAACGCCTCCAATCCAACCTCCCACTTCTCGCTCATCTTCCCGACGTGCCAAGCAAACACCGTCCCTACAATCGAGAGCGTCGCGGATAAAAAGTTAAACACTAACGCGTGTCCATGCGAAAATCCACAGTTTATTAACACGCCGTAATCGCCAATCTCTTGCGGGAGCTCGTGCGTCGCCAACGCCGTCGCGGTCGCCAGGCCGGCTTTTCGTCCTCCTTTTTTAAAAGACATCGCTAAGGCGACGCCGTCCGTAAAATTGTGCAACCCGTCCGCGAATAAGTTCAACCATCCTCCAGAAGCGATCATCTGCGATCGATTGTGACGATGATTATTGCTGCTGCCATCGTCCTCCTCCTTTTGTCCTCCTCGAGTTCTCCTCCTCCTCCTCCTCTTCGCGTCGTCATCTTCAGAAGCACTCCTCGCACGTACTCTCGAACGAAGGAAGCAATCGAGCGCATAAAAGGTCAAAAGACCGCTCAAAAAACACATGCCGGCAAACTCTCCTTTCTTCGTATTCCCACCAAAATTGTTCGGAATTCCGTGCGTGCACGCGTCGGCGAGTAACGCTCCGGCTCCAAACAAGGCCATTGCGCGCGCGTTTGATTTCTTCGAACGTGTTGTCTTTTCCCCAACATCTTGAGTAGATGAAGAAGATAAAGAAGCGAGAGAGGAGAGGCGGGTTAAAATCGGCGCGATCGCGCACGCGACCAGCGAGACCAAGGAGACCAGAAATGATGCCAAGAGAGGTTCTGCAATCGATTGTTCAGCCATTCTCATCGTCATCGATCGCTCATTATTTGCGTATCTCTTCACCACTTTTCACAAAAAATGACGCAAAACGTCCGTGTTTTTCTCCTCCTCTTTTTGCTCATCATCCTCCTCTTCCTCCGAACGGTACGCGTCGCTTTGTCATCACCATCATCTCAAAAACTATTAAAACGAAAGTCAGATGGCGCAAAACTTCTGGTCGTGATCGGTTCTGGCGGGCACACCGCGGAGATGGTGCATATTTTGCGGTCGTTTTTGTCAGACGAGAAGAAGAAGAAAAATTCGAGAGATTTTTCCAATTTGTTTCCCAAACGAGAGTACGTGTTCGCGGTTTCGGATAGGACGAGCGTAGCGAAAATCGAGCGATTCGAAAGGGAAGAAGTCAAAGCGGGCGAGTACAGGAATCATTTCGTCCCGAGAGCGAGAGAGGTTGGACAGAGCTATTTCACGAGCATTTTTACAACGCTGATGGCGTTTTGGCAATCTTGTAAAGTGTACCTGAAGACGAAACCAGACGCGATATTGGCGAACGGACCCGGGACGTGCATCCCGGTAATCTTGGCGTGTTTTATCGGGAAAGTGTTCGGGTATAACAGCACGTGTAAAGTGATGTACGTGGAAAGCGTGGCGAGGACGAGACGGATGAGCTTGAGTGGGAGATTGTGTTACGGGTTAAGGTTGGCGGACGTCGTGTTCGTCATGTGGCCGCAGTTGAAAGAGAAGTATCCGCGGAGTCGGTATTGCGGGAGGATTTATTAGGGCGGAGTGCTTTTCATTGCGTAGGATGTTAGATTTGCGTGTAGACGTGTAGTAATTATTGGTATTTGGTAGATAGTCAGTTCCGTTGTGTGTGTGTGTTGCGTGCGCTACTCCTCGTGTTTCCTTTCTCTCTCTCTAATTTTCTTTTTCAACCTCGCCGTCGTCCATCGCGTATCCTTTCGAATAACACTGTTTCAACATTTCCTTCTCTCCACTTTTTTCCAGTTGAAACCCAATCGCGGCCATCGTCGTCCTCTCCGAAAACCCGAAAAACTGCGGCCCGCTAATCCGCGTCCCTAACCGTTTACTGATGAGCAAATCGTACCACGGCGCCGTCGGCGTTTCTCCGACGAACGTCTTCGCGGGAGCTTCCTTATCCGTCACTCGAAACATCGGTCTATCCTCACCGTCTACGATTTCCATCAAATACACTCGTCCTTGAAATACTTTCTCCGCTTTATACCCGATTAAATACGGGTGGTGATACAAACATCCCGACCGCGACCAAAACTCGCTCGCGAATCGTCGCCTCCCTCCGCTTACTACTTCTCCAACCTCTACCACTGTCACCGGTCCGTTCGTTTTCTGCGTTTTCATCGCGAACGGTCCAAACATGCCCAGGGAGTTCGGAAACTCCTCTCGAACGTTTGGAAATTCCATCCCTCGAGTTTTCATGTATGTCGTTTTGCTCGCTCTCTTTCGCTTTCCATCGTCTCCGTTCAGTTCTTCTCGTTGCACTTTTTCCGCCGCTTCTCTCTGCGCTCGTTCCACGCTCGTTTCGTTTGACATCATTCGTTGTCTCCTCGTCACTCTCGGCTCAGAAGAAGAAAATTCCGTTCTCTTTTTACTCGCGTTATTGTGCTTCTTCTTCTTTGTCTTCTTCTTCGCGTTTTCCAGGTCCATCTTCTCTCTCGCGACGTCGATTCCGAGCGCTTTCAAGCGCGCTAAATTCATGGACACTTTCAAGTCTCTCTCGATTTCGTACGCATTTTTAGCGTTAGAATTATTAGTATTAGTAGTAGTAGTAGTAGTCGTAGTATTTTCTACGCTCTGCAACGGAGGAGGAGGAAAAAGAGCACGCGGTGGTGGTAAAGGTGCATCATCAGTAGTGTGTGTGGTCGTACTGTTCATGATGTTTTTACTCGCTTACTTATACTTACTCACGCGCGAAATTCAAAATGATGTGAAGCAGAAAAGAGAGAATTTTTTTGAATTTTTTGGTAAAAAAAAATCGACAGTTGTTTGAACATTTCTTCTCGTTCGCGAGAAATATCTCTCGTTTAAGTTGTGTTGTTGTTGTTGTTGCGAGTGCGTGTTACTCCTTGCTCTCACCGGTTTAAGCAGAAGAACTGAAGAAGAAGAAGAAGAAGAAGAAGAGAGGATTGAGGACTTGAAGGACCAGAGAGTGTGACACGCAACACGTATATATATATATAAAGAACGCGCTTGTTTCATTAGTAGTGTTGGGGAAAGAAATCATCATCGAAAGAGAGATGGCGCATCAACAACAGGAACGAATGTCCAGCCAAGCCGAGCGAGGAACGATGAAGAAAATCGTTTTTTACTGCCCAGAAATGGAAAAGATGGCGAGAGAAGTTCGAGCGAACGATCCAGGTAAATGAGAGTCTTTGTTGTCGTCGCGCCCCGCAAAAGCGCAGGAGGTTTTGTTTTTCTTTTCTCTCGTTAAAGCCTGTTTGTTCTGTGTGTAACTAACACCTCTTCTCTCGTAAACGCCGACGCAAAACAGATGCCGTGGAACTGGGCACGATCAAATGGCGGAGATTTCCAGACGGGTACCCGAACATATTTATCGATAACGCGGACGATATCCGAGGCAGACACGTTGCTTTTTTAGCCTCTTTCCACGACGCGGCGACCATATTCGAACAGATTTCGGTCGTGTATTCGCTGCCGAAAATGTTCGTGGCGAGTTTTACGCTGATTTTACCGTTTTTCCCGACAGGGACGTTCGAACGCGTGGATAAAGAAGGCGAGGTGCCGACTGCGGTGACGTTGGCGCGGATGTTGTCCAACATTCCGAGTTCGAGAGGTGGACCAACCTCGACGATTATATTCGACATTCACGCGTTGCAAGAACGCTTTTACTTTGGCGACGGCGTGTCGCCGTTATTCGAGTCCGGGATCCCTTTGTTGCTCGAACAACTCGCAGAATTGAAAAGAGGAGACGCCGGAAAGGAAGAAATCGCCATAGCGTACCCAGACGAGGGCGCCTGTAAACGTTTCCACGGTTTCTTCGAGGACGAGTTCACCGAAGTCGTCTGCACCAAAGTCCGCGAAGGCGACAAACGCATCGTCACTCTCAAAGAAGGCAACCCACTCAACAAACACGTCGTCATCGTCGACGACCTCGTCCAATCCGGTGGCACCTTAATCGAATGCATGCGCTTACTCAAAGCAAAAGGCGCGACCAAAGTCTCCGCGTACGTCACCCACGGCGTCTTCCCGAACTCCAGCTGGAAAAAATTCACCGAACCTTCAGACGCGAGCGAACGCTTCGAACACTTCTTCATCACCGACTCGTGTCCGTTGACCGTGGACGCCGTCAACGGCCAATCGCCGTTCCGAGTGATGAGTTTAGCCGGAAGTATTGCCAGAGCTTTGAGAATTTAATATAATAAGAATAATACTACTAAGAATCCCAACAACGCGGTTGCTCTCTTTCAAGAGCAAAACGACTTTTCCTCTCTGCTTACACCTTCGTTCTTTGGTTTTCATTATTCGTCGTTCGCCCCTGAAATCTCAATAAACGTGAATGCAATTCGTATAAATTTCGTCTCGTGTCAACAAAGTCGTTTTAAAGGTGCAATTTTTTTTCCCTCTCTCGCCTCCCCAAACGTCAAAAAGCTCCTTCACCCAGAGATCAAAGATACGGTTGGTTGGTTGCTACAGATTGCGCGGAAACAACATCAACAAAAAAAAGGAGACAAAAACGTCATAAACACACCCTCTTGCGAAATTATGTTTGCATTGCAAAGCTCAACCTTTACCGGCGCGAGAGTTGTCTCGGCGAAAAACACGACGCGACGGTGCGTTTCGTTTTATCTTGTTGAACACGTTATTTGCGCGCGCGCAAATGTGAATCCATTTTTTTTTTCCTCCTTCTGTTCCTCCTCCAAAGACTCTGTGTGGTGGTGTGGGAAAAGGATAGTTTGAGGCAAGAAGACGAAGAGCTCTCTCGTCGTCTTTGTTGTCAGAGAGTGGGAAGCAACTGCCTCTCGTTGTCGTCGTTCGCGATGATGCGCTCGCCTGTCTCTTTCCGTCCGTTTTGGTGTCTATGCCTGACCATTATTACACACCTCTCATTACTATTCAAAACCAACAGATCAAAAGCCTCTAATAAAAAAATCTCCGCGAAATACGGGGACGAATCCGTGTACTTTGACCTCGGCGACGTCGAATCCACGACTGGCTCCTGGGACGTGTACGGCGTGGAGTCCACGGCGAGATACCCGGACCAACAGGCTAAGTTTTTCGAAAACGCGGCGCAAGGTTTAGGCCGAAGAGAAGCGATGTACTCCTTCTTGGCGTTGAGCGGCGGCGCGGCGTGCTTGGTCTTTGGCGGTAAGGGTTCCAAGGACGCGAAGTTACCGATCACGATTGGCCCGCAAAAGGAAGCGGTGAAGGGTCCGAGAGATCGTCTTTAAAATTGTGGGCGCGTTTTTGCGATAATTCATCATCAAAGCTACTCCTACTATACTATTAAAAAAAAGAACAACATCCCCTCTCGCTTCTCCGAAAGTTATAACTCTTCGTGGGTATTTTTCTTAAACGCGCGTTGAATATCTCTCACCAGATGTTTGAACTCGTTTGAATCGTTGTGGTATTTCCCATCGTACGATATCAAATCTATTTCAAAATCAATCGACTTGAACGCGTTTCTAAACGCGTCGTCTTTGCTATCGATCATCGCCAACGCCAAGTTCGCGCTCGCCTCTCGTTCGCTCGCGTTTGGCGAGTTAAAGCGTAATTTCACCTGCATCACCGCCTTCTCTATCGCCGTCCAATCGTCTTCAAACAAATTCGCCATCAACTGTGTCTCTTCGTCGTTGTTATAATCTCTGTGTTTCGCGTTAATCACGATGTCGCTTAAAAAATTCGCCGTCCTCGTCCACACGGCGTCGCCGATGACTGATTTCGGCGCCATCAACGAGCTCTTGAATAAATACTTCGCGTGGCTCAACTTCCCTCGCATCAAGTCGTCGCCGTTGAACAAGTATTCGCTCCTCAATCGTTTCACGTTCCTCGTCAACGACGTCAACGCAAACAAACACTTCTTCGCGACCGTTTCGTCCTTCTTCTCAAACGCCAACGAAGTCGCGTTCAAAAGCACCGACACCGCGTTAAACTCATCCGCCGCGATTTCCTGAATCTTCTCGTAGTTACTCGTCAACGTCGCGAACACTTGACACGCCTGCGCTCTCACCTCGTTCACCTCGCTCTCGTTCTCCACCACCATCAACAGTGGCTTCAATCCGAGTATCGTGTGAAAATCAAACGCCAGGTCGATTTGCGCCACCATTTCGTCCAAACGTTCCAACGCGCGCACTCTTTCGCGGACGTCTGCGCTCCCGTCCGTGAACTTCTCGGTGATTTCTTTCAAAATCTCCACCTCGGACGGGTGCATGGCCATTTGATCCAGCATTGCGCGCACGTTTTTCGCTTTTTCCAGAAGTTCCTCCGAACGCCAATTTGTTCTCTTGTTTCCTTCATCACCAATCTCTTCTTCTTCTTCTTCTTCTTCTTCTTCTCTCGTTTTCATCGCCTTTGCCATCGCTCTCAACTTGTCTCGGTCGGAATTCTCAATCGCCCAGTCGAAGAGTTGCGAAAGCGTTGAGGGATCATCGCGATGACTCTTTTTTCCCGCGTTCTTGAACGAAGAGTTTTCTTCTTCTTCTTCTTCTTCGGTGACGACGACGACATCTCCGTTCGGGGCGACCCACTCGTTGTGTTTTGCGTCGCACAATCGAAGAAGGAAAAGAGAGAGGAGGAGGAGGAGGAGTATTTGGAAAACGAATAAACGACGACGACGA
>Ga0115000_10000574_pt1 | contig 34001 bp, 28 predicted proteins | sample ArcticOcean_MG_C_6_FD_89690 | JGI IMG/M metagenome (GOLD analysis project Ga0115000, IMG submission 89690) | Marine microbial communities from western Arctic Ocean - ArcticOcean_MG_CB8_128 | ecosystem: Environmental > Aquatic > Marine > Oceanic | place: Arctic Ocean: Canada Basin | collected...
CCCTCGCGGGTCGGCGCGTCGAAGGCCAGCATGCTCGGGTGCAAAAATGTGCGGCACCAAAACGTGTACAGCCCTCGCCGATACTGGCTGACGCCGCTGTCGGGCGCCCATTTGCGCTTGGGGAAGTTGAGGTGCTTCCAGTAACCCACCGGCTGGTACGGCTTGACGCTGGCCCCACCGATCGGCTTGGCCAGCAGCCCGCTCACAGCGAGGGCGTTGTCGCGCACCATCTCCGCGTCGAGCCGCCAGCGACCCTGCCGCGCGAGCCATTTGTTGAGCGGATCGGCGGCCAAAGTTTTCGCGGCAGCGATGGAGGACTGGCGATACGCGCCGCTGGTGACGAGCAGCTTCATCGTGCGCTTGATGTCCCAGCCGTGATCCATGAAATCGGCGGCCAACCAGTCGAGCAGCTCTGGGTGCGTGGGCGGTGTGCCCTGTGCTCCGAAATCATCCAGCGGCATAGCAAGCCCGCGCCCGAAGCACAACGCCCACAGCCGATTGACCATCACGCGGGCGGTGAGGGGGTTATCTTTTGAAACCACCCAGTCGGCCAAGTCGCTGCGCTTGGTACGGCTCTCGGTATCGGCAAACTTGAGGCGGGCAGGCACGGTCGGCTGCACCTCCGGCCCGGATTCGTCCTGCCAATTGCCGCGCGGTAATATGCGAACCGTGCGCGGCTTGCCCAGGCGCACCGAGACGAGCGAGGTCGGGAACGCCTTTTCCAGCCGCTTGATCCGCTCCTTGAGGTCGACGAGTTCCTTGCGGGTAGATGCGAGTTCAGGTGCGAAAGTTCGGTAGTGCGCGGCGAGTGTTTTTTTCTGCTTGGCGCTCCGCTTGGCCAACGGCACGGCTAGAATCTCGCCGATTTTTTTTGGTGGCGCAGCGGGATCGGCGATCGGCTTACCGGCGCTCACCGCCGGCACAGTGCCGTTTGCATCTGCTTCGACGCTTAGCTCGGGCTCGATCCTCTCGGCCTGCGCCGATTCCCACCTGGCCAGGGCGTCATCAAGCGCGGGGGTCTGCGTGTTGAGCACCGCCTCCAGCACGGGGATTTGTTTCTTCAACTTATCCACATTGGACTGCTGCGCGGGGGTCGGCAGCGGGGTGTATTTCTGCGGGCCAACCGGCGTCTCCTCGAGGTCGGAGAAGAATGCGCCGAGGCTGTAAAAATCCCGAGCCGTGAACGGATCGAACTTGTGATCGTGACACTCAGTGCAGCCAAGGGTGGTGGCCATCCAGACTCCCGAGACATTGCGCACGCGGTCGCCGAGGTAAATGGCGATGTATTCCTTGGGCTGCGAACCGCCCTCGCGCGTGGTCATGTTCAGCCGGTTGTAGCCGGAGGCGATGAGCTGTCGCCGCGTCGAGCCGGGCAATTGATCGCCGGCGAGTTGCTCGCGCGTGAACTGGTCGAACGGCAGGTTGTCGTTGAAGGCATTGATGACGTACTCGCGGTAGAGCGGCTTGGTTTGTTTGTTGTCGGAGTGATAGCCCATCGTGTCGGCGTAGCGCACGAGGTCGAGCCAGTAAACCGCCATGCGCTCGCCGTAATGCGGACTGGCTAGCAGCTGGTCGACCAGTTTGCCAAAGGCGCGCGGCGACGAGTCGGCGACAAACGCCCGCACTTGCTCCCACGTCGGCGGCAGTCCGGTGAGGTCGAACGACAAGCGGCGGATCAGCGTGCGGCGGTCGGCCTCCCTCGAAGGCTCGTGGCCCTTCCCCTGCAGCGTCGCCAGCACAAACCGGTCGATGTCGTTGAGGACGAACGAGCCGTTTTTAACGCGAGGCGGAGTGGGACGTGCGACCGGTTTGTATGCCCAGTGTAAATCGTACTCCGCGCCGTCGGCGATCCAGCGCTGGAGCAGTGCTTTTTGGGCGGCATCGAGTTGCTTGCCCGAGTCGGGCGGCGGCATGAGATCGTCCTCGTCGTCGGTGGTGATGCGGGCGACCAGTTCGCTCTCGCTTGGCTTGCCGGGCACGACCGCTGAGACGCCGTCGAGATCGGCCAAGGCGCCGTCGCGGGTGTCGAGACGCAGATCGGCCTTGCGTTGCTTGGCGTCGGGGCCGTGGCAGGCAAAGCAGTTGTCACTGAGTAGCGGCTGGATGTCGCGCGCGAAGTCGACGCCGCCCAAGTCCTTCCCCGCAAACAAGCCGCTCGGCCATGCGAAGAGAACCAAGGCAGCTGCACAAGACAGGCAGATATGCCGGGCAAAAGACATGCGAAAAAGCATTACCGGATTCATTGTCAAAACGTGGACGGAAAAGCTACCCGAACCGTTCAACCGAGCCAACCCAAAACCAAGCGATTGGCCAATCTCGGCTAGTGCAGCTTGGAAAGGCGATCAAGGACGCTGTGCTGGCGGTAGTTTAGATTGCTGAACGGCACGCCGTCGATCTCGATGCGGAACTTGGCTGGCAGCTCACCGGTCAGCGGCTTGAAGGTTTGTTTCTCCACGTACGGAATACGGTAGATGGTGTAGAGCATACAGGCCAAACGCGCATACATTTTGTCGTTGGCGTTGATGACGACCCACGGGCTGGCATCCGATGCCGTGCGCTCAAGCATCTGAGTCTTGTACTTGGTGAACGACTCCCACTTGACCCGGGCCTTCTCATCGTTCTTCGTGTATTTCCAATACTTAAGCGGATGAATGATGCGCTCCTTGAAGCGGAACAACTGCGTGTCGCGATCCACCGACAGGTACAGCTTGATGAGGATCAGTCCGTCAGCGATGAGTTGCTCCTCCCACAGAACGACTCGCTTCATAAAGTTGCGGTACTGCCGCTCGGTGCAGTAGCCCATGGTCGGCTCGATGAGTGCGCGGTTGTACCAGGAGCGGTCGAAGAACACGATCTCACCCTTCTTGGGCATCTGTTTTTCATAGCGACGAAACCAGTTGCGTGACTCGTTTTTGGTCGGCACACCCAGTTCGACTACTCGTAGGTATTTGGGCATGAGATACTCGACAAAACGCTTAATCGCGCCACCTTTGCCCGCCGCATCACGGCCCTCGACGGCGATTGCGACGCGCTTTTTGTTGTCTATCGCCCAGACTTGGAGATTGAGCAACTGCGCCTGCAATCGGCGCTTCTCTGCGTCGTACACGGCCCGGTCCAGATTCTTGTAAGCCGCGTAAAACTTTTTTTTGACGTAGTTCGCCCTGTCCATGGCAGTCAATCCGTCTTGAGGGACCGATAAAAACTCTTCTCCCAAACCAGGCCGGTCAGCGACTTGGTCTCCGGCCGGGTGAAGAACGACACCACAACGCCCACCACAGCGCAGATCGTCAGACCGTAACAGGCCCGCATGAACTTGTACTGCTTCACCCCGGCGAAAAGCCCGTCGCCGGCCTCGCCCATGGGCACGCCGTGAGCGAACGGCGTGATCACCTCCGGAACAAAGAATGAAAAGGCGATGGCAAAAAGGCCCACCACCAAAGTGGCTAAGGCCGCCGGCGCGGTGAAGCGTTTCCAGAACACGCTGAAGATAAACGTGACCACCAGTGGTGGCGTCACCGCTGCCGTGAACGCCCCGTGTGCGTCGTAGATAGAGTCAAAATTCATGAACACCGGCACGAGGATAATGCCCACCACCGTCGCGCCGATCGCCGTCAAACGGGCCACCGTGAGCGCCTGGCGGTCGGTCATGTCTTTTTTTATGTACAACTTGTGCACATCGTTCACCCACACGGCGGAGATCGCGGTGATGAGCGTGTCTACCGTGGACATCAGCGCGGCAATCATCGCCGCCAAGATCAGCCCGAAGATTCCCGGCTGGCTGATGAGTTGCGTGGCGGCGTAAAACGACTCATCGGCCGGCATACTGGCAGGCAGATCTCCGTGATTGGCCAAGGCCTTCGCCAGCCAGCCCGCGCCGCCGACCACGCAGGCCGCCAGCGGCATCAGTACAACCAAGTGCGTCACGACCGCTTTTTTGCAGTCCTTGAACGACCGCGCCGACATATAACGCATGATCGTCCCCTGGTGCAGAAAGCCGAACATGATCGAGTTGGCTAGGCCATCCTGCCAGAAAATACCGACGCTCGGGAAACCTGGGTCGCTGTTGAAATTATGAAACACCTTCCGCGAATCACCAGGCAGATTATCCCAAAACACATCAAACCCGCCGAGGTACGCAAAGCCCAAACCCAAAATCAGCCCTCCGGTGACGAGCAGCATTACCCCTTGGAAAAGGTCGGTCATGATCACGCTCGTCTGCCCGCCGCTCGACACATAAGACATCGACACCAGTGCCACGATCACCGCACCGACGAAAATATCCCACCCGAGCAAATGGTGCAGCACCTTGCCCATCGTGTAGAGGTTCACGCCGACGTAGCCGATCATGTACACCATCAGGCACACCGTCGCCCAAAATCGGACTTTCGAGTTAAAGCGCTTCCCAAAATACTCGGGGATCGACGTGACGCGGGAGAAATACAAAATCGGCAGCCAGCAAAACAGCAGCAGCGGAAAATAAAACCAGTCGTTGCTGTACGTCTGCGTGCTCGATAGCCCGTACTCGTAACCCTTGCTTGAGTATTTCAGGAAACTATAGGAGCCAATCGTCGTGGCGATCATGCTGAACGCGATCAGCCACCAGGCAAACTTCCGGCCGCCAAAGAAAAAATCCTCAGTCGATTTCATCTTACGCCCGAAGTACGCACCCATGACGACAATGATCGCGAAGTAACCGATCATGATCGCGTAGTCGACCGGAGCACCGCGATAGCTCTGCTCGGGATCGACCGCCGCCTCGCTCGCCGGCGTGGGGCGGTACGCGGCCGGCTCAGCGGCGGGCATGCCGGGCGCCTTGTATTGGAGGAACGCCTGCAGGATGAAATAAAAACTGAACACCCCCAGCACAAGACACAGGTTGCGCCGGCCCTTCCCGCTCAGGCCAAGGCTGCCCTGCCGCCACGCCAGCACGAGGCCAAACACAAAAACCGCGCCGCCGCAGACGAAGTTGTAAATGAACGGATCCATGCGCTTGGTTTGTGGAGTCGTTTCTCCCAGCTATTCCGAGTCCCCAAAATCATACACGACCACCCGGTCGCAGACTTGCTTGAACACCTTCTCCACGAACTCCACATGCTGCGGATGATCCTGATACGCGTCCTGCACGATCTTGTTCTTGAACGTGATATTCAACGCGACCTGATAACTTTGATCCACCACCGGCCGGTCACTCGGAGCGCATCGGCCCACGTGCATCGAGATCACGCCGGGGATGTTCGGTAAATAATGGTTCAAACCGTCGATCAATTGCTTCCCGGCATCCTCCACGTCCGGCTTGGTCCAGAAAATAACTATGTGCGAAAACATCGCCGCCAGTGAATCCGATGCCCCAAGTGAAAGCAAATCCCATTTGCCGTGCAACCCCAGTTTTGGCTTTTGCGGCTGATTACCGCAGCTTGGAGCTTTGCCGCCAAGCCGACGAACATGACCTATGGCTCGATACGATGTCCGAAGGTTATGAGTTTCCAAGTCCGTTTGCTGATCGACTTGGTCCAGGAATGGTAGCGAATAGTACCGCTACTTCATTATCAATCACCGCAACCGTGCCGTAGCGACAGCCGTTCTTATAATTCGAAACGGGATCATCAGCGTGTACAACATATCCACTATCCCAAATCTGCGAGGTCGAGACGTTGGTCGTTTTGCCACAGATGAACCGCTACGTTTAGCCCGTGAAGAAGAATAAAGAACCGCCATCCTTCAATCGTTGGATATGTGGGAGCCTGTTTACCAGTGACTTGGGTTCAAGCCCCATGGAGAATTCCCTTTCTGGGCGCGAATACCCTGCTCCTGACAAGTCGCACTAGGCCAAGCGAGTCCCAAGGGCGTTGCCAACGCCTACCGGAGCCGCCTTTCAGGTGGTAATTACGGCGCTGACCCAAGCCAAGCGCTTGGCCAAGCAACTCAACGAGCTACTGCCGGAAAGTTGATTGCATCGGGGGTGGGATTGAGCTTACTGTCCCGGCCGTTTCACACGAAACTCTTGACTGGAAACACCGTTGAATCATGGCAAAACCGATTTATCACAGCAGCATCGAGGGGGCTCAGCATGGCGGCAAGGGGCTCGAGGGCTTCCTCGCTTTCGCCAAGGAGGCTGGAGCCGCCGGCGCACAGCCCAGCCATTACATGTTCGAGGATGGCGACACCGGCGAGGCTTTCAAAAAGCCGAAGGACATCCGCGACACCTTTGAGAAACACGGCCTCAAACTCGACGGCGTGAGCGGGCACTGCGCATTCTGGGTGCATACCAGCTCGTGGACCGGCACCAAGAGCGGCCACCCGTTCATCCACGGACCGAACCAGGACAAAAGCCCCGAGGAACTCGAGCAATGGTACGAGACATACATCCTGCGCCTGATGGATTTGTGCGCCGAGTTGGGATTGAAGATCCTGCCGATGTTCTGGGGCGTCTCCCACGGCTGGGAATTGGCCACCGGCTATCCGTGGGGCTTCTGGGCCGGGCCGGGCTTCGACCTCGTCAAGGCCGGCGAGGAACGTTTCGTTGAAAAGACGGCCAAGATTCGAGCACACGCCAACAGTCTCGACATCCGTCTCGCGCACGAAATCCACCCCGGCACCGCCGCGATGTGCGCGGAGGAGTTCGGCCGGCTCGTCGAGATTTGCGACGGCGACAAATGCCTCGGCGTCAACGCCGACCCGTCGCACTGCTGGGAAGGCGAAGATTGGGAAACGCGCTTCACCCACCCCGCCGTGCGCGATCGTGTATACGCTTGCCACGTCAAAAACTTCGTCGTCCGCCCCGGCGTACCGTTGCGGCGCATGGACGGCAACTGGCACAACCGCGCGATGCAGTTCACCGACCTCGGCAGCGGCGACTTGAACATGATCCGCTACGTCGAGATGCTCATCAACATCGGCTACCCCGCAAGATACAACAAGATCATGGGCACCGAGACCGCCCCGCTCATCGCCGAAACCGAGAGCCCCTACCGCGATGCGGACGCCACCGCCATCGAAGGCATCCAATACGTCCGCGACCAGCTCTGCTTCCCCGTCGCCGAAGGCTCCTTCGAAGACGACATGGGGGCGTAATAAATCCGATAGTTTCAAAAGCAAAAAGGCCCGGCAATTGCCGGGCTTTTTTTGTCGAAACTAGAAATGCTTTAGCTTCTCAACTCCTCGACCTCCATGAAGGCGTAGCAGAGCATGTGGGCGATGCCCATTTGGCAGTCCTCGGCTCGGCCGTAGTGGGTGTCGTCGATCACAATCGTTTCGCTGGCCAAGTCGGCCAGCTTGCCTCGCTTGCCGCCAACCAGCGCGATGGTGTGCAAGCCTTTGTCGTTGGCCCACTCGAAGGCTTTCACCAAGTTCGGCGAACTGCCGCTTACGCTCATCGTCAGCACGATGTCCCCGGCTTGGCCGTAGTTTTCGAGTTGGCGCAGGTAAACATCCTCATAAGAGTAGTCGTTGCCGATGGCGGTCATCCAACTCACGTTGTCGTTCAGAGACAAAACCTTGAACCGTTTGCCCAACGCATCGGACGAGCCTTTGCCCAAGTCGGTGGCGAAGTGCGATGCGTTGGACGCACTGCCGCCGTTGCCAAACACGAAAATCTGCCGACCCTCGGCGTGGGCTTCCTTGAATTTAAGGATGATCGACTCGACCTGCTCGACCGGGATGGAGTCGAGCGCGGCTTTTTCGGCTTCGATGTAATTGACTATCCATTCCCGCATGGGCGGAACGTCGCAGAACCCACTAGACATTCAAAGCCAAAATCAGCGCGCCAACCGGCACAGCATCCTCGCCGAGCTTTGCCAAGCGCACGCTTGGACCCGGCTTGAGCACGTCCATGATCGCGCGCCCAAGCGCAGTCGACACACCCAGGCGCAACGGTTCGCCGATCTGCGACAGGCCACCACCTAGGATAATCGTCACCGGGTTGATCAAATGCACGACATGCGACAAGCCAAGCGCGAGTTCGCCACAAGTCTCGTCGAAGATCGCCTTGGCCCCGGCGTCACCGGCGGCCATCGCCTTGGCCAAGTGCTGTGCCTCGCCCCCCTCGCCATCGAGACACTTGGCCAAAGGCGAGTCGCCGCTGGCGTAAGCGTACTCGCGGAGCCGCCGATCCACCGCCCAACCGGAGCAGCGCGACTCGAGTGTGTCGCCCGCTTGGTTCAGTCGCACGTGGCCGATCTCTGCCTCGGTCGGTAACGCGCCGTGATAAATCAAACCGTCGATCACCAGGCCGCCGCCGATGCCGCTGCCCAGCGTGACGTAAAACACCGGGCTTTGCCCCTGCCCCGCCCCGGCGATCGCCTCGCCCAGTGCGGCGGTGTTGCCGTCGTTTTCGATGGCCACCGGCACGCCGGCGACCTGTTTACTGAGCCAGTCGCGGAGCGGGAAATCGTCCCAGCCGGCGACTTGGTGTGAGCAGCAGGCCCGGCCGGTTTCGCGATTGAACGGCCCGCCAAAGCCGACGCCAATCGCGGCGATTTTCTGCCGCCCGCCAACGATAGCCAAGGCACCGGCGATTTGCCCGCGAATGCCCTCAGCGCCCTCCGCCGGATCGGCGGTGAAGCGTTGCCGCCCAACGATCGACGCTTTGCCGTCCCCGGTGACCACTTGGATCTTCGTCCCGCCAATCTCGATGCCAACAAAAACAGACTCCATGAAACCGAGGGATTTATTGTGAAAAAGCCGGGGAGTTTCAAGTTTTCAGTTCGTTAAAACAGTGTGCCGCACCTCCGAGGCTTGCGGCTTGGCCAAGCGGGCCGTTACTTGAAACTGAAAACTTGAAACTTTTTGGCATTGCCATTTCTCGCCGAATGGCTTCGACTTCGTCGCATGCACTCCATGCACATTTTTCGATCAATCGCTTTTGGACTGACGCTGGCGTTCTCGGCCAGCGCCGTCGCCCATCCAAACCAAACCGCTGCGGATCAAGCCGCTGCGGCGGATATGGCGAACGCGGCCAATGCCTTCCTCGCGACGCTCAAGCCGGAACAAAAAGCCAAGGCGACGTTCAAGCTCGACGATGCCGACCGCACCCGCTGGCACTTTGTCCCGACCGAGATGCACCCGCGCCACGGGCTGTCCTTTCGAGAGATGACGCAGGCGCAGCAGCACATGGCTTACGCGCTGTTGGCCTCGGTGATGAGCGCTCGCGGCGTGCAGAAAACCGCACAGATCATGAGCCTCGAGCAGGTGCTGCACGACGCCAACCCGAACGGCCGTTTTGCCCGCGACCCGAAGTGGTACTTCGTCAGTATCTTCGGCAAGCCAAGCGTGGAGGGGACTTGGAGCTGGCGGTTTGAGGGGCACCACTTGTCGCTGAGCTTCACCGTGGTCGATGGGCACGTCGGCGGGTTGACGCCGGCCTTTTTCGGCACAAACCCGGGAACAATTCTTGACGGCCCGCGCAAGGGGTTGCAGGTGCTTGCCGCGGAGGAAAAAACCGCTCGCGCCCTTGCCAGATCCCTGAATGCCGAGCAGCGTAAAATCGCCATCATTGCCGAGAAAGCCCCATCGGACATCATCACGAAGACCGACCGCAAGGCAAGAAGACTCGAACCGCTTGGCTTGGCCGCATCCGAGATGAACAAAAAACAGGCTGACCAGCTTCTGCAACTCATTGGGGAGTACCTCCGCAACTACCGACCCGACCTGGCCGACGAGGGGGTCAGGCATTTCGAAGGGGTAAGCCTCAGCAAGATTCACTTTGCGTGGGCCGGATCTCTCGAGCCGCGGCAGGGTCACTACTACCGCATCCAGGCGCCCGACTTCCTAATCGAGTTCGACAACTCGCAGAACGGCGCCAACCACGTCCACTGTGTTTCGCGCGACTTGAAAAACGACTTTGGCGACGACCTACTGCGCCAGCACTACGATCAGCACCACAAAAAGTAGGTCGCTTTTTTTATAACAGCCTTTCGTAAAGTCGGCGGACCGGGTAACGTACCCCAGCTTTTGCCTTTCCCCAGGCGCTTGACCAAGTGCAAAAATGTTTTGAGCGACGCTGCAACCACAACCAATAAAGAGGAAATCACCCGGCCGGAGGTTGGCCAACAGATCACGGTGCGCATCGACGATGTAGCCTTCGGCGGCGAAGGTGTCGGGCGTGTGGATGGGTTTGTCGTGTTCGTGCCGCTGGTGATCGAGGGCGAGACGGTCGAAGCCGAGATCACCGAGGTGAAGAAAAGTTTCGCACGCGCCGACCTCGTCAAAGTTGTCGAACCGGCGCAAAGCCGCGTCGAGCCGGAGTGCCGCTATTTTGGTGACTGCGGCGGCTGCCAGTACCAGCACATGGCGTACGAGGCGCAGTTGGCGATGAAGCAGAAACAGATCGCCGCGCTGTTCGAGCGTATCGGCGGATTTACCGGGGACAAAGTCGCGCCGGTTGTTGCCTGCCCAAAACCGTTCAACTATCGGAACCGCATACTCATCCGCAGCCAGTGGAACGGCAAGGCGAAGAAGCTGCTGGTCGGCTTCCGGAAACGAAACTCGCACTGGGTCGTCGAGATCGATGAATGCAAAATCGCCGAGCCGGCGTTGAACGCGCAGATCCCCGAGGTCCGCGACAACCCACCGAACAAGGGTGGCGTAAAAGTGAACCTGCGCGTGGTACCAGAAGACTGGGTGGTGCCAGATCATTCCTTTTTCCAAACAAACTACTTCATGCTGCCGCGTATGGTTGAAGTGGTGCGAAAAATTTTCCAGGCAAGCGGCTCGGAGTACCTCATCGACACGTACTGCGGCGTCGGATTTTTGGGGATCGAACTAGCCAGCTTGGCCAAGCGCTACGCCGGCGTGGAGTACGACCATCGCGCCATCCTCGCCGCCCGCGAAAACGCCGCCAAGTTCGGCGGCGACAACGGCGAGTTCATCGAGGGCCGCACCGAGCATCTGCTGCCCAAGCTGCTGGCCAAGTTCGAGGCCGAAAAAACCACTGTCATCCTCGATCCGCCTCGCAAAGGCTGCGTCCCGGCGGCACTCGAACAATTGCGAAAAAGCAGGCCGGCGCAGGTGATTTACGTCTCGTGCCATCCGGCAACGCTGGCACGGGATTTGAACGCTCTCTGCGCCGATGGGGTCTATCGGTTGGAGCAGGTCGTGCCGCTGGACATGTTTCCCCATACCCAGCACGTCGAATGCGTGACCGATCTACGCCTGAACACCGGCACGTGAACCGAAACCGAAGAGAGCCATCCCGCCAAAACCAGTCTTGCAATCGATGGGCGGGTTGGTTTCAACTGTCGCCGCAACCGAGTCAATGACAGACAATAGCAACCCGCTTAAGTCATTCGCCGCAACCCGACTTCCTTGGGCCGTAGCCTTGGGTTCGCTGGTACTTTACCTCACCACGCTGCACTCGTGGATCAGTTTTGCGAGCCTGCCCGCTGTGTCGGACGTCGGGGGGTGGAACGACCTGTCGCAATCCGTAGCACCGCTTCTTTATTTACTCACACTGCCTCTGAAGTTGCTGCCGGCCTCGATGTTGCCGATGTCGATGAATGTCCTCGCCGCAGTATTCGGGGCATTGACACTGGCGATGCTCGTACGCTCCGTGGTGCTGCTCCCGCATGACCGCACGAAGGAACAGCGGCAGCGCGAACAAAGCGCCCACTCGCTGCTGAGCCTTCGGAGCAATTGGATTCCCTCACTTTTCGCGGCGATGGTGTGCGGGCTGCAACTGAGTTTCTGGCAGCACGCAACGGCAGGCACCGGCGAGATGCTCAACGTGTTGTTGTTCGCCTTCGTCATCCGCTGCCTGCTCGAATACCGGATTGGTCACAAGACCCGGTGGCTGACCCGGGCCGTGCTCGTGTACGCGATGGGCATCACGAATAACTGGGGTATGGTGGGATTCCTGCCGCTGTTTTGTGTCGCGCTGCTCTGGACAGCCCGAATGCAATTATTCCGCGAGGGCCTACCGCTGAAGCTGGCGCTGAACGCCTTGGCCGGCCTGTCGCTTTACCTGTTGCTGCCGGTGGCAGCCGTGCTCTCCGGCAGTGGAGAAAATTTTCTGGACGTGTTGATGGCAAACCTTGGGTTGCAGAAATCATTCCTCGGCAGCCTGTTCAGCCAACGGTTGATGGTGTTGGTGATGGCTTCCACCGCGATCCTGCCGCTGTTGCTGGTAAGTATTCGTTGGCCGGCTAATTTCGGAGACACCAACGCTGCAGCCTCCGCAATTACGAGTGCCCTACTTCGGTTGGTACACTTCCTGTTCCTCGCAGTATGCATTTATGTGGCATTCGACCACGTGGTCAGTCCTCGCAAACTGGTCAATCTGCCGCAGATCACCGGCATCGGCGCTCCGTTCCTGACATTCTACTATCTTGGTGCTCTAAGCATCGGGTATTTTTTGGGATACCTGATGTTGTTGTCAGGGAAGGAGGAAGCCCGGAAATGGCAGAAACCCTCTGAACTGGGCAAAGCTCTGAATCGTAGCCTGCACATCGGGTTGCAAGTCGCCGCCTTGGTAGTCATCGGAGTGTTGGCCTGGCGGAATGTGGGAACCATCCTCGCCAACAACAAAAACGACGTCACTGGCACATACGCAAAATGGCTGGCCGACAGCCTGCCCACCGGTAAAGCCATCCTTTTCACAGACAACGATATGAGCCCGCAAAGCCAGCTTCTTCAGGCGGAGTTGGCCCGGTCAAAATCACGCGAGCAGGCCATGCTAATCCAGACTCACCGATTGGCATCACCCGACTATCAAGTCCGCTTAGCCAAACGCAGTAATAGCCATTGGCCAGCCCCACCCAAAGAGGTGCTCGATGCCAAACGTATTGATGATTTGCAGATCCTCAATATGCTTAACGCTGTCAGCGGGAAAACGCCAATTTACTACCTTCACCCAAGCTTTGGATATTACTTTGAGCAATTTTACCTGAAACCAGATAAGGGGGTTTTCCGATTGCTCCCCTACCCCTCTGGGGCCGATTCACTGGACAAGCCAGCGCTGACGACAGACCAGGTGACTGAAAACTCAAGCGTCGCTGAAGCCATCGAGAAAAAGTTCGATGACTTCGCCAAGGAAAGCGAACAACTCCGGAAAAACCAGTTTCTCGATTCACTAATTATCATGGGCTGGCTCTCCCGAAACCTAAACCAACGGGGAGTGGATCTCATCCGTAACAACCAATCGGAAGCTGCCGAGAAAATCTTCCTCGCCGCCTGCAAAATCTCCCGGGGAAGCCCGAAAGGGAACGTGGTGGCCCAAGCCAATCTGCGTCAGGCCAACCCCGAATCAGACTACGAATTTGACAAGGAACTGGATCGGCTAATCGGTGATGACGAGCTTCTGGCCCTATCCCGGATCGACAGCACCCTGAAGACGTACGGCCCGTTCGACCTGACACAGGCCTGCTTTCAGCTTGGCCAAAACTTCGCCCGAAAAACCCAGATTCGTCAGGCCTACCACGAACTGACGCGGGCCGCCGAACTCGCCAAGACGTTACCCGATCCCGTCTTTTTCATCGCGGATATGTTTGTGTCATATGAGCTTCCCGATAAGGCGAAACTCTTTATCGAGCGCCTCGCCAAAATGAACGAGGCGAATCTATTTACGCCCGACCAGCAAATCAAACTGATCCGACTCGAAACCGGTTTGTTGCTGGCCGCTTCCGGCCCGGTTGAAGCCGAAAAATATCTGCTCGAACAATTAAAGCCCCACATGAACTCCATCGCGGGCCTTCACACCATGCTGGCATTTCATCTTGATCACGACCAAAACGCGAAAGCCCTGGATCTGCTAGACACTTGGCTCAAGGATAATCCTAACGATTTGAACACCCTAACGGACAAGGGACAGTTGCTTTCCAAACTGGAACATTTCGACGAAGCAGTTGAGGTGTATCAGTCGGCATTGGAGTTGGCCAATTCGCAGGAGAAATCCAACTTGATTTCAATGATCGCCGCAACCTACACCGAAAAGGGTGAATTCAAACCGGCACTGGACCATATCGATGACGCCATCGACCGAACCGCCGAGGACAAATTCAAATTCCAGAAAGCCACCATTTACATGGCGATGGATCAGCACGGGAAAGCCGTCACCCTTCTCGACGCCCTGCTTGATGACAACCCCAACCACGAGGAAATCCTGCTCAATCGCGCCGAGTCGCACATGGCCCTCAAGCAATACGATCTGGCCAAGGAGGACTTCTCCACGCTTCAGTCATTCGCTCCCAACGACCCGCGCAGCTACTACCGCCTCGCCCAGATCGCAAACAAGCAAGACCAGAATGGCGAAGAGTTGACAAACTACACCCTTTTTAAGAAATACGTTGATCCCGAGTCCGTCCCGGCGGAGGAACTTCAGCGGGTTCAAACTCGGCTGAAACAACTGCAGGGTAGCAAGCCGTAACCCATGCGCGTCGCGCATGTCATAACCCGTCTCATCGTTGGCGGCGCGCAGGAAAACACCGCCTCCACCGTCCTAGGTCTTCACGAAAAACCGGGTGTCAATGTCCGGCTTTACTGCGGCCCCACAACCGGCCCGGAAGGCTCACTCGAGCCCCTCGTCCAAAAAGTCGACGGACTCTTCCACCGCGTCCCCAATCTCATCCGGCCTGTTCGTCCGCTCAGCGACTGGCTCGCCTACCGGCAACTCAAGTGCGCGTTTGCGTCGTTCAGACCGGATATCGTCCACACGCACAGCGGCAAGGCCGGCTTCATCGGGCGCCTGGCAGCCAAGCGTGCCGGCGTGCCGAAGATCATCCACTCGATCCACGGCCCGTCGTTTGGCCCGTTTCAGGGTTGGGCGTCCAACGCCCTGTTCCGCGGTGCCGAACGTTTCGCCGGCCGGATGACCGACCACTTCGTCACCGTCGCCGACGCGATGCGAGACCAATACCTTGCCGCCGGCATCAGCCAGGCGGACGACTACACGCGCATCCCAAGCGGCTTCGACCTGCAGCCATTCCTCGATGCAAAAAACTCCTCCACAAAACGCGCGTCGCTTGGCCTGTCGCCGGGCGACTTTGTCGTCGGCAAGATTGCCCGGCTCTTCGAGTTGAAGGGGCACGACGACCTGTTCGCCATCGCGCCGCGCCTGGCCAAGCGCATCCCGAACATCCGCTTCCTGCTCGTCGGCGACGGCGTGTTACGCGGACGGTTCGAGCGCTTGGCTAAAGAGATCGGCTGCGGCCAAAATTTCATCTTCACCGGCCTCGTGCCGCCATCTGAAATTCCGTCGCTCGTCGGTGTGATGGACGCACTCGTGCACCTCTCCCGCCGCGAAGGCCTGCCGCGCGCCCTGCCCCAGGCCATGGCCGCCGCCAAGCCGGTCGTGGCGTTCGACTGCGACGGCGCGGGCGAAGTCTGTCTCGACGGCAAAACCGGTCACCTCATCGAGCCGGGCGACCTGCCCAAGCTGGAGGAACGCTTGGCCAAGCTGGCCAACGATGCGCCGTTGCGAACCGCGCTTGGCCAAGCGGGCCGGAAACTCGTAGAGGAAGAATTCACCGTCGAGCAACTCGTCGAACGGCAGTACGAACTTTATAAACGGTTGGTGGCCTGAGACTTAGGCTAGGATGGAGCTGATGTGGCGGGACTCGCGCTTGGCCGGGCCGAGGCGGCCCTTGGCACCCACCGCGCCGAGCATCGTGTTGTACACGTCGAGCCCCTCAGCACCGACGTCCACGATGCCGGACTTGAATCGGCCGTTGGCACCAGTGATCGCGTGGAACACACCGGAGAGTTCGCGCTTCACGTCGTTGTGCCGGCCGTCGCCCGACTCGGTGGAAATGGTGATCATCGAGTTCTCAAGGATCGACCGGCCGTTGGCCTCCTTCTGCTCGTCAAGCCGGTGCAGGAAATAGGCGACCTCACGCATCTTCATGTGGGCATGGGCGCGGAGCTGGGTGTTCTTTTTCTTCTCGTTGAACTTGTGCCACCACTCGTGACTGCAACCCTTGTCGGCGGTGGCGTTGTGCTGGGTTGCGTCGTCAAACTGGAAAACTTTTCGGCCGCCGTATTCGTAGTCGCCCTTCAGACGAATCCTCTCTCCGGCGGCGAGGAACGTCAGCGAGCCGAACCGAACGCGGTCCATCTGAACCGCCAGCGCGAACAGGTCAGCCATCAGGCGCCACTCGGTGGTGAGTTCCTCGAGCGTGATGTCTATGCCCATGCCGCCCGGGTCGGCCGGCCCGCCGTGGGCGAGCTTCGATCGCGGCGGCAACGTCGGTGCACCGGGGAGTTTCTTTTTCATCTCGAAGGCGCGCTGTTCGAACTCGCGGATGCGCTCGAGGTGCTCGGTGACACGAGCCTTGGACGCCGCACCCAGCGGGGATTTGGCGCCGGTGTAAAACTTGTACTGCCCCACGACGGTGTCGAGCACGCTGCGCTTGAGCCGCTGCTTGCGGGCATCCCCGCCGACATCGACGGACACCATGCCGAACACGCGGTCAAACAGGTCGCGCGGCTTCTCCTGCATCGTCCCGGCGACGGTGCCGTCAGCGTGATAGCTGTGCACGTATCGCCCGACGCGGCTCCGGCGAAAGTAAGTCCCGCCGATCAGCGTCGGCACCATTCCGGCCGGCATACCGTCGGTATAAAAAGTTTTGCGAATGACCTGGTCAATGGAGGGGCCGCCGGCCTTGGCTTCGCCCCCCGCCGGCATGGCCGTGAACGAGCCGGTCGCGCCGTCGTAGTGGGCGTTGATGCCGCTGACGTCGCAGCGAACCTGATCCACCTTGCGCATGACGAGCAGCTTGTCGCGGAGTGGTTTGAGCGGCTCGAGCACGCCTTCGAACCCCTCCGTTTGTAGCGGGGCGGGCACGCCGAGCCCGAAAAACACGTTGAACGCCCGCACAGGCACGGCCTTGGCTTTCGCGGCCAGTGTCATTTCCTCCAGCAGCGGCAGGCCGATCGTGATGCCACCCAGGCCCTTGAGCGCAGTTCGTCTGCTCATTCTGTTCATCAGTTTGCCTCGGTTTGTATTTTTTGAACCAGATCGCTTTTTACAATGGCCCGCATCAGGCTGGGATAGGTTCCGCCCCCCTTCTGCGCGGCTTGGTGAACCTTGTCAAGCGTGCGGGAATCCGCCGGGCCAAGCGGCCGGCCAAGCGCGAACTGGGCCACCTTCCACGTCAGGCATTGCTGGACACGGTCGCTGCTGGCGAGCAGGTTCATCAGCTCGGCGGAGGAGTCGTACGGCACCGTCTTGGCCGTGCCGGGAAAGAGAATTTCGCCGTCGTCACGGAGGGTGTTGCCGTGCTCGTCCTTTTCCTGAAACGCGCCGATACCGTCGAACTTTTCTAAACCAAACGCCAGCGGTTCGAACTTGATGTGGCAGCCGCCACAAGTCTTGTCCGCGATACGTTTCCTGGCGATGTTGCGCTGGGTCAAACCGGCCTTCGATGGCACCGGCTCAGTGTTGACCGATGGCGGCGGGTCTTTCACCCCGCTTCGCAGGAGGTCGTGCAACACGAAGAGTCCGCGCGTCACCATGGACGCCTCATCGCCGCCGATGGTCAACACACTGCCCTGGGTCAGCAAGCCACCACGCTCGGGGACGGATTTCAGGTCGTACCGGGCCTGCCCATCCCCCTGCACCGGCAGACCGTAGTGCATGGCCAAGCGCGGCGTGGCATAGGTGAGTTTGGCGTTGAGCAGGTCGGCCAACGGTCGGTTTTGTTTCCAGACCACGTCGTCGAAAAATGCAATCGTCTCTGCGCGCATGTCGTTGGCCAAGTCGGCGTTCCACTGCGGGAACTTTTCCGGGTTGGGCTTCATGTTGGCCAAGCGCCCGAGGTTGAGCCATTCGTGGACGAACTCGGCGGAGCGCTTGGCTGCGCGCGGGTCGTCGAGCATTCGTTGGAGTTGAGCCTCCAAGCCGTCGTCCTCGAAGAGTTGGCCGTTCTCGGCCGCCTCAAGCAGTTGAGCATCGGGCGGCGCACCCCAAATGATGTAGCTCATGCGGGAGGCCAACTCGTACTCGCTCACCGGCCAGGCGGTGCCGTCACCGCGCTCGTTCTCGACGCGATAGAGGAAGCGGGGCGACTGCAGCATCGCCTCGACCAGCAGCGAGAGCGCCTCCTCGAACGTTCCCCCGGCGGCAGCCACCGTGGTGGAAACCCCGCGAAACGCCGCCACCTCGTGCTCCTCGAGCGGCGCGCGCAAAAGCCATTTGCCCATCTTGGCCACGAGATCGCGCATGACGTCGTCGGTGAATCCTCGTTTCCTGGAGAAGCGTTTGGCGAATTGCCGTACGTTCATTTTGCCGGCGATGATACCAGCAAGCCTCGAGTAGGCCTCGATATGCTTGAGATCTACGGTGAGATTGTAGGCGGTGTTGCTGAAGCCGTCTGCCCGAATGTCCGGAGGCAGGGTTTCCCTCGCCTCCTTCGCGATCTCCACGCCTGTCAGGCTCCGCACGGTCTCAATGTACTCCGGCACAGTGAGTCGGCGCACCCAGTTTTGGTTGACGCGCCGGTCGTGCGTGTGGGCCAGTGGGTCGATTTCCTCGCCTGCCCAAACGGCACCATCCTCGATCCACTTTCGTAGTAGTTTCTTTTCGTCAACGCTCAACGGATCACGCTCGTTCGGCATGTCGTCCCCCTCGACGACCTCCCACAACAGGCTTTCCGCCGACTTGCCAGGAACGATCACGGTCTCCTTTTGAGAGGTTGCGAACGCGGTCGATTTTTTTGAAAGATCAAGCCTGCCCTTGTGGTTCACTGTGTCGTGACACTCGAGACAATGGCGCGAAAGTAAGGGTGCGATTTCCCGGTCAAAAAACTGTTCCTTCGGGGACTGTTTCCGCTTGGCCAGTTGCGCGCCGGTGGACCGGGCGTTCACGCCGGCCTTGAAATGTTGCGCGACTTCCCCAACCAACAAGTCCCGGCTGTAAATTGCCACGAGATGAAATGTCCCCAGCCAAGGCCGGTCGCTGGAAAGCTCGTTGGCCAGGGCCAGGCGGTACTTGTCGTTCCAGTTTGCCATTGCGCCGGACACGCGCTTTTCCGCCTGCTGTTTTCCGTTGAGAAAAAGTCGCGCGCGGCCACCCCGGTTGCGGGTATACACGATGTGAGTCAACTGGGGAGCCAGACTGCGGCCGGGGCTGTCCAGCGAGGGGATGCCGTTCCTACTCGTCTTGGTGGTTCGCAGCCGCACGTCCACCTTGTCGCCCTCCTGGCCAAGCGTGAAGTTGCGCTCGGAACTGCCGCCCGACAGCGTGACCATCCGCGCCGGGCCGTCCTGATTGGCGTTGGCCGGATGCACCCACGCCTCGATGGTGATCTCGCCGGAGCGGCGCACGGCGTTGAACACCTTGGCCGCCGGCTTGTCTGAGCATATGAGCGTCTTGCCGCGTACCTCGAGCGTGCCCTTGGTGCGGCGTACGTTTTTCGGGTTCTCGATTTTCAGGTCAAGCGGCTTACCGACGCCGGAGCGATCCTTAATGATGCTGCCCTTGGCCAAACGGAAATCGTACAGCGCCACCAAGCCATCCCCGCTCCGATCGGCCGACCACGCACTGGCCGGCCTAGCCAAGGCGAGCAGAAAAAAAAACACCACAAGTTGACTGAATTTAACCCTCACACGCTTGGCATCGACCGATGCTTACTTCCCATCTGATATTCGATTTTTTTCAACGAAGAAAGTTTGCCTCATCCTGCCGGTTGAAAACAAGGTTTTTTGCCTGTCCGGTAATCCTTCCCTCACCCGTTCGATTCCGCTAGCCTTTCGCGCTTGAATACGGTGCAGTTGGTAAACTCATGAGCTCGACCTCCATCATTGCGCTTTTGATGGTCGCACTCTTGGCGATTGTGGAACTGCTCGTCGAGCGGGGCTTGGACGTCAACGCGCAGAACTGCGACGGAAACACTCCCCTTCATCTGGCCATGTCACCGTTCCAACGGGAGGTGGCCAAGTATCTGGTCGACTCATGCGCCGACCCGGAAATCAAAAACTGGAAGGGAATCAGCCCTCACAAAATGGTGCAGCAGGATATCGTCAATTTCCTGAGTCACACTTGAAACGGGCGAGAAAAAATGGTGGAGCCGACTGGTCTCGAACCAGCGACCCCCACAATGCCATTGTGGTGCTCTACCAACTGAGCTACGGCCCCACCAAGGGGACGGCGATTGTAGGGATACTCTTTTAACCGTCAACCGATTTTTTGCATGACACACTATGAACTTAATCACGTCGCGCTTCACGTCGCCGATGTGGAGAAAAGCTGCGAATTTTACCGCAACACACTTAAGATGGAGCCGGTGGAGAGGCCGGCGTTCGACTTCCCCGGCGCTTGGTTTCGCCTGGGCGAATTTCAGGAACTGCACCTGATCGGCGATCGTGAGTTGGACACGCGCTCAAAGCCGCGAGGCAACCACTTCGCCCTGCGTGCTGACAATCTCGACGAGTGGGAGGGTCATTTCAACAGCATCGGGCAGAAATACCTGCCACGCCGCACCCGCCCCGATGGTGCTTCTCAACTCTTCGTCGCCGACCCCGACGGCCACCACGTCGAGCTGTTCACCGGGCCGTAAGCTTGGCCAGGCGCTACTGCGTGCTGAAGCTCTCGGCCAACGCCAGCGCCTTGATCATCGCCTTGGATTTATTGACCGTTTCCTGAAACTCGCTCTCCGGCACCGAGTCGGCCACCCAGCCGCCACCGGCCTGCACGTACGCCTTGCCATCCTTCAGCAACGCCGTGCGGATGGTGATGCAGCAGTCGAGATTTCCGGTGAACGAAAAGTAACCGACGCAGCCGCCGTAAGGCCCGCGCGTCGTCTGCTCAAACTCGGAGATGATCTGCATCGCGCGAATCTTCGGTGCGCCGGAGAGCGTCCCCGCCGGGAACGTAGCACGGATCAGGTCGTACGGCGTGTGTTCCTCCGTGAGGTTGCCCTCCACCTGCGTGACGATGTGCATCACGTGGCTGTATCGCTCGATGATCATCAGGTCTTTCACCTCCACCGAGCCGAAGTCGCACACGCGGCCGATGTCGTTCCGCGCCAAGTCAACCAGCATCACATGCTCGGCGCGCTCCTTCGGGTCGGCGAGCAACTCCTTCTCCAGCGCCAAGTCTTCCTCGGCGTTTCTACCGCGCGGCCGCGTGCCGGCGATCGGGCGAATCTCCACCCGCCGATCCTCGCAGCGGACATGAATCTCCGGCGACGCGCCAACGAGCGAATAGCCCTCGAACTCCAGCAGAAACATATACGGCGACGGGTTGATCGAGCGAACCGCGCGATACACGTCAAGCGGCGACGCATCCACCGGGGCGGAAAAACGCTGCGAACCGACCACCTGAATGATGTCGCCGGCGTTGATGTACTCCTTCGCCTTCCCGACGTTCTTGAGAAAACGATCCTTCGCTTGGTTGGACTGGAATTCCTTCTCTGGCAACTCGTCGGGGAACGACACCGGCTTGTATTCGCTCGGCTGCTCGAGCATTGCCACGATCCTCTCCACCTCATTGGTCGCCGCCTCGTACACCTCCGCCGGCGAACCGCCGGGGCCGATGATGCCGTTGACGATAATCGTCAGCGTCTGCGCCACCCGGTCGAACACCAGCAGTTGGTCGGCGATGATGAAACAAATCGTCGGCGTGCCAAGCTCGTCCTCCGGCGGGCGCGGCACAACCGGCTCGATGTCATGGATGAACTCGTGGCCGACAAAGCCAAGCGCTCCGCCGGTGAATCGCGGCAGACCATCGACATCCACCGGCTTGTAGTTGGCCAGAACTTTCTCGACGACCTCGAGCCCGTCGCAGACTTGGCCTTCCGACTTGGCCCCGCCACGACCGACAACCTTGTACGTCTCCCGCACTTGGCTGCCCTCGATCCACTCCACCGTGTCGCCGACTTGGCGGATCATCCCGCGCGGGTTGCATCCCACGAACGAGTAGCGGCCGAGGTGCTCCCCTCCCTCGACCGACTCAAAAAGAAACGACTCCCCCTTGCCGCGGATTTTGCGATAAGCCGTCAGCGGAGTTTCCTGGTCGGCCAACAGCCTGCGCGTGACCGGAATCAGGTTTCCCTGTTCGGCCAAACGGCAAAACTCATCCTTGGTTGGACGGCAAAACTCCATGCGGCGGACAGTCTAAACGGCGCCCTTCCCCAAACGCCAACACAATACAGGCCAAGCGCTTGGTCAAGCGGGATTACTTTTTGTAAACCTCGTCCGGGTTGACGAGTTGCTCCTCGGTGACCTCGACGCCCCCCCCCTCGCGGGTCGAGCGGAAAAAGCAGGACTTATAGCCCTCATGGCAGGCCGCGCCATGCTGCGAGACCTGAACCAGCAGCGTGTCGCCGTCACAGTCAAACGAAATGTCGCTGACCTGCTGCGTGTGACCGCTCAACTCGCCCTTCATCCAGTATTTCTGGCGGGAGCGACTCCAAAAATGTGTCTTGCCGGTCTCGATCGTGGACTTCAGTGAGGCCTCATTCATCCACGCCATCATCAGCACGCGGCCGGTTCCTTCTTCCTGTATAATGGCCGGGATCAGGCCATCCGAGTTGAACTTTAGTTTCTCAATGAACTTCATCTGGGAAATTATATCGTGCGGACGGGAATGCCGTCCTGTTTCAAGAATGCCTTTACATCGGCGACGGTATATTCGCCGAAGTGAAAAATACTGGCCGCCAACACCGCGTCGGCCCTGCCCTCGTGCAGCACCTCGGCCATATGCTCGAGACAACCGGCGCCGCCGCTGGCCACCACCGGCACATCCACGGATTCGCTGATGCGCCTCGTGATCTCCAAGTCGTAGCCGGCCTTCGTGCCGTCGGCGTCAATGCTGTTTAAAACGATCTCGCCAGCGCCGAGTTCAACAGCACGGGCCGACCACTCGACCGCGTCCAATCCGGTTTCCTTACGGCCGCCGTGTGAAATGACCCCCCATTTGCCATCACCAGTTTTCTTGGCGTCGACCGAGACGACGATGCACTGGCTGCCAAACTTTTCCGCCCCCTCGCGAATTAACTCCGGCTTGGCCAAGGCGGCGCTGTTTATACTGATCTTGTCTGCACCCGCCTTAAGCATGATGCCCATGTCCTCCACCGTGCGAATGCCACCACCCACCGTCAGCGGCATGAAACAACGGCTTGCCACCCGCCTCATCACATCAACCATCGTATCGCGCCCGTGCGCACTTGCTGTGATGTCGAAAAAAACCATCTCGTCAGCCCCCTGCTTATCATACCGGACGGCCAACTCGACCGGGTCGCCGACGTTGCGCAGGCCACCCTCCTCCGCACGGCCAAACTGCACCCCGCGTGTCACTGCGCCATCGTGCACATCCAGGCAGGGAATCACTCGTTTGGCCAACATGGTACTAAAAACTCCCGGCGATCCATGCCGCCGGGAGTTGCAATATTGTTTATCTGCCTGCTATTCAAACCAGACAGTCAAAACCGGCAAACACTCCGATCTGAAAAGAAAATTAAGCAGCAGTGAAACCGTCCTTACTTTTCTTGAACAACTCCTTGTTCTTAGAGTTATACAGCACTGACGCAGCAATGGAGTTTTTTAGATTTTTACTTTTTGACTTATAGCCAGCCTTCTGTACCGCAACTGCGATTTCGGCGAGCTTAAGAGTCTTGTTCTTGGTCTCTTGCAACACAAAGTCCTTCAAAGAACGCTCATTCTTGGCCCGTTTCGGTGCTGCCTTCTTCTTGGCTTTCTTGGGTGCCTTCTTGGCCACCTTCTTGGCCACCTTCTCATTCAACGTTTTCTGTTTCACTGCAGCCTTTTTCTTCGCAGGACGGCCGCGGCGCTTGACTGCGGTCTTTTTTGGCTTGAGACCACGGCGCTTGCCCGGTGCAGAGTCTGCACCTCCCAATGCGGCTTCAATCTCAGCGAGCCTGTTTTTAGCATCCGCTGCAGTTGCCTGCGCGATTTCCAAAGCCTTCGACAGGGAATCCTTTTCGGATTGCAATGCCGCACGAGCTCGTTGGAATAATTTAACTGTATCTTTACTCATCTCTTTGGGGGTTGTATAGCGCCATATATCGACGCAAAAGTTAAATACTATCCTATAACAAATTGTTTACAAGCCAAAATATAATGTTTTTTTTTAGGAGGAGCCGGACAATTGAATGATAAAAATAATATCTGATATTTCATTGTCTAATCGCAATGTGAATACTCATTGCCCCTCCCATTATATCTATAATTTTAACGGATTTATAACCCAGCACATCCAGCGTCGCCGCCACCCCTTTTTGTGCGGGATATTTTTTCAGTGACTCCAGTATATAAGCGTAGGCGGATGCATTGCCGCAACATAGCCAACCAAAAACAGGGAGAATCCATGCGAGGTATAAGTAATAAGCCGATCGGAGCAACCGATTAGCCGGCTTACCAAAATCGAGTATCAGCAGACGCCCTCCCGGCTTCAGGACTCGGGTAATCTCCCGAAGACCGTCTTCCATGCTGCCAAGGTTTCTCAAACCGTAACCGATCGTCACCAAGTCAAGTGAGTGGTTCCTAAGCGGAAGTTTCAAGGCATCCGCTTGGGCAAGCCTGACGCACTGATCCCCGCGCTTGGCCAAGCGGATGGCGGCTTGCAGCAGCATGGGCCGGTTGAGATCCATCCCAACGAGCGCGCCTCCCCGCTTGGCCAAGCCGATGGCGATATCACCCGTTCCGCAGCATAAATCCAGCCCCGTTTCACCTTCTTTGAAATTCGCAAGGACAACCACGCGGCGCTTCCAAACCCGATGCAGTCCCAGGCTTTGGATGTCATTGACAAGATCGTACCGCACAGCGATCGAGCCAAACAATTGGTCGACCTTTTGTGTGTGACTGGTTGAATCGCTCTCGGTTCCCACTGACCGGCGACAAGTATCACCCCCTTTACCTGTTCACCAGCAAATCCAATCGAGCCACACAATTAGTAGGTTTGATTCCTCAGGTGATAAGGGCAACAGTCCCCTTCGAATGTTGTCGCTTGAAGAAGCCATTGAACGATCACTCGCCGCCACGCCTAAGCTTGGCGGCGAGGCCGTCTCCCTAGCCAACGCCGAGGGTCGATTGGCCGCTTCGGATGCCAAGGCCAAGGTATCGTTGCCGGCCTTCGACAATTCAGCCATGGACGGGTATGCCGTCAGGAGTTGCGACTTGAAGAGCGCTACTGCTGATTCGCCCGTTGGTTTGATGTGCGTTGGTGTGATACCCGCCGGGACTTTTCCTGAAGGCTCACTTGAAAGCGAAACCTGCATGAAGATTTATACTGGCTCGCCAATTCCGGACGGCACGGATGCGGTGATCATGCAGGAGGATTGCCATTCAATTCCAGGCGATGCCACAACCATCCTCTGCAACGACAGAGTCAAGCCATGGGAAAATATCCGGCTGCAAGGCGAAGACGTTCGAGAAGGTGACGCAGTGATCTCGAAGGGTACCCGAATAACGGCTCGCACGATCGGGTTACTGGCTGCGTCGGGTCATGATCGAGTTGAAGTCGCTCGCAGGCCAAGGGTTGGGCTGTTGGCAACCGGCAGCGAGTTGGCCGAGCCAACCGGCAGCCTGAAGCCCGGCGAAATATATGAGAGCAACCGCGCCATGCTGGCCCCGCTCGCGGCAAAAGTGAATGCCGAGCCCACACCCTATCCCATCGTGCCCGACTCGCTCGATGACACCGTCGCCGCCTTGGAGAGGGCTTTCGCGGAAAATGATGTTGTCGTGACCTCCGGCGGCGTTTCGGTGGGCGACCACGACCACGTGAAGCCGGCTATCAAGCGACTCGGCGGCTCGGTGAATTTCTGGAAAATCGCCGTCAAGCCGGGCAAGCCGTTTGTGCTTGGCCAAGTCGGCAGCAAGCCGCTATTCGGGCTGCCAGGCAATCCGGTTTCGGCCCTTGTCACATATCTGCTGATCGTTCGGCCCGCCCTGTTGAACATGCAGGGTGCGCTGGAATGTCGCCTAACCAAGCGGCCGGGTTGCTTGGTGGACGAGTTGGTCAATAGAGGCGATCGGCGGCATTTCGTGCGGGTGTCGATTGACGATCGTGGACTTGTCCAAAGTGCCGGTGGGCAGCGCTCACACATGCTGAGCAGCCTAGCCAATGCCAACGGCCTCGTTGATTTGCCGCCCAAGTCCCGATGGCCCAAGGGCGAGAAGGTCGAGGTCATCCTGACCGATCAGTGACCGGCTTGATTTTTTAGACTCTCAAGCTTGGCCCGGGCAGCGCCGCGCCGGGCTTCCGCATCATGAACCACGTCGCTCAAAGAGCGGGAAACACATTCCTCCAAAAGTTTTTCCGGAGGCATCGCACTCGCCTCGGAGGCGGCGATTAACATTTCAACAGACTGCTCTGAAAGAGTCCAGTCGCCCACGAAGGCCTGAGGCTCTGCTGATTTTTTCGTCGGCTGATCCGAGTCGGGATTGACCACCGTTCGGATGGCGCTCCGGACGAGGCCAACCATTTGTTTGCCCTCCTTGTTAGCGAACGACTTGACCTCGCTAATCAACTCTCTGGGTGCCCAGGAGCCGGATTTCCCTGCGTCACTTGGTTTGGTGTCTTTGCTCACTTGTCGCTGGACTTGCCCGAGGTCATCGAAGCGATCAATCGATCGTTCAGTTCACGTGCCGGGTTATATCCCAATGCACTCAGCTTGGTGCTGAGGGCGGCCACCTCAATCAGGCGTGCCAGATTTCGGCCCGGCCGGACCGGGATGCTGATTTTTCTCACCTTAATCCCGAGGATTCTCATGTGATCCTCATCCATGCCAAGCCGGTCGATATCCTTGACGTCCTTCCATGCCTTGAGAGAGATCACCAAGTCCAACCGTTTTTCCGTTCGCACACTCTTGGCACCGAACATGGCTGCGACATTGATGATGCCAATGCCGCGCACCTCCATGTGATTTCGTGTCAACTCCGAACTGGTGCCAATGATTTCGCGGCCATCGAGTAGCGTCATTTTAGTGACATCATCAGAGACCAGGCTATACCCCCGCTCGATTAACTCCAGCACGGTTTCGCTCTTGCCGATGCCGCTCTCGCCACAAATAAGCACCCCGACCCCGTGAACGTCCACCATGCTGCCCTGGGTGGTCTCGCGTGGCGCAAAAAGTAAATCCAGTTCTATCGTGGCCAAGTTTACGAATCGCATAGTCACCATCGGCGTGTGAAAAACAGGTACATCAACCTCGTTGGCGATTATCTTGAGTTCCCGGTCTATCCGCAGGTTTCGAGTGAAAACGATGCATGGAATCTTATACGAGCAAAGCTTCCTATAGCGCTTGATGCGGTCCCGCAACGATAGCGACTTGAGGTAATAGGCCTCCGCGTTGCCGATCACTTGGATGCGCTTGAAGGCGATATATTTCGTGAAGCCAGCCAACGCTAGGCTTGGGCGGTTGACAGTCGGCTCGATGATCGCCCGCCCCAAGCCGTTCTCCCCGGCGACCAGCCTCATTTCCAACGGCTCAGCCTGTTCCCTGAAGAATCGCTCGGTCGTGACCTTTTCGCGCGTGGGTTTTCTCTTCGTCGCCATGCTATAAATTGAACTCGGGGCCAAGATAGATTTCCCGTGCGACGGGATCGTCCACGAGAAGCTCCGCCTTGCCCTCGCACCGAACGTCCCCCTTGTGAATGATATAGGCGCGGTCGACAAGCTTGAGTGTCTCGCGGACATTGTGGTCGGTGATGAGGATGCCCATCCGCCGCTCCTTGAGCTTGCGCAAAATCTTCTGCACCTCGTATACCGCGATCGGGTCAATCCCGCTGAACGGCTCGTCGAGTAGCAGCATCCGCGGGCTGGTCACCAAAGCCCGGGTAATCTCAAGCCGACGCTTCTCGCCGCCGCTCAGCGTGTAAGCCTTGCTCCGGGCCAAGGGGGTCAAATCGAGTTCCTCGAGCAGCGACTTGAGACGGGCCTTTTGCTCCAGCTTGTCGGAGGTGCAGACCTCGAGGATCGCCAAAATATTCTGCTCCACCGTCAACTTGCGAAATACTGACGGTTCCTGCGTCAGGTAGCCAATGCCCAACCGCGCTCGCTGGTGCATGGGCAGGTTGCCGATCGACTTGCCCTCGAACACCACCTCGCCCTCTTCCGGCTTCACCAGGCCGACGATCATGTTGAACGAGGTCGTCTTGCCCGCGCCGTTCGGGCCCAGCAGGCCGACGATCTCACCCGGCGACACGGAGAACGTTACGCCGTTGACCACACGCCGTTTTTTGTACGCCTTGGTCAAGCCCTTTGCCTCGAGCAAACTCATCGTGTCCCTGCTTTCATCTCGCCCTGTTTTTTGGTTCCGTCGAGCATTTTTGAGATCGTCTTCGGGCTCAGCGTCATCTTCCAGCGGCCGGTTGCCTTGAGCCGCTTGGTTTGTTGATCAAACACGACCTCCCTGCCGCGCAACTCGCCCTCGGCGGTCTTCAGCACCGGGTCGCCTGTCAGGCGCAACAACCCCGTGCCAAGGTTGTAGATCGCCGCTTGGCCAAGCGCAACCACCTCCGCGCCCTCCAACCGCGTCCGGATCTCCACACTCGGCTTGCCAGTCAAGCGCATCGTCTCATCCGCCGTGGAATAAACCAAGCGGTCGCCCACGTACCTCATCGCGTTTTCGCCGGTCGTTGATACGTCCAAGTCGCCGGATGCATCCAACGAAACCAAGCCCGCAACCTCCGGGTCGGTTCCGACCACAACATTTTGAGCCAGAACCCTCAACCCTTCGTCGCCGCTCAACACCACGTTGCCGGTGAACGTCGCCGAGTCCAACCCCTTGACCTCCTCAGCCTGCCGATACTCGAACAAATCGCACACAATCAACAGCGGCTCGCCGCTTGGTTCCGTTTTGGGCGGCAACAGAAACCGGCCGTCACCCTTGGGTTGGAGTAGCTGCATCTTCACCCTTCCGCTCGCGCGGAAGACTCCGTCGTCCGGCGACAATTCGACCGAGCGCGCCTCGCCACTTTGCGCTCCCAGCTTCCATTTGGGTTCGCCACGCAACTGAATTGTTTTTTGCACCAAGTCGTAATCCGCCGTCTGCGCCGTGAGTTGATCCCCTCCCTGAGCAAGCTTGACGCCGACTTCGGCATTAACCGATTCCACGACACCCCCGCTACCCTTGGCCAGGTGCACGTTCAAAAAACTGCATTGCAGCCGTCCTTCGCCACGGGTCAATCGAACCGCGCCGATATATCTCGCGAAGCCAATGTTCTCCTCGGTCGCAGACTGAAACAAAAAAACATTGGAGCGAATTTCGACCAACCGGCCTTCGCCGGCCTTCGAGGGCTTATTTTTCGGTGCGTTAAAATCCAGAAATCCCCCCTCCCCCTTGGCGCTCGCCGGGAGTTTCATGTAAACATCCCCCTCCGCATTCACGGTTTGCGAGTCGCGATGAATCATCAGCAGATTGGCCCGACCGGATCGCTCGCTCATCGTCCAGTTTGGGTTGCCCTTGAGCACTATCAAACCGGAGAGCAGGTCGTAGTCAGCCTGCTCGCTGGTGGTTTTGATTTGCTCAGCTTGCAGCACCACACTGCCAGCCGCGCGGATCTTTCGTACCTTCCAGTCGTCCTCCCTCATGCCAACCGCAATCGAGTCGCTGCTCAAGGTGCCGTCGGCATCCTTCACCAAAACCGAGCCGCTAAAAAGCGCTTGGCCCGGCTCGAGTTCAAATTGGCGCGAAGTGATTTGAAGCAACTCCGGCTCGCCGCTGGATGTATCCGTTTTTTGCTGAGCTTGACCAAACGGCAGGCGGCTTTTTTTGTCCAGCCTGGCTTCGACGCTGCCGAACACTCTCAGGGTCGGCCCGGCTAGGTTCCCGGAAAAGCCGACGCCCTTGAGTTGCATCTGACCATCGCCCGTGGAGAGCGAGAGTTCGCCGGGCGAACGGATTGTTTTTTTGTCCTGATCGTAAAAGCACTCGCTGGCGGTGAAGACGAGATTCGTTTTCCCTTCGTCGGTGACTGTGACCAACCGCGGGTCGGTCAACGTCAACGTGCCGTCCACCAAAACCGAATCGGTGCCAGTGAGGATGGAGGTGCGGAGACTGTCAGCAGACTTTTCAGTGATACGAAACTGCCCGGTGCTCGCCGGTGTCTGGCCAAGAGTCTGGCTTGGCTTGGCGGCAACAAGACACGCCACAAAAACCGGGATCACCCATTGCGCCTTCGACAACACGACTGCGGCGAGTGTGAAATCGACGCGAGGCCTTGCAAAGGTTTTACTGCGCGCCATCGAAAAAACTCATGCCTTGGACGGCAGTTCGAATTCGTCCGCATGGTACGAGCTGCGAACCATCGGCCCGCTGGCCACGTGCCGGAAACCCATCTCCCGCGCCTTGGCCCCATACTCGTCGAACTTCCCCGGCGTCACGTACTCCACCACCGGCAAGTGGCAGCGGCTCGGCTGCAAATATTGGCCAAGCGTGAGGATGTCGCAATTGGCCAAGCGCAGGTCGGCCAGCGCCTCGAGTAGTTCCGACTCCGTCTCGCCGAGGCCAAGCATCAAGCCGGATTTGGTGTAAATCGTTCCGCCGCTCCTCGCCTTGGCCTTGCGCAGCACCGTGAGCGACCGGTCGTACTCGGCCCGCGACCGCACAGTCGGCGTCAATCGCCGCACCGTCTCGAGGTTGTGGTTGAAAATATCCGGCCTGGCATCGAGCACCATTTGCAGCGAAGCGTCCTTGTCCAGAAAGTCGGGGACGAGTACCTCTATGACGATGCCGGGATTCTGACGGCGCACCGCCTCGATGGTCGCTCGAAAGTGGGCAGCCCCGCCATCAGCCAAGTCGTCACGCGCGACGGCAGTGATGACAACGTGCTTGAGTTTCATCCGGAACGTCGCCTCGGCGACCCGCTCCGGTTCGTCCCCCTCGAGTGGCAGCGGCTTGGCTGTGTTCACCGCGCAAAACCCACAGGCACGCGTGCAGCGGTCGCCGGCGATCATGAACGTCGCAGTTCCCTTGCTCCAGCACTCCCAGTGGTTCGGGCACTTGGCACTCTCGCAAACCGTGTGCAGGTTCAACTCGCCAAGCAAACTGCGCGTCCGCGTGAAAGCACTGCTACTTGGCAGCTTCAATCGGAGCCATTCAGGAATGCGTTTGCGTTTTTGAAGTGTGACTGTATCAGGCATTTGTTTAGATCGCTAACTGAGTTCGTTCCAAAATTGCGCCAACTCGGACGCCCCGAAGTCGGCTAGCATCTCTCCGTCGACCTCGATCACAGGGGCGCTGCTCTGGCCGCTCAGCCGCACCATCTCGTCCCAAGCGGCGCGGTCGGATGTCACGTCGAGCGAGATGTATTTGATCTTGTTGCGGTCAAGCCACTCCATTGCCTCATCGCACCAGCCGCAGAATGGCTTAATGAAGAGTCGAACTGTCGTGGGTTGATACATGCCCTTGGCCTTGGCCGAAGCCACTTTGCGGCCAAAGCCAAGCCAGCGCAATATCATGCGTCACTCACCGCTGTGATGAGGGTGGCATCCATCGGTTATAGTGTTGGGCCGAGCATCCACGGGGCGAACTCCTCGTCGCCCATGCCGGCGAGTTCGCTCTTGGTTTTTTCGCCACCGGCAACGGCGAGAATCTTGTCGTAAATCCGTCGGCCAACCTCCCCGACCGTCTCAGTGCCATCGAGAATCGTGCCGGCGTTGATATCCATATCCTCCTCCATCCAGTTGTACATCGGGGAATTGGTGGCGACCTTGATGCACGGCGACGGTTTGCAGCCATACACGCTACCGCGCCCGGTGGTGAACACGCCAACGTTGCAGCCGCCGCTGACGAGGCCGGTCATGCTTACCGGGTCGTTGCCGGGCGTGTCCATGAAACACAAGCCCTTGGCATCGATCGGCTCGGCATAGTCGTACACGGCAGATAACGGCGCCTGCCCTGCCTTGGCCACCGCTCCGAGGCTCTTTTCAAAAATCGTGGTCAAGCCACCATCCTTGTTTCCTGGCGAAGGGTTGTTGTCGATCGTTGAGCCAAATAACGCCGTGTGATCCTCCCACCAGCGAATCTGCGACACAAGTTTCTCGCCGACTTCGTGGGTCACCGCACGGCGAGTGAGCAGATGTTCCGCGCCGTAAATCTCGGTGGTCTCGCCAAAGACGGAGGCCGCACCCTGGCGCACGAGTTCGTCGGAGGCGACGCCAAGCGCCGGGTTGGCCGAGATGCCGCTGTTGGCGTCGGAGCCCCCGCAGTTCATTGCCAAGGCCAGCTTATCGACGGGTTGCATGGTGCGATTGGCTGCGCTGATTTTGGGTAACATTTCCTCAACTGCCTTGACCGCCGACTCGACGGTTTTGCGGACGCCGCCGGTCTGTTGGATGGTTAGAAACGTGGGAGCCATCTCACCGTCCCGCAGTCGGTCGAGGCGATGCTTTTTCACCAAGCCGGGAATTTGGTTCACTTCGCAGCCAAGGCCGACCAACACATAACCGCCGATGTTCGGATGGCGCGCCATCCCCGCGATGACACGCTGCAACAACTCGTGGCCGTGATTCGGATCGTAGCTACAACCGCCCTTGTGCGTAAAGGCAACCACACCATCGACGTTGGCAAAATCGCTTTTGAAATCGCTTAATCGGAAGTGATCAGCCACATAACGGGCAACCGATGCCGAGCAGTTCACGCTCGAAAGAACGGCGATATAATTGCGTGTCCCCGCCCTGCCGCCGGGACGAGCGTAGCCAAGAAAAGAATCCTTATCCCCCTCCAAAGCTGGCAGTTCGGTCATCTCCTCGCAAAACCCATAGTCCCGGCCGACTGCTTTCAAAACAACGTTGTGTGTATGTACCCAATCGCCGGGCTCGATATCCGTTTTTGCAAAGCCGATGATCTGGCCATACTTCACCAACTCATGCCCGGCACTGATCGACACCAAGGCAACCTTGTGCCCTCCCGGAATGGTTTGCCTCAAATCAATGCGACTATCACTCACAGCCACTGAAGTGCCGCCTTTCAACGTACGCCGTGCTGTGGCGACATTGTCGCGTTGATTCAGAACAATGAAATCGGTTGCATAATCGGCCATGAACGCGACAAAGAGTTAGCAAAAAAAAAGCCCGCCGTTAAGCGAGCTTTCTTGGGAAATTCTCGGAAGCTCAATCAGGGAGCGTTGTAGCGCGCAGGGTCGAGACCGGGAGTCGCGGTGACCGGCGTCGGGGCCGTAGACGGGAAAGTGATGCCGGCATTAGCCACAGAACCATCGGCACCCAGTGCTGCGATCGGGGAACCCACCGTGGTGATAGCACCCTTCGAATCCGAACTGCCCCCGGCGAGTACTGCTTGATTCACTGTCCTGAACAGAGACGGCACAGCGGCAACAACTGCATTGTAAACCATTTGATGCTTCTTAGCATTCGTGGCCTTTAAGAGCGCGACTGTAATCTTGTCGATCTCCGCCGGCGCAGCTTTCGCGGCGGCTCTGGCAATCTCTCTGGTGTATTGTGGGGTCAACTTGACCGCCTCTGCCGCAATGTCAGCAGCCGCATCAGGCACCAGACCGCAAACGAAACTTACCACCGAAACACAAACTGCCGGTTTTTTGGCAACAGCAACCCGCAACACCTCCATCGCGGTCTCGGCCTTATCGACTTTTTTTGCCTTCGCCACTAACGAATTAGCGATGTAAGCCATCTCAGCACCGGGCGCGTTTGAAAACGCAATCTTGATTGCGTTCTTATCTACAGCCGCATTGGTCGAAACCAATGCTCCCCCAATTGCTAATGCAATTCCTAGTACACCAAATAACCGTGTGTTCTTTTTCATGATTAAGTTGTTAAAGTCTTTTACTGTTAGTCTCTTACCTCGAACGGGAACGGAGTCTCTGCAGAGCTCGAGTAACTGTCAACCCGAAAAAAAACTTTTTTCACTTTTATTTCCAACTCAAAAACAGCCGATTTCCCTTTAATTAAACTAAAAACGCCTCATATTGTTCGTTACGTAACCTTTTAGATCATATGATTAATTCATTTTTTTTATGGAAAAGTGCCATCTTTAGCTTCTTTGTCGCCGGTCAAGTTGCACAGGCTGAAACACTTCATGTAGTCAGCGATGTGGATCTTCAGCCGCTTAAGGCGCAAATCCAGCGACTCATTCAGG
>Ga0115000_10000577_pt1 | contig 33928 bp, 28 predicted proteins | sample ArcticOcean_MG_C_6_FD_89690 | JGI IMG/M metagenome (GOLD analysis project Ga0115000, IMG submission 89690) | Marine microbial communities from western Arctic Ocean - ArcticOcean_MG_CB8_128 | ecosystem: Environmental > Aquatic > Marine > Oceanic | place: Arctic Ocean: Canada Basin | collected...
GATCCTGCCATTCCTGTAAACCAGGGTCCCGAGCGAGCTCACGATAACGTTTGGCTAAACCCGCTACCTCTTGAGGAGATTCTCCCTTTTGGGCCAGTCGAGTCAGAAATTCCGCCTTAGAATCCGCATTAACTTCCCCGGAAGCCAACAAATCAGCAACGGCATACGCTTGATCCTGAGACAAATCCTCTCCTGCAGCAACGATCGAAAGACACTCCTCTATTTCCATAAAGGGAAAGGATTAACGTCCCTATTGCCAAAAACAATTCAAAACTCCAAGCTGCCGCTTTGCAATTAGGCTCCAAGCCTCTCCCACCTATTCTCAGCTAAATTCAAACATTAACTTGACGGGCCACATACCGACAGTTATCAACCGCTCCTTTCGTAACACCACGCCTGAACCCGAGCATAGACCTTTACTAAAATGGCTAATCCAAAACGTAAGCAGTCCAAACGTCGCAGTCGTCTCCGCCGAGGAGCCAATCGCTTCGAAGAGCCACAGCTCTCTAAAGATCCCGTGGACGGTAGCGCATTCCGCCCACACCGCGTCAATCCGAACAACGGGATGTACCGCGGACGTCAAGTGATCGACGTTTCTGTATAACATAGAAGCACGTTTCGATCGCGTACCGATTCACTCTCTAGGATTTCGATAGAATTATGTCCGATCAGGGTAATGCCTGCATCGCTGTAGATGCTATGGGGTCCGACAAAGGGCCGACCGAAATGGTCGCGGCTGTAAAGCTCGCCCTTGAGAACGTAACCGATATAGCTCCCGTCATACTAGTCGGACAGGAGCCTATACTCACCCCTCTCGTCGCAGAGGCAGGTCTAGCAGACCACCCGAAGCTCAAAATTCGACACGCTACGCAAGTGGTCGAAATGGGCGACAAACCACTTCAGGCAATGAAGCAAAAACGCGACTCGAGCATGGCTCGGGCGATCGAGCTCGTCAAAGATGGCGAAGCTGCGGTGGTCGTTAGTTGCGGAAACACCGGAACGCTTATGGCAAGCGGCACGATTCGCCTCCGCACAATGGAAGGAATCGAGCGCCCTGCTCTAGCGACCGTCATGCCACGCCAGACCGGGCATTTCGTTTTGATCGACGCCGGGGCCAATCCACTCGCGAAAGCCGAACACCTTGTCCACAACGCCGTACTGGGCAGCGATTACTGCAAGCACGTCCTTGGAACCGCGAATCCTCGAGTCGGATTAATGACGATCGGAACCGAAGAAGGCAAAGGCAACGAGATCACCAACGCAGCCAACCACCTTCTCAAAAACCTACCCGATCTCATAAATTACCACGGCCCGATCGAAGGTTTCCAGCTTTTCGAAGACGTCGTCGATGTTGTCGTTTGCGACGGATTCACTGGCAATGTCATTCTCAAAACCTGCGAATCTCTTTTCAAATGCCTTTTCAAGGATTTCCTCGGAGGCGAACTCAAGCAGAACCCATTACGAAAATTCGGCTATCTCTGCTCAAAAGGAGCTTACGATACGATTAAAACTCAGCTCAATCCTGACCGCTACGGAGGAGCTCCGCTACTAGGACTAAAAGGAAACATCCTCAAAGCGCACGGGTCCAGCAACCGAGAAGCAGTTATGAACGCCATTCGAATCGCCAACGAAATCATCAGCGCAGACCTGAATTCTCAGATCACTAGCGACATCCAAAAGGTCAACCAAATCATCTTTCCACCGGCAAAGTAAGCCACCCTTGAATTTGCGGGTTGCCACAAAGCCCTGTCTCGGCATTCAGTCTCAGCTCATGAGTTTAGCTCCACGTTCGGTAGTTATAAAAGGTACAGGCTCCTACACGCCTACAAACATCAAAACCAACGACGACCTCGCTAAACTCGTAGACACTTCCAGCGAGTGGATTTTCACCCGCACCGGCATTGAAGAACGCCGAATCGCCGACGAAAACGAAACCACTTCGGACATGGGAGCCCAAGCGGCTACCAGAGCCCTAGAAAACGCTGGTTTGGAAGTCTCGGACATCGACATCGTCATCGTAGCTACGATCACTCCCGACATGCCGTTTCCCTCTACGGCCTGCCTCGTCCAAACGAAACTCGGCATCACCAACGCCATGTGTATGGACATCGAAGCGGCTTGCTCCGGTTTTCTCTACATCATGGAAGTCGCCTCGGCCTTGCTCAAAAGCGGCCGTTACCGCAATGCCCTAATCATCGGGGCGGAAAAAATCTCCAGCATTCTCGATTGGCAAGACCGCACGACTTGCGTGCTCTTCGGCGACGGAGCCGGTGCCGCCATTCTCAGCGCTTCCGATGAACCAGACGTAGGCGTCTTGGACTTCCAGCTCGGAGCCGACGGAGCTAATGGCGACGTTCTCTACATGCCCGGTGGCGGCTGCGCCCAACCAGCCACAGGAGCCTCCATAGACAAGCGACTGCACTACCTAAAAATGCGTGGCCGCGAAGTATTCAAGCTCGCCGTCAAGGTAATGGAACAGGCTGCTAAAGAAATTCTTGAACAAAATGGTCTCAAATCGGACCAACTGGCATGCGTGATCCCTCACCAAGCCAATATGAGGATCATTGAACTTCTCGCGTCACGTCTCGAAATCCCTATGGATCGCTTTTATCTCAATCTCGACAAATACGGTAACACCTCCGCTGCATCGATTCCAATCGCCTTGGACGAAGCTCGGAGAGAAGGTCGAATTCGCCCTGGAGACCTGACCCTTATGGTCGCGTTCGGAGCTGGCCTCACCTGGGGAGCCGCCCTCGTCCGCTGCTAGTCTCGAGATCGAAACTAAAGCTTGATACCACTAACAATAGCCATTTGACTCCTACATCCATGTTTCGCCACCTAATTCCCACGCTAGCGCTTTTCCTGCTCGCTCTTGGAGCTAACGCAGCAAACCTCTCCTGGGATCCTGCTAACGGCTACCAGTCCGACGAAGTCGAACTATCTGGTCTCCTTCCGCAGGAGATCCAGCGGGTACTCGACTGGATGAATACCGGTCGCAATGCCGAAGAAAATAAAAATTTCCGGAAGGCCCTGCGCAAGTACAAACGCGCGCATAAGAAGTACCCAAAAAGCCAGTACGCGCCCGAAGCTCTCTTTAGGACCAGTCAAATTCGCCTCAAACAGAACAAGATCGACAAAGCCTTCGACGCCTTCGAGCTCATCGCCTACGTCTATCCAAGTTTCGGAAGTTTCAACGATACTATTGGCGAAATGTACAAGATCGCCGTCCGACGCCAAGAGAACTACCGCGTTAAGATATTCGGAATCTTTCCTGGCTTCCTCAATTACGACAGAGCTGTATCCTACTTCGAACGTATCGTTGTAATCGCTCCATACAGCGACTACGCGCCGCTAGCATTGATGAATGTCGCTCAGATCTGGGCGAAGCGAAAGAACGAAACGATGGCGATCTATTCGCTCGACCGACTTATCACCAACTACCCGAGAAGCTTCCTCACTCCGGATGCCTATATCCAGTTGGCAAGTACGCACGCTAGCCTCGTTCGCGGTCCTTTTTACGACCAGAGAAACACCGAAGATGCCATAACGTTTTTCGACGATTTCCTTATCCAATTCCCCGCCAACAATCGTGTCGACGAAGCCGAGGGCGGACTTTTTGATGCGAAAGACGTAATGGCTCTGAGTAAAGTGAAGATCGGGGATTTCTATTTTCACAAGCGGGCCAACTTTCACGCAGCCAAAGTTCTCTACAACGAAGCGATCACTATTGCGCCTAATTCAGGTAGCGCCGAGATGGCTCGGGGAAAAATCTCCATGATTGAAGCGAAAGAGGAGAAGCTAGGTGGCGAACAAGAAGCCGAAGCCGAACGTGAAGCGCCTACAGTTGAAGAATTGGAAAAGAAGGCAGAGAAACGGGCGAAACGTAAAATCTTGGGCATTTTTTAGATCTAAGCCTTCGCCGGATCCGTATCAGACCATACATGCGCCGTTTATTTACAAGGTACATTCTACTTGCTTCGCTGCTTTCCCTCTCTGGCTGCGCCTCGTACCAACTCGGCCAACCGGGGAATAACGGCGCCTATAATAGCGTTTACGTAACGCCAATTCGAAACGAATCGACCTTTCCGATGCTCAAGTCCTCTTTGACTGCATCGACCCGTAAAGCGATCTCAGACACGGGTTTCCTTTCAATCGATTCGAAAGACAATGCGGATACCATACTAGAAACCCGAGTGGTTTCCGTACACCGAGACATTGCCGCCGTTTCCTCGATAGACGTCGGTCGTGGTCGCAAGTACGAACTCGAATTCGTAACCCTGTGCACGCTCTATCGAAAAAATGGTTCTCAATTAGAGCCTGTATTCACCGATCGACGGATTCTGACCAAACAGGATATTTTCGCCGATAGCGGACAAGTAAATGCCGAGCATCAAGCCGGTCCTGAAATCGCCAGAGCTATTGCCCAGCGAATTGCCGAAACGCTCGTCGATACTTGGTAATCGAGTCGAGCCCCGCCAATTTTGAGTTCGCAAATCCATTCGCCGCAATTCTAATAGATTGCCAATGGAGCCTTCGATCTTAGCCCCTTCAATGCTAGCAGCCGATCACACACGGCTAGCTGACGACATCAACGCAGTCGAGAAACTCGGAGCCCAATGGCTTCACATTGACATAATGGACGGACACTTCGTGCCGAACCTGACCTTCGGGCCACAGACAGTCGCCGACCTTCGGCCTAAATCGAAACTGTTTTTCGACGTCCATCTCATGCTCGACAATCCGCAAGACTACATTGAAGCCTTCATTTCCGCAGGAGCCGAGCAAGTAACGATTCACGTAGAGCCCGATTACAACATCACGGCCACTCTCCGACGCATTCGCGAACTTGGAGCCAAGCCAGGCATAGTATTCAATCCGAAAACCGAATGCCAAGCGATCGAGCCCTACCTCGATGAAATCGACATAGCGCTCGCCATGACCGTCCAGCCTGGTTTCGGTGGACAGGTTTTCGACGAAAGCGTCCTAGCCAAGACCGCCCTACTCAACCAATGGCGAAACGAACGCGGACTAAATTTCCGAATACAAGTCGATGGCGGCATCAATATCGACACTGCCCGCCAATGCCGCGCCGCCGGAGTTGATACATTTGTCGCCGGATCAGCCTTTTTCAAAGCCGAAGACAGAAACGCTTTTCTAAACGAGATCCAAGCCTTGGACTAAGATGGAAACGCTCCAGCCCATACCCAATTTCAGCGAATCCGACCTCGAGGCAATTCTCCTATCCAAAGAACAAATCGATGAGAGGATTGATTCGCTCGCGAACGAGATTTCGAATAGCTACGCCGGAAAGGACCTCACCGTTGTTTGCGTGCTCAGTGGCGCTCTCGTTTTCACAGCCGACCTTATACGCAAACTCGACGTTCCTACTCGCCTTGATTGCATTCGTGCCGACAGCTATGCCGATGCTACCGAATCAAGTAAACCACCACGTATCGCTAGCTCCTTGAAAACTGATATCGCCGGAAAAAATGTACTCGTCATAGACGACATATTGGATACCGGAAAAACGCTCAGCGCGATCATCAGCCATCTCGAAGAGTTCGAGCCCTCTTCGCTTAAAACGTGCGTTCTACTCGATAAAAAAGAACGGCGCCAGGTCGACATCGAAGCCGACTTCTCGGGATTCGACATTCCCAATGCCTTCGTAGTCGGCTACGGATTGGATTTCGCTGAGCATTATCGTCACCTCCCCTGCATCGGAGCCTTAAAGGCAGAATTCCAAATCCTCCCTTGAAAGCGAAAATTCGCAATTCCACCAGTTCGCAATATCGAAGCGAACCAGTAGTTAACCTTATAAATATACAACGTTGTAATTTATAGAGCCAGGAAGCCTAGACCACGCCCCTCTTAGGCCTCAACAATTTCCAGCGCTTGATCAACTCCGTCAAACGCGCTTCCCTAATTGCCAATGATACTGGCGGACAAATGGAAAGACTACGAAATCCTTGAATGCGGTGATGGCATGAAGAAAGAACGTTGGGGCAACTTCATACTCGTCCGACCCGATCCTCAGGTCATCTGGCCGCTCAATTCCCCAGACTGGGGAAACTATGACGCCTTCTATCACCGGAGCAGCCAAGGAGGCGGAAAATGGGAATACCGAACCCAACTCCCGGAATCATGGAAAATCAACTACCGCAATTCTATCTTTAAAATCAAACCCACCGACTTCAAACACACCGGGCTCTTTCCCGAGCAAGCGGCCAATTGGGATTGGTTTAGCAACTTAATCAGCAAAGCGAAATCTCCTCCAAAGGTGCTCAACCTCTTCGGCTACACTGGCGGAGCAACCATCGCAGCCGCAGCCGCGGGGGCAAGTGTTTGCCACGTTGACGCAGCCAAAGGGATGGTCGCCTGGTGCCGAGAAAACGCAGCGCTTAGCAATTTGAGCGATGCGCCGATTCGCTACATAGTCGACGACTGCATGAAATTCGTGGAACGCGAGATTCGTCGTGGCACTCAATACGATGGAATTATAATGGATCCCCCGTCGTACGGACGCGGCAAAAAGGGCGAAGTCTGGCAGTTCGATCGCGATCTTTGGAAATTTCTCCAAAAATGCCGTCAATTGCTAACTCCCAATCCACTCTTTTTTCTAGTCAATGCGTACACGACCGGAGTTTCGCCAATCGTCGTTGGCAACCTTGTCAGAGAAACTCTCAGCAAACTAGACGGTACCGTCACTTCAGGCGAAATAGGAATTCCAATTTCCAAGAGCCTCAATGCGCTTCCTTGCGGACTTTTCGCTCGTTGGCAACGAAGTTAGATCTGACAAGCAAGCCGTGCAGCGCTCAAGCCGCAAAGGCGTCGCGCAATCGTAACAAAAGCTCCTTTGAATAATTTTGAAGATACGATTCGAATCTAAGGGATTGAGTCCAAAGCGGAGAAAAGCAGTATCTAATTCAACAACCAGAGTGTCTCGAAACTCCGAATCACTTTCCGCAGCCCAGACAGTCCAGCTTCAATGGCCATGAACAATACCGATTTCGTAGACAGCAAATTTTTCGGTTTCTACAACAATGTCAGCTACTCGACCTACTTAGAAGAAAAGCGCCGCCTTCAGGTCGAACTCATCAATTTACAGCATTGGGTAATCAACAACCGCAAGCGCGTCGCCCTCGTATTCGAAGGTCGCGACGCCGCAGGAAAAGGTTCGTCGATCAAACGGTTTACCGAATACATGATGCCTAAGCATTTTAAAATTGTTGGATTGGAAATTCCCACTCGAAAAGAATCCAAAAACTGGTTTCGACGCTATGAAAAGCACTTCCCAAAAGAAGGAGAAATTACTTTCTTCGACCGCTCTTGGTACAACCGAGCCCTTATCGAGCCCACAATGGGCTACTGCAGTAAATCCCAATACAAATACTTCATGAACAAAGTTCTGGATTGGGAAGAAAAGCATATGAACGATGGATTGGTTATAATAAAGGTCTACCTCTCCGTATCAAAACATACTCAGTCCTTTCGGTTCAAAGAACGCCAAGTTAACCCGCTCAAATACTGGAAATACTCTGCAAACGACCAGATTGCCAGAGAGCACTGGGACGCATTTACGAAATACAAAGAGCAAATGTTTCGAGAGACTTCCTCGCCCCAAAGCCCATGGGCGATTATTAACTCGAACAACAAACTCGAGACGCGACTGAAATCCATGCTCTACGTGCTCTCCCAAATTCCCTATAAAGAAAAATTTGATTTCCGCCCGCTGCAAAAGGAAAAGAAACGCCAGCGATACTCGATCACTGTAGACGGCGTAGCGTTCAATAATTTGAACTATCGTCAGTTCATGCTGATTGAAACAATGGCAACGCTCTACAACTCCTAGCGTCGCCCGCTTTTCTAAGAAAAGCTGAATGGTACACTGTGAGGGAATCGAACCCCCAACCTCCTGATTCGTAGTCAGGTGCTCTATCCAATTGAGCTAACAGTGCAAACATTCCAGACCGCCAAGGGCGATCAAGCGTCAGGAGAAAAGGAACAATGCTGGTCCATTTCAAGGCATTTTTTCGAAAAAACAAAAAAGCTGCTCCATCCAAAGATAAAGCAGCCCTAATTGACTTCTATTCCTGTCTCCAATCAATGGATCCAAGCTCCTATTCAGGAGACATCCTTACATTTTCGGCAAACTCGACGGGATATCCAACTCATGAGTATCCTTACGTTTCACAATTCTCAAACGCGAGCGACGGCGAAGCATTCGGTCGAGTTTATCCACAAGCAGATCGATCGCCTTATGACAATCCGGATCACTTACCGAGACATTCATACTCGGCCCATTAATTTCGATGTGCCCTTTCGCGATAAATCCGTGCTCCTTACCGTTCTTCAGACGATCGGCCTCCAATTCAACCTTCACTCTGATTATTCGCTCCTCATGCCGAAAAAGCTTTTCTACCTTTTCAGTTACGCCCTGCTTCAGGGACTCCGTCAGATCCATGTGAATACCAGTAATGATCAGATCGTGGTTGTTGGCTTGCATATGCATATTCCTCCTTTGTTTTGGTGTTTTTTTGATGAAACCACTACGCTTCGGTAGCCAGAACCCCACACTAAGACAGCGGGATCGCTCCAGGCTCTTCGTCCAACTCTATAGTTGGAATCGCGCAGCGCGTTTCGGAAAGTCCTCTTCATCCCTCGCGATTCATCCGCTGAGAGGTCTTCAAACCGTCCAATGAATCCTAATCCGAGAGCAGATAAAACAGTCTCCAGATACAAATTCACTGTGTATCCGGAAGGCTTTAAAAAGATAGAAAATTCGATCATTGAACGAGTTGAGAAGCTACACTCCGGTCCTGCTCTTTGCAATCTTTCTAGGACCAAAATGGCTTCTTTTTAAATCGACTCGAGGATGGCTCGCCTTGAGCCCGATTTACCCAATTAATGCGCTCCAAAGCCTATCGACATTCACACTCTCGAAGTCAGCTTCAAATTCTTTCAAACTAACCATTTTAAGACATGCCAATAACTGATTGGGGGTGGGAAATCACTCCAGACGAACTCCATTCATGGATTCTACAAGACGACAACGATGTGGTTCTCCTCAACAAACCCGCTCTCGTCGTCTGTCACCCTTCTAAAAAAGGTCCCTGGTCTTCCCTAGTCGGAGCCTGCCGGGAAGAGCTAGAGCACAAGCGTACTCACTTGATAGCGCGTCTCGACCGTGAAACCAGCGGTATCATTCTTCTAGCAAAACATCGCCTAGCCGCGCGGCATTTCCAAATGGCGCTCGAACGACGCGACGTTAGCAAAAGCTATCTTGCCATTCTAGAAGGCTCTTTAAAAGAAGGCACGATGGTCGACGCAGCTATAGGCAAGGACAAGAACAGTATCGTCCACTGCAAATCAAGCTTACGCACCGACGGTCGACGCCAAGAGGCTCAAACCCGATTTACCCCGCTCCACACAACCGACAAATATACACTCGTCCTCGTCGAACCCATAACCGGTCGGAAACACCAAATTCGCGTCCACGCCCAACACATTGGCCATTCAGTAGTAGGCGATAAGCTTTACGGCCCCGACGAAACCCTTTTCCTCGATTTTATCGAAACCGGTTGGACCGACGCCCTTGCCGAGCAACTCCCACTAAATCGTCAGGCTCTGCACGCCTACCGCATGACTTTCGAGCTGGAAACCGGCCCCAGGACGTTCGTAGCGCCACCCACTCAAGACCTCATAAGCTTCTGCGAACAACACCTAAATCTGCCCGAATCCGAATTCCTTGAGCTAATCTCCCCATTGTGACTCTCCCACAGGCCTAGTCCTTACCCTTAAATGTAAATGGAATGTCAATTAACGCTTTCTTTACAAGATTAAGTGAGCTACATTTCGAACGTGAGATTCAACGCACCCAGTATTGTATCAATTATGGTTTTCTCGATTTTCGTTTGGGTTTACGTGATCAACACAGCTTGGACGATCGGTAGAGACCTCGTTGCAGTAATTTTCTAAACGCCCTCCAAGGCTTTTCGCTTTGCCCTCAAGCGAGTTCTCTTCTTGGTTTCCCCCACGTGGCCAATTCCTCCCCTGACTCTGCACTCAAGCAGCCCAACATCCGTCGCTTCATTGCGTTTCGCATTCTTTTCAATGCGCGATTCTACTACCCGGTCTTCACAATCCTGTTTCTGGATTTCGGCTTAACGCTAGAACAATTCGCAATCCTCAACGCCGCCTGGGCAGCAAGCATCGTTTTGCTCGAGGTTCCTTCGGGAGCATTAGCGGACACCATCGGCCGTCGCAATCTAGTGATTGCCGCAGCTGTGATCATGATCATTGAGATGGCCCTACTCTGCTTCGCGCCTATCGGGAACGTGCAGATCGTTTTCTACCTTTTCCTCATCAACCGAATCCTAAGTGGAGCTGCCGAAGCCGCGGCAAGCGGAGCCGACGAGGCCCTTGCATACGACACTCTAAAAGACCTCGGAATGGAAAAAAGCTGGGGCCGTGTATTGGAAACTCAAATGCGCTACCAGTCCATCGCCTTCATCGTTGCCATGTCTCTCGGCGCTTTGCTCTACGATGCTAGCCGGCTCAATCAATTCTTCGCGTTCGCCTCCATCGACATCGTTGTCGCCAAGGAAACCGCAATGCGATTGCCGCTCATCCTAACGCTTCTTCTTGGTATCGGAGCCCTCTTCGTCGCCATCGGTCTTAAAGAGCCCGAGTCAGAACTAGCGACCCGAAAAAAGCTTCGCTACTCAGAAGCCCGCCAAAGTACTAGGGAGGCGTTTTCGAAAACACTCGCAACCGGGAAATGGATACTAACCACACCCGCCGCGCTGATGATAATCCTAGCAGGGTTCCTCATCGATCATATGGCGCGAATGATTCTCACCCTAAACAGCGAATACTACCGACGCATCGACCTACCTGAAGCTGCCTTCGGACTTATCAGCGCTGGCTTCGGACTCATGGGCGTATTCATGCCGAAACTCGGGCGTTGGCTTTGCGAAAACCGCACCAAATCATTTAACTACTACGCGCTAAGTATCGCTACATTCATCGGACTCTTCGGAATGTCATGGTTTATTCCCTACTGGGGCGTCGCCCCAATGATACTGATCTATGGATCTATCTCGCTAACGGGATTTCTAGTCAGCTCCTACCTCAACGAAATCACTTCGTCCAAGAACCGTGCCACTGCCCTTAGTTTCAAAGGACTTTCCTACAATCTCGCTTACGGCGGAATCGGGATCCTCTATTCCCTGCTCGTCTACAATTTAAGAAACAACCAAGCCAATCAAGGCGTCCCAACCGAAACCATTGAAGCCAGCCTATTCCAAGAAGCCCTCGGCTATTTCCCAGGCTACTTTGCAGCCGCGTTTGTCATAGTCCTGCTATATGGCATCCTAAACCGCCGCTCTCTCGATCTCAGCCCATCGCACCCTTCCTCTTAATCTCAGTTTAAAACGAGACAAGAGCTCCCCCGAGATATTCTCCGAAGCGTATAACACAAAAAAGCCGGTCCCCCTTTCAGAGGACCGACTTGAAAATATTTGCTAGAGAAGACTCTCAGGACGACCTAGAGCGCGGTTTCGCCACGCTCGTCGGTACGGATCCGGATCGCTTCTTCGAGGGGCAGGACGAAAACCTTGCCATCGCCAATTTTGCCAGTCCTGGCAGCCTTGACAATCGCTTCGGCTGCTTGTGTGACAGCTTCGTCTTGAACCGCGATTTCGATCTTCACCTTGGGCAGAAAATCGACCGTGTATTCACTACCACGATAGATCTCCGTATGTCCTTTTTGGCGTCCGAACCCTTTGACTTCGGTTACCGTCATTCCTTCGATACCGACTTCTGAAAGGGCTTCTTTGACCTCCTCCAACTTAAACGGCTTAATGATTGCTACGACAAGTTTCATGGAAATATCCTTTGAGGTTGATTGCTAATGTAATTGAATCGCTTACGTAAATGCAAGTAAATGCGTTACTTAGCTTTTCGAGCGGGTTAACGGGTTGAAACGCTGAAGTCTGGATACGCTTCCTGACCATGTTCGCTGATATCCAAACCTTCGAATTCTTCTTCTTCCGATACGCGAATTCCAAAAATCGCTTTGACGATCGAGAATACAACCAAGGAGAATACGAATGCGAAGATGGAAACCGTCGCTGCGCCAAGCAACTGTACGCCAAAAGTGATACCCGCAGCTTCAGTGATCGAGTCCAATCCGAAAATTGCGACACACAGTGTACCCCAAACTCCACATACGCCGTGAACCGAGATCGCTCCAACCGGATCGTCGACCTTGACCTTGTCGAAAAGGATAATCGAGAAGACAACTATGATACCGGAAGTCAGGCCCACAAGGACTGCGCCCCAAGCTCCCATCACGTCCGCTCCAGCAGTAATTCCAACTAAACCGGCCAAGATACCGTTAAGCGCCATGGAAAGATCAGGCTTTTTGAGAACGACCCAAGATATGAAAACCGAAGCAAGTCCGCCGCCACAAGCCGCTAGAGCCGTCGTTACGAAAACGTGTGATATTCCTGCAGGATCACCGCTAAGAACCGATCCGCCATTGAACCCGAACCAACCGAGAAAGAGGAGGAACACTCCAATCGTAGCCAAAGGCATGCTGTGACCCAAAATAGGCTTAATTTTGCCGTCCTTGCCGTACTTTCCTCTTCTTGCTCCTAGAATGAGAACTGCAGCCAACGCAGCGAATCCGCCGAACGCATGAACCAACGAGCTACCAGCGAAATCCGCGAAATCCTTTTGATCGAGCCATCCGCCGCCCCATTCCCAGGAACCGGTAATAGGATAGCCAATTAGGACGATGATCGTCGCTGCGACCATAAAGCTACCGAGTTTGATCCGCTCAGCAACTGCACCCGAAATAATCGTGGCTGCCGTGGCCGCAAACATCGCTTGGAAAATGAAGTCAGTCCAATACGTATAAGGATAACCGTAGCCTTCTGCTGTTAGATTAGCGGCGATGGACGCTTCATCGAGAAAGGCATTCGCGATTGGCGAGCCCGCCGCGAAGAAACCATTAAAATCTCCTGGATACATCGCATTGAATCCCCAAAGAGCATAAGCTAAGATACCCATGCAAATGATGAATACGTTTTTGAACAAAATGTTCACCGTATTCTTTTGCTGAGTAAGGCCCGCTTCAAGAGTCGCGAATCCTAAGTGCATTAGGAAAACGAGGGCGGCGGCGATGAGGAGCCAAAGATTGCCGACGAAAAAGTCGACTTTGGCACTCACCGACTCGACCGTCGCTTCTTGAGCCATGGCTGGAGTTGCTGCCGCTATGGCGAGCAATAATCCATGTACTAGATGAGGGAGTTTTTTCATTTCGTTCGTTAGATATTAGTATTCAGAAAGTGAAGCTGCGGCGTGCAGGTCCGATGACGGATCTTCTTTAGCAACTGGCATGCCAGCTCGATCAACCGACTGAATATTCGCTAAGGTGCCCAGCTAGGGTTGAAAACGAATGATCATTTATAAGCTTACACTCTCGAAAGCGCTCAAATTTGAGCACTGAAAAGTAGGCGCAAAAAAGGCCGCTCAATTTAGAGCGGCCTTAAAAAACGAAAACTAGCGATTAAGCTTATTCAGCCTCCTCATCCATATCGAGCGCCTCGATGTGGAGTTCCTTGAGCTGCTTGTCGGTAACTCGACTTGGGCTGTCCGTCATCAAACACTGACCCTTCTGCGTCTTCGGGAAAGCAATCACTTCGCGAATACTCGCTACGCCGCTCAAGATCATAACCAAACGGTCCAAGCCAAACGCGATTCCACCATGCGGAGGAGCTCCGTACTTGAAGGCTTCAAGCATGTAGCCAAAGCGACTCTCAACGACATCCGCCGGAATATTGAGCACGTCTTCGAAAACTTTCTTCTGAAGCTCCGCCTGATGGATACGAATACTGCCGCCACCAAGCTCAACGCCATTAAGCACCAAATCGTAATGCTGACCGCGAACTCGCTTCGGATCTGAATCCAAATACTGAATATCCTCAACAACCGGAGACGTGAACGGATGATGCGATGAAACGTAACGCCCATGCTCTTCTTCGTAGACCATCAATGGAAACTCCACCACCCACAAGAAATTGAACTGGTCCGAAGGAATCTTCAACTTGCCGCGTTTCTTCAAGAGCTCTGCGCATTCAAGACGCGTTCTGCCCAAGATAGCGCAAGCCTGCTCCCATTCCGAAGCCGCGAAGAACACGATGTCTCCTTCTTCTAAAGACAAACGCTCTTTCAAAGCCGCCTTCTCTTCGTCCGAGAAGAACTTAACGATCGGAGACTTCCATTCGCCATCCTCTATCTTAATGAAGGCCAGGCCTTTCGCCCCGAGCGATTTGGCAACTTCTTCGAGATTCTTCAACTCGCCCTGAGTCACGTCAGCTAGCGTCGGCGCTTTGAAGGCTTTAACCACTCCACCCTTTTTGACTGTGCCAGAGAAGACCTTAAAAGACGACGACGCAAATACGTCCGAGAAATCCTCGATCTCCAGACCGAAACGCGTATCCGGTTTGTCGACTCCGTACTTATCCATCGCTTCCTGGAAAGGCATGCGAGGAAACGGCGTGGGAAGGTCGATTCCGAGCGTTTCTTTCCAAACGCGCTTCATCAATCCTTCGACCAATGCGTACATGTCTTCGCGATCAATGAACGAAAGCTCGATGTCGAGCTGCGTAAATTCCATCTGGCGATCGGCCCGCAAATCTTCGTCGCGGTAGCAACGAGCGATCTGATAGTATCGCTCAACCCCACTAACCATCAGCATCTGCTTGAACTGCTGAGGCGACTGCGGCAACGCGTAGAAATGGCCCGGCTGGATACGGCTCGGTACCAAATACTCGCGAGCTCCTTCTGGAGTGCTCTTAAATAGAGTCGGCGTTTCCACATCGTAGAAACCTTCGTCGTCCATGAAATGGCGAATTGCCCGAGACGTTTCGTGACGCAATTTAAGCATGCGGCGCATTTTTCCACGGCGCAGATCGAGGTAACGATACTTCAAACGAAGGTCCTCGTTTACCTTATCGCCCTTTTCGTCGTCGATAGGAAACGGTGGCGTTTCGGAGATATTGTGAACGATCACGCTCGTGCAATCGACTTCGATTTCGCCAGTCGGCAAACCCGAATTGACATTATCTCCTTCGCGAGTTTCTACGACTCCCTCGATCTCTATTACCGATTCGTCCTTCAAGGTACGAACCAAGTCATTGAACGCATTATCGTCGCTATGCGGATTCGCCTTAACTTGCGTCAAGCCTTCACGGTCTCTAAAGTCTATGAAGAGAATACCGCCGTGATCGCGAATGGAATCAATCCACCCGATCAACGATACCGATTTTCCAACGTCGCTTCCGCGAAGTTGGCCACAATGATGCGTACGTTTCATTTTATTGATTATGGTCTAATTAGAGATGAACCACGAAAGGCGCGAACATTGGGCAAATCTCTCGAAAGAATGCAACTGCAATCCCCGGTCTCTTTAATATAGAAGGCCAATCTTCCCCCTTCTTTCTCGGTATTCAGCGAGAAGCCGCCCTTTTCCTCCTGCACGCGCATCTATTTTCCAAGCCTTCTACCTCCAACCTTGACAGCCGGAGGCCGATGGACAATATCCGCGCATTCTTCATCTAGGGCATGGCTGAAAACTACAAAGATACGCTTAAACTCCCGATTACCTCCTTCCCAATGCGGGCCAACCTCGGCAAGCGCGAACCAGCTCGAGTCGAACACTGGGAAACGATCGATCTTTATAAGAAGATTCAGACGCATAACGCCAATGGACCTTCGTTCATTTTGCACGACGGACCGCCGTTTACTAATGGAGATCTTCACCTCGGTCACGCCCTCAATAAGACTTTAAAGGAGATCGCCCTTCGCTACAAAGCCGCTCGTGGCTTCCGCACTCCCTACGTCCCAGGCTGGGATTGTCACGGACTGCCGATCGAAACCAAGGTTTCCAAAGAGCTAAAATCTGAAGGCAAAGAGCTCTCTACGGCCGATTTACGCGACCGTTGCGATGCATTTTCCGAACATTGGATCGATGTCCAACGCAGCCAATTCAAACGCCTCGGCGTTTTGGGAGACTGGGATCGAGAGTACAAAACGAAAAATCCTGCCTACGAAGCGGAGATCCTGCGCACGCTCGCATCTTTCGTAGATTCCGACCTCGTCTACCGCAGCAAAAAACCGGTCTACTGGTCCATTCCCTACGAAACGGCCCTCGCCGAAGCGGAAATCGAATATAAGGATCATTCCAGTCCTTCGATCTGGGTAGCATTCGACATTCCCGACAAAGCGAAGTTCGAGATAGAAAAACCGCTTTCAGTCGTCATTTGGACAACAACGCCTTGGACGATCCCGGCCAACTTGGCCGTAGCCGTACACCCTCGCCTCGACTACGCTTTCGTCGAATCAGAAGAACGCGTTTTCATAGTCGCTAACGATCTCGCCGAAAAATTCGCCGAGGATTGCTCGCTCGAAAACTGGAAAATTCTTAAAACCGTCAAAGGCGAATCCTTGGAAGGTGTTGAATCGCGTCACCCGTTCATCGACCGGGCCAGCCCAATCGTTCTAGCCGACTACGTCACTACCGAAAGCGGTACCGGTTGCGTTCACACCGCGCCCGGACACGGACAGGATGACTATCTAACCGGTCTCAAGTACGGTCTCGATATCTACTGCCCCGTCGATGACCACGGGGAATATGACGACGATGGCCAAGTACCCGAATTTCTAGTCGGAGCATCCGTACTCGAGAAAGACGGCTGGGTACCTGCCAACGGCAAAGTTATCAAAGCCCTCGACGAAGCGGGCGCTCTCCTAAAGAAAAAGAAGATTTCGCACAGCTACCCACATTGCTGGCGCTCGAAAACACCGGTTATCTTCAGAGCCGTCGATCAATGGTTCGTCGCCCTCGACAAAGGCGGCCATCGCCAAAAGGCCCTCGATGCCATCGGCAAAGTCGACTGGATTCCCGATTGGGGCGAAAAGCGCATCCGTGGCGCCGTCGAATCGCGACCCGACTGGTGCATCAGCCGCCAACGTTCCTGGGGCGTCCCGATTCCCGCATTCTACGACGAAGACGGAATTGGTTATTTGGATGCGAGCGTCGTCCGAGCAATCGCCGACAAAATCGCCGAAGTTGGCGCCAACTTCTGGTACACAGCTACCACCGAAGAACTTCTCGAAGGGATCGAGCTTCCCGAAAGCTGGCAAGGCAAGACCCTCAAAGCCGGCACCGATACGCTCGACGTTTGGATCGATTCGGGCTCCAGCCATTTCGCAGTTCTAAAAAAGAACGAAGATCTCGAATGGCCTTGCGACCTTTACCTTGAAGGTAGCGACCAACATCGTGGATGGTTTCAATCTTCCCTTTGGACTGGCATCATTCGCGAAGGCGCCGCTCCTTTTAGGAAAATCCTGACTCACGGATTCATCGTCAACCAAGACGGCACCAAACTCTCCAAGAGCGAAGGCGCTATGACCCTGGAACACTACATGGACAAATTCGGAGCGGATATCGTTCGTCTCTGGATTGCATCGACTGACTTCCGCAACGACGTATCCATGGGCGAGGAAATCCTCAAGACGATCAGCGACGCCTACCGCCTCATGCGCAACACTCTGCGCTTCCAGATTTCCAATCTCTACGACTTCGACATTCAGAAGCACGGCATGCCAGTTCAAGAGCTGCACGAGCTCGACCGTTGGGCGCTCGATAAAGCCGCTGCCCTATCGGAAGCTTGTGAAGAAGCGTACGAGACCTACGAGTTCCACCGAGTCTACCAACTCTGCAACCATTTCTGCTCAGTCACGCTTTCAGCCCTTTATCACGACGTCCTAAAAGATCGTCTCTACACGCTTGCCGAAGCACGCCCGCTAAGACGTTCATCGCAAACCGCGATCTATCACGTATTCCGGACACTCGTTCGCGTGCTTGGTCCCGTTCTGCCTTTCACCACCGATGAAGCCTGGAGCTATTTCGTGGCAGATAAGGATTTCATCGACGATTCTTTAGCCCTTCAAGGCTGGCCAACCGAAGCCGGCGCTTGGCGAGACGAAGCGCTTTCGCAAGAATTCACTGACCTGCTCGCATTTCGCGATTCGGTGAATGAAAAGCTAGAGAGCCTTCGCAAAAACGGCGATATCGGCAGATCTCTCGATGCCTACGTTTCGCTCTCCGGAAACGCAAGCAATCCGACTTTTCAACTGCTTTCCAAATACAAAGAATTTCTTGAAGAACTTTTCATCGTATCGCGTGTCGAACTCGCGGAATCATCCGATGAGGAACTATCAATAACTGTAAACAAGGCTACTGGTGGTCGTTGTCCCCGTTGTTGGAGGTGGTATCCAAATCTCCATAACGAAACGGAAAACGAAGAGCTCTGCCCTCGCTGCGCCGAAGCCATACTCTAACTGTCTCAACAAATGCCAGAAAAGAAAACAACCGCCAAAAAGACCGCTATAAAGAAGACTGCCGCAAAGAAAGCAGTTGCGTCGACCAGCGTCGAAAAACCAGTCACTAAGAAAAAAGCCGCTAGCGCATCCGCAGGGTTTTCGCTCGAAGACGCCCTTTCGGTCGCCAAGAAGCGCTCGAATGACGACGAGGCAGTAGCCAAAAAAATCGCTGCCAAGGAAAAAGCCCAGCAAGCTGTCGAAGAAGCGGAGCAGAAGACGGAAAAACGCGTCCTCGGCGCGGCATCTTTGTTCGACATTCTTGGCTTCGATCCAGTCGCAACTACGATCACTCCGGTCGAAACGCGTCCCGTTGCAAAAAAATTCAAAAAGTTCTACGAGCTGCTGGTCAATCTACGGAACCACGTAAAGTCCGGCTTAAACCTGCACACCGAAGAAACTCTCAAGCGCTCCAGCAAGGACGACTCGGGCGATCTTTCCAGCTACAGCCAGCATATGGGCGATGCCGGAACGGAGACCTTTGACCGTGACTTCGCTCTCAGCATGGTATCCAGCGAACAGGATGCCCTCACCGAAATCGAAGCGGCAATCGAACGTGTTTTCGCTGGCAAATACGGCATTTGCGAAATGACCGGTAAACAAATCCGCGAAGAGCGCCTTCTTGCTGTACCATTCACCCGCTACTCGGTAGAAACGCAGAAACAACTCGAAAAAAATCAAACGCGTAGCGTACAAAGAGGTGGTATCTTTGCTGACGCCACTTCCGCCGACGCTATATCGTCCGGCGACTCGGATTCGGAGTAGAAATCATTTAGGTATCCACTTTTTCGATGCGAAGCCTTGCCGCGTACAAACTCCTGCTCGGCTTGGCTCTGCTTGTATTCGTATTGGATCAAGCAACCAAATTGCTCATCATCGACGCTCTACCTTTCGGAGCATTCTACCCGCCTCAGTGCATTGAGGTCATCCCGGGATTCTTCAATCTCGTACACGTTGGAAACACGGGCGCCGCATGGAGCCTTTTCAGCGGTCACAGCGAAATTCTTGCCCTAATCGGCCTGCTCGCCCTCGCGATGCTCTGGTGTTTCCGCAAGACGCTACAATTGGAACGAATCCAATCCCAATGGGCATTCGGACTGATAATCGGCGGAATCCTCGGCAACGTAATCGATCGCTTCCTATACGGTCATGTCGTCGATTTCCTCGATTTCCATATAAACGATTGGTACTGGCCCAGCTTCAACATAGCCGATTCGGGCATTACCATTGGGGTCACCCTCTACATTCTCTTCTCCTTCCTCCAACCTGAGGAAGCAAAAACAGCCGAATAACGGCTACTCTACGTTAGCGACTTGTTCGCGAATCCGTTCAAGTTCGTTCTTCATAGCGAGAACGTTTTTGGAGATTTCTATCGAACAGGACTTACTGCCCGTCGTGTTAATCTCGCGACCAATTTCCTGAACGAGAAACTCAATTGAACGGCCTACTGGCTCATCCTTGTTTAGCAAGTCAGCAAATTGTTCGAAGTGACTATCCAATCGCGTCATTTCCTCGGAAATGTCGCTCCGGTCAGAATATAGAGCAATTTCCTTCAGCACGCGCTCGTCATCAAGATCGATCTCCAAACCGGATTTCGCCAATCGAGCATGCAATTTCTCGCGATACTTGGTTACCATATCCGGAGCCATTTCCTTAATCTCTGAAATCGTATCCGAAATCGACCGACAACGCGTTTCCAGATCTAGCTTCAACGCCGCGCCCTCCTGCTCTCGCATCGCTATAAGATCATCCAACGCAGCTTCGGCACTGCCCAACAGCAACTTCTCCACGACCTTTTCGGGTAACTTCGGAGTTTTCGTCTCAATCAACTTGGCCAGGTTCACGATTGTCCCCGCATCGACCGCATAAGGCGATCCATGCCGTTCCAGAATACTCTTCAAACGATCCAAGCCAGCATCGATCTGTTCATCGGTCGGCAAACCTGCAGCTACATTTCGCTCATTGCGAATTTCCAAGGAAAACTGGAAACGGCCGCGACCTGCCCGAGCTCGAGCGGCTTCCACTACTTTTCGCTCGAGGTGCTGAAATTCCTTTGGAAGCGAACAAACCACCTCCATGTTCTTGCGATTAACCGAAGATACCTGCAACGAAATCGAAATTCCGTCGGCGCTCCGCTCAGCGCGGCCAAATCCTGTCATGCTTCTCATACTTCGTGTCCTAAAAATTTGGCTACCTGATTCACATCCTTATCACCGCGACCGCTCAGGTTCATTACAATGATCTTATCTTTACCTAATTCAGGCGCGCGCTTAATCGTATACGCCAAAGCATGAGTTGACTCCAAAGCTGGAATAATTCCTTCGGTTCGACAAAGCAGCTGAAATGCTTCCAAGACTTCGTCATCCGTCGCATAAGCATAATCGATCCGTCCCAGATCGCGATAGTAGGCGTGCTCTGGACCAATCGCCGCGTAGTCCAACCCCGCCGAGATCGAATGGGTCAGCTCAATCTGTCCATCCGGGTTTTGCAAAATGTAGGTTTTGCACCCCTGCAAAACACCCAAACGACCACCTTCGAAACGAGCCGCGTGCTCGCCCAACTTAATCCCGTGACCACCAGCTTCTACGCCAACGAGCCGGATATTCGGCTCGTCCAAAAATTCATAGAAAAGTCCAATTGCATTCGAACCGCCACCTACGCAGGCGATCATTTCATCCGGTAAACGACCTTCCTTTTCCATAATTTGCTCGCGAGCTTCCTGACCGATCACTCGGTGAAAATCCCGGACCATCATCGGATACGGATGAGCCCCCAAGGCAGATCCCAAAATGTAATGCGTGTCGCGAACATTGGTTACCCAATCGCGCATCGCTTCGTTAACCGCATCCTTGAGCGTCTTCTGCCCGCTATCGACGCGACGCACTTCTGCGCCGCAAAGCTCCATTCGAAAGACATTCAGCTTCTGGCGCTCCATATCGACCGCCCCCATGTAGACCACGCATTCAAGCCCCAACTTCGCGCAGACCGTAGCGGTCGCCACTCCATGCTGACCTGCACCCGTTTCCGCGATCACTCGCTTCTTGCCCATTCGCTTCGCTAGCAAAGCCTGACCAATCGCGTTGTTAATCTTATGAGCGCCTGTGTGGAGCAAATCCTCTCGCTTCAAATAGATCTTCGCCCCGCCCAATTTATCGGACAAACGCTCGGCATAATAAAGCCCTGTTGGACGTCCTGCATATTCCTCCAAGAAATAATCCAACTCCGCATTGAACTCCGGATCGACTTTGGCTCGGTCGTACTCCTCGCCCAAATCCTTCAACGCCGTCACCAAGGTTTCCGGAACATAACTGCCTCCAAATTCCCCGAAATGTCCCTGAGCATTCGGCAATGCTTCCTTATCGATATCCTCTGCTGCAGTCCCGCTCATAAAGGCCGAGATCATTCAGACGCCCCATTAAGGAAGCAATCGAAAATGCATTAAACCCACGCCGATAAACACTCCGTCAAACCACAAGCTTCGATCTTTAAAATCAAAAGCTTGTAATTTTAATGGTCAGCAAAGATTAACGCCTACAATTCCGGATCTACGTCTCGTCAACTCTACCTTTAAGGTAGTCGATTACGTCTTGGAATTTCGCCTGATTTCCGGAATCGGCTTCGACGAGATTCTCGTGGGCTTCCAAACACAAGCGGGCATTGGCTAGTTCGTCGAGTTGAGGCCCTGACAAGGACTGGCTAGCTCCACCCGCGGAAACGGAATCGCCTCCTTCATCCAACGTCGCGATACGGTGCAGTCCCAAATTGCGAACCAGATCTCGATTGCGTTCGCTTAATCGCGACAACACCAAAGAGCCTTTCGGTTCCAAACGTCGCAGTTCTAGAGCGCAACCTGCCAAAACGCCAAGCACAGTGCTATCCATCCCCGTGCACTCCGAAAAATCGAAGACGAAGCTACGTTTCCCCGACGTATACGATTTGGTTAGAAAGTTCTTAAGCGGAAGCACGTTTTGAAACGAGGCACGGCCTAGAATCTTAACCGCTACCGGATTAGAACTAGGATCGACTAAAAAGATTGGTGCCCCGCTTGCCATTGTTTACTTATCGTTTCGCTACGTGAGTCCTGTCAAAAGCGACAAACCGTTTAGTCCGACGCCTTAATAATATCCCTCAAGACATATGGCAGAATCCCATTGTTTCGAAGGTACTCCACTTCGATCGCGGTATCAACTCGTACCTTCAGTTCGATCGGTTCCTTTTCGCCATTCGCCCGCTCGATTATTGCAGTGAGCATTTGTTGCGGCTTGAGATTATCGTCGAGTCCTGGAAGCGATACGATTTCAGAACCATCGAGGCCAAGCGACTGAGCACTCATGCCTTCGGGAAATTCAAGCGGCAAAACGCCCATGCCCAGGAGGTTAGACCGATGGATACGCTCATAACTCCGAGCTACGACCGCCTTTACTCCGAGAAGACTCGTTCCCTTCGCCGCCCAATCACGCGAGCTTCCAGTACCGTACTCGATTCCAGTAAATACGATCAAAGGCACGCCACGTTCTTTATAGACTTGGGCTGCGTCGTAAATCGAAGCGGGTTCGCCTTCCGGCATAACCTTCGTGTAGCCGCCTTCTTTACCATCCGCCATCAGGTTCTTCACCCGAACGTTGGCAAATGTACCGCGTGTCATGATCAAATCATTACCGCGACGCGATCCGTAGGAATTGAAGTCTTTCGCTTCTACTCCCTTAGAATTGAGGAACTGCCCCGCCGGGGTTTCCGACTTGAATGCTCCTGCGGGAGAGATGTGGTCCGTCGTTACCGAATCACCCATGATTGCCAACGGACGCATGCCTTCGATCGGCTTAATCACGCCAACTTCCATCGAGAAGTCATCGAAAAACGGTGGTTCATGGATGTAGGTAGATTCTGGATTCCATTCGTAAATGGCACCGGTCGAGGACTTGATTTGAGTCCATTCCTCGTTGGAGTTCGCGACATCGGAATACTCCTTGTCGAACATCTCCGTCTTCAATCCAGCGCGAACCGCGTTGGCTATATCCTCGTTGGACGGCCATAGGTCTTTCAAGAATACGTCTTGCCCATCGGCTCCTTGGCCAATCGGTTCGTTATACATATCGATATCTACACGGCCAGCCAATGCGTAAGCCACAACCAACGGCGGCGACATGAGGAAATTCGATTTGATCGATCCGTGAACGCGCGCTTCGAAATTACGATTTCCGGAAAGCACTGATGACGCTACGAGCTCGCCTTCCTTGATAGCGCTTTCGATTTCCGGAGCAAGCGGTCCGCTATTGCCGATACAAGTCGTGCAACCATAAGCAACCAAGTTGAAGCCGAGCTGGTCGAGGTAAGTCTGCAAACCGGTTTCATTCAAATAGTCGGTTACGACGCGTGATCCCGGACCAAGACTGGTCTTAACGAAAGGAGCGACCGTAAGTCCTTTTTCAACCGCCTTCTTCGCCAGCAAACCTGCCGCGAGCATGACACCTGGATTCGACGTGTTCGTGCAAGAAGTAATAGCTGCAATCAAAACTGATCCGTTTCCGATCGAATCCAAATCGCTTACCGACACCTGCGTATCGCGCGTTTCGGCGGGTAGCCCGAATCCACCATCAGCGGCTGGCTTTTCATAAAGTTCATTGAAAGCGCCCTTTAAGTTTGCGACCGCAATGCGTTCCTTAGGATTTTTCGGTCCCGCTACACTCGGCTCGATTTCGTTGAGATCGACCGTAACGCTCTTCGTGTATTCAATTTCTCCCGCATCTGGGATACCGAATATTCCTTGAGCTTCGCAATAACTCTTGATCGTAGAAATTTGCTCTTCGCTACGTCCGGTTTCACGCAAGTAGTCCAAAGACTTTTCGTCGATTGGAAAGAACCCCATCGTCGCTCCGTACTCAGGAGCCATGTTCGCGATCGTTGCCCGATCGGCGAGCGAGAGCTTACGAGCGCCTTCGCCATAAAATTCGACGAATTTGCCGACAACCCCAAGAACGCGAAGTCTTTCGGTAATCGTAAGCGTAAGATCCGTAGCAGTGATGCCCTCCTTGAGCGACCCCTTGAGCTCGACGCCCACAACTTCAGGAGTGAGAAAATACACAGGCTGGCCGAGCATTCCCGCTTCCGCTTCGATGCCTCCAACGCCCCAGCCTACAATTCCAAGACCATTGATCATCGTCGTGTGCGAATCAGTGCCAACAAGCGTATCCGGGTAATATACCGCGCCATCGCTTGTGGCTCTTTGCTGCACGACTTTCGCCAAGTACTCGAGGTTGACCTGGTGAACGATTCCAATTCCAGGAGGAACTACTTGAAATGTTTCAAAGGCTTGCTGCCCCCACTTGAGAAATTCGTAGCGCTCCATATTGCGCTCGAATTCGATCGCCATATTTTCCTTAAACGCTTGAGCGGTACCGGCCTTGTCTACTTGCACCGAATGGTCGACGACCAAATCAACTGGCACAAGCGGCTCGATCATCGCAGCATCCTTGCCCAACTCTGCTACTGCAGAACGCATGGCCGCGAGATCGACGAGCAATGGGACTCCGGTAAAATCCTGCAAAACGATACGCGAGACAACGAACGGGATCTCTGTCTGAGCTGGAGCCGCGGCATTCCAGTTGGCCAAAGTCTTAACGTCCTCTTCAGTAACGCGCTTCCCATCGCAATTACGCAAAACGGATTCCAATACGATCCGAATGGAAATCGGCAATTTCGAAATCGGGCCGACACCATTTTCCTCGAGCGAAGGCAAAGAATACAAATAGGAAGTTCCTTCAGAACCGGAATTGAACGTTTTTAGGGAATTTAGCGGATTTGGTAGATCGCTCATTTTATCGTTTTTCTGTTACTGTGATCAGTCACCCAATTACGGACTTTATACTCAGACACTCGAAATCGGTTTTCGACAGCGCCATTCGCGCAAATCGGTATTGTTATTAATCGTTCTTATCGTCCGTTCTCGAATGTGAAAAAAAGGACGGCCCGTAATCGGCGCCGTCCTGCGTTTATTTAAATTAGTTTTAAGCCAAGGCTGCCTTGATCGCGTCGAAATCCGGAAGCTGCTTCGGATCATCACTCGATTCGCTGTATGCGATTTCGCCTGCCTGATTGATGACGAAAGCCGCTCGCTTGGAAACACCTTTCAATCCGATCAAATCTTCGAATAGCACATCGTAAGCAGTGCTCACGTCCTTGTTGAAATCGCTCAAGAGAGGGAATTTGAAACCGCCATTCGCATTGGCGAAGGCTTCCTGAGAAAATGGGCTATCAACGCTGATTCCATAAACCTGCGCATTGAGACCTTCGTAATCGCCTAGCGAATCACGAATCGAGCAGAGCTCGTCTTGGCATACGCCTGTGAAGGCGAGCGGGAAAAACAACAAAACGGTGGAAGTCTTTCCAAAGTTGTCGCTCAAAGTGACGTCGGCCAAGCCTTCATCATTTTTCGTCTTTAAAGTAAAATCGGGAGCTTTCGTTCCTGTAGCGATTGCCATAATTATTTATTGGTTGATGCGTTGCGTTGAAATGGATTAGCGAGGATTAGGATTTCCCTAAGCGTGGCAAATCGAAAGCGCTAAAATCCACCTCAAATTTCAGTTTTTCAGCGCGGTTAGCTACCTATCGCCTCGCGATCGCCCAAACATTGTCATTTGTCGGTAGCCGATCGTAGAAATTCACCTTCCACAACTTCAACCCCGACGTCTCGATCATACGTGTCAGCGTATTCGGAGTGAAGTAGTTCACGCGATCGGGATAGCGAAAACCGCACCAACGACGCTGACGAAAGCGTCTTGTACGCCACCTTCTCGATACGCTCGCGCTTACGTAAATTGCGACGCACATTCTTGCTCAGATTACTCGCAAAATCGAGCACGGCTCTTCCTTGCGACGGCGCTTTTTCTCTTCCTCATAAGTCTTCTCCCGAGCAGATTCGTCGACCAATCGCGAGTAATCCGGCGGATTCTGTAAGAAAACCATTCCCGTTTCCTGACATTCGACGACCTTCCACTCACCGCTCGAATAGGGCGTTTCCTTAACAAGGGTTTTAGTTTCGGTAAGAGGATTCTTTCGACTCATAGATTTCAGATAGACTCCAAAATGGAACGCATTGAAGCTCGATTTTCACTCCAGAATATCGGCCCATCAAAATCTGCCTGCCAAAAAAAATAGTAAGGTTACCATTTTTTTGGCACGATGAGAAAAAGTTCTTAGAAAGGATCCAGTCGAAGAAACCGATTCCCGCTTGCCGTCCATCAACTCGTCCCTACGGTCGCCTCTTTTTCGCCATCATGACCGAAGCCATCCTAACCCATCCGGGCAGTGCCCACAAAGACGAATTCCTCGCTTGCTGCGCATTGCTCTCCCAGTGCCCCGTCGAGATCCAACGTCGCGAACCTACCGAAGCAGATTTGAGCAACCCGGACGCTTACGTCATCGATGTCGGTCATCGACACGAACCCGAAAATCGCAACTTCGACCATCACCAGTTCCCGCGCGATGCTACGCCCACTTGTTCGGTCTCCCTAATTCTTCAACATCTAGAACTCTACTCCGACGCCCAGAAATTCTGCGACTGGCTCGAACCCGCCGAATGGTTCGACTGTCGTGGCGCCAATGGAACCGCCAAATGGCTCGGCGTAGAACGCCACATCATCGGAAAGCTCAGCTCCCCGATCGACATCACCCTGCTCCGACGATTCGCCGCAAAAACGCTTCACCTGCCCGGCGAACCAATATGGGAAATTATGAAGATGATTGGCGACGATCTCGTCGACTACCTGAAGTCCCTTCGAACCCGACTCGATTTCATCGGCCAAAACTCCCAACTCTGGGAAATCGAATCTAACGGATCCACTTTCCAAGCCATCTACCTCCCCCGCACAGAACCCTTGCCCGAAGAACCCTCAATGGGACTTCCTCGATACATCCAAGAGCAAGGACTCGATGAAACCACCTTCGCTATGATCTACCCGGATCGCCGCGGAAATGGGTATGGACTAACTCGATACAACGATCACCCCAGTATGAATTTTACGAAGATCGAATCCGAAGCCGACGTCCACTTCGCCCACGCTTCTGGATTCGTCGCAAAGACAACCGCCACGACCACCGAGCGACTGAAGGAATTATTAAAGAAAAGTTTTGTTTCTCAATAGCTTTCTCAAAATACCCCAATCAATTCGATCCCAAGTAGGACTGGCGCTTGCGCCATGCAGCATCAGTAGAAACTATTTTTCTTTCGCGGTGTAAGCGCTGGCTCTACACTACGACTTTTCAGTCATTTCAAAAAAGTTACCAATCCAACTTCGAATTAACATTCAACTCCTTTCGGACATTGACCGCCTTGAAAAGTGACGATGAACTGCAATTGCCATGCTTCACCACCTTAGATCTACCAATTGCCTCTACTGCTCATTCATCGTTGCAGTATTCATCGCAAACCTCCCAGCTTACACACAAGAATTTTCCGATCCAACTCAGCCCAAGGTTAATGCGTTGATCACCGAAGCTCCCAAAAAATCGACCACTCAAACCGAACTCATCTTTTACAAAGCGCCCAAACCCCTTCCCAGCGGAGCCGTCACCAACGACTGGAAGGACTTTCTAGGGCCTACTCACAATGGAATTTCAAAGGAAACGAAATTGCTGAAATCCTTTCCCCAATCCGGTCCGGATAAATTATGGGAGGTGTCCAAAGGCGAAGGGTACGCGTCGCCAGCAGTTATCGGTGAACGCGTGATTCTGTTTCACCGTGTTGGCGACGAATCGACTATCGAGTGCTTGAACACTGAAAATGGTCAGCGGTATTGGAAAACGACTTATCCCACTCAATACCGCGATCGTTACGGTTTTAGCAACGGACCGCGCTGCCAACCAATCAGCGACGGAACTTACGTCTATACGTTTGGGGTCGAAGCTAAACTAAGCTGCCTATCGCTAACCACAGGCCAGATCATCTGGCAACGCGATCTGAAAACGGAATTTGACTTAACCTTAGATTTTTTCGGTGTAGGAGCAACTCCTCTACTCGAAGGCAACTCCATCATCGTTAATGTCGGCTCTCCCAATGGTCCCTGCGTGGCAGCGTTCGACAAGAAAACAGGAGCTATGAAATGGGGAGCAGGAAGCGAATGGGGACCTAGCTACGCTTCGCCTATTCCAGCCGACACGGTTGCGGGCCGCCGCATATTCGTTTTCGCCGGTGGCGAGAGTCGCCCAACCACTGGAGGACTTTTGGTAATCGATCCGATAAATGGTCACGTCGACTGTTCGTTCCCTTGGCGTGGAGTGCGGTACGAATCGGTCAATGCTTCATCTCCCGTAATAGTCGACAACCAGGTTTACATCTCCGAATGTTATGGAGTCGGAGGAGCCCTCCTAAGGATTGGTCCCGACGGAAGCTGCGAAGAGATTTGGAGCAACGAAAACCTCAACATTCACTTCATGACCGCCATCCATAAAGATGGCTATTTGTATGGAATCGATGGGCACGGTCCTCAAAACGCGCCCTTGGTTTGCATCGAACTCGCCACCGGGAAAGAGGTGTGGAAAACCGAGCCGGAATGGATGACTGATGTCGACAACGGACAAGGACCCCAAGAGTACAATCTCTCCCCCGCGCTAGCCTCTCTAATGCTCGTTGACGGTCGCTGCCTAGTCCTCGGACAATACGGTCACCTAGCTTGGATCGACCTAAACCCAGAAGGCTACAAGGAGCTCGACCGAACGCACCTCTTCCTTGCCCGCCAAACGTGGGCCATGCCTGCCCTCAGCAAAGGACTGCTTTACGTTGGCCAAAACGATACCGGAGTCGATGGCACGAAAACACGCCTCATTTGCTACGATCTACGAGGGGAAGAGTAATTTTACGATATCGGGGCATTTCAAAGGTAGCGGCCGATCTCCGAGCGGTCACATTGAATGATACAATCATTCAATGACCTTGATGACTATGGCCGCTCGGAGATCGGCCGCTACCAGAACAAAAATAGTGTCTAACTACGCGGCACAGCGCAAGCGCTGGCCCTACAAGCGACTAGCTCCCTTCCTGCCGAAACTACCCTTTCACGCAACACGGCAACATTGCCGCGTCTTCCATGCCGTGAATAATCTTCTTATCAGGAGGACAAAATGTTGCTAGAGCTCCTGCCAGTTCCGCTTTGTCGCCATTGACGAAATAGTAGGGATTCAAACGCAATCTACCAGAGGCTTCGTAAACCTCTCCACTATCCGAATACAAAGGATGCTTGAGGCGAATCGACTTTCGAAATTCCTGAATAACGTGCAGATGAGTATCCGCCATAGAACACGCTTCTTTGAGAGCCAAGGTCCATTCGTCTTTGGAAACATCACTCCCGATCACGACGCTGCGCGAGCCCCAAGCAGTTTCGTGAAACCCGGAAATTTTAAGCACCAAATTCCGCTCCTTCTGGCTCGCCTCCGCCAAATCCATCCAAGAGTGCAAAGGGCGTCCTTGAGCATACGGTCCATCCACCACCGCGCCCGGAGGAAGCGGCGCAGGATCGACTATCCATGTCTTAGGAATCAACGAATCCAAAATCTTGCGGGAACGCTTCGGAATTGCTTCCTTCCAAAACTCTGCAAGCAAGTGATGGTGATACAATCCCATCGCCGACTTCTCCTCGAAAAAAGGCTTCAACGGCGGGTCCAAAGCGACTTCGCCGTTTTCCCAAGCTTCGATAATAAACTCGGCCGACTTGATATTCGCCAGATCGAACAACTCGAAAAAACGATAAACCACATCGATCTTTTCCGGTGTTCCGTCAACATTCATATAGAGCCCGCCACCGAGAGGAAACACATCATCCGCATGTAAACTAAACACGCGAAATCCCCTTAACTGAAGCCGCTCAGCAAGCCAGTCCATCTCTGGTTTATAGGTCACGGATTCTTCGCTGATCACGATCGCGATCACTGGATGATCCTTATCCGGAGCCAACGAAGCCAAGCGACGGTAAAACGCGTTTTCCATCGCTCCATCGGCTCCAAGCATCGGGTGCTCCGAATCGTCTTGATACAAAGCGTTCAAATAAGCAGTCAACCCAATACCCCCAGGAACCGAATCGAGCTCGGAAATCGAGAAACCATCCTCTGTCACCAAAATATCAGGACGTATAACCGGTGGCACGCGACCCTTGCAGGCTTTACTCCGACTGAGAGCCACCAATTCCTTCGGTTTACCGCGATCCAGGTACTCCGCTACCCATGGAGCGTAGAGTTCCTTATTTCGCAGCAATTTCTTCCCGTCAGCGCTACGCGAATACAAAACCTCTAGAGCTTTGTAGAAATCCAGGCTCGCTTGTCCAATCGCTTCGAGCGACTCGACAATCTCGCTGCTCAGCTCCCACGGCTTCGGAGACGTTCGCCAGGTCTTCCCTTCGAATAACTCCTGACGAGCAAACGCTTCCTTTAATTCTTCAAATTCCATTATGTAAAAATCAGTAGCTCAGAGTTTTAGCCTGAACAAAGGATAGTCCAAAGACTCAGGCTGCAGCGCTGAGCTACCAACCTTAGACTCACTCATCCAGTTGAATGTCCTTGTTCCGGTGACGCGGAGATCCCGCTCTCAACCATGCGTTGATGAACTTGTCGAGATCGCCATCCATAATGTTCTGGAGATTACCCGAATCTACTCCTGTGCGCAGATCCTTAACCAATTGATAAGGTTGAAAAACGTAGCTTCGAATCTGACTGCCCCAGCCGATCTCGCCCTTTTCGCCATAGACCTTCTCGAGCTCCGAACGCTTAGCATCTTCCTGCTTCTCGTATAGCCGCGCTTTGAGCATCTTCATCGCAGTTGCCCGATTCTTGTGCTGAGAACGTTCCGTCTGACAAGCAGCGACCACTCCCGTTGGGAGATGAGTCAACCGAACCGCCGAGTCCGTTTTATTGACGTGCTGACCGCCCTTGCCGCTCGCGCGATACGTGTCTTCGCGCAGATCCTTATCGTCGATCTCGATCTCGGCATCATCTTCGATTTCCGCAACCACATCAACTGCGCAAAACGACGTGTGACGCCGGGCATTCGAATCGAACGGGCTTATCCGCACTAAACGATGCACTCCACGCTCCGCATTCGCATAACCAAATGCATTGGGACCTATGATTCGAATTGTCACTTTAGACAAACCCGCTTCTTCGCCCGGCAGAATATCGATAATCTCAGTCTTGAATTCGCGACGTTCAGCCCAGCGCATATACATGCGAAAAAGCATATCCGCCCAATCGCATGACTCGGTTCCGCCAGCTCCGGCGTTCACGCTCAAGATCGCATTGCAGTGATCGTGCGGTCCTTTCAGATAACACTGGATTTCCAGCTCATCGAGCTCGGTCTTTAGGACTTCCGCCGCTTCGTCCAGTTCGACCGCCTCTTCAGAATTCTCGTCAACACCCTCTTCCTCCAGAAGCTCTTCCATACCTTGGGCATCCTCGAGCTTTGCTTTGAAACCAGACAGGCTGCTGACGACCCGTTTCAGCTTATTCGCTTCGCCGATTATTTCCTGGGCCGCTTTCTGGTCATTCCAAAAACCTTCCGCAGCCATTTTTCCCTCAAACTTAGCTATTTCGACCTTTTTGCCATCGACGTCAAAGATACCTCCAAAGATAACCGGCGCGCTTTTCTAGTTCCTCATGCAAGGATTTCGTCTCTGGCTTGATCATAAGCGAAGCACATTGAAAAAATCTGCAAACGAGATCAAGCGCGGAGCAGTGATTTTCGACATTGTCCGCAAATGCGATCCAGTAGCTCCTGACAACTGCCTCCATGGCATCTACAAATCATCACTTTAAAGACACTCCCTAAGACTAACCCCCATGCGCGAATCAATGACCCAATAGGGTTCTATTCAGACTTTGAGGTTTACAATTACCCAATTAACGCCTTGGTTAATTAGATCATGCATCAGTCAGCCGCGTTTTATTTTTGGTTTTATACCTTCTGGAACTCCCCAGTGGCCGGCTGACCATACGCAATCTTAACGCAACGTTAGCAAAAAGCCCTGGGCCTCCTTAATTGGAACCCAGGGCTTTTTGCATTCATACACAAAACTCAAAACATGAAAACCGAAACCCTAGCTCAAACCGCTATTACGAAAACGGACCGAACACTGAAATCAGTCCCACTTCCCTCGCCGGACCAACTCCGAGGCACCATCCCGCGAACTCCCAATTCCGAACGGACCGTCAATCGCTCGCTCTCCGAAATCGAGGAGATTCTTTCCGGCAAAGACGACCATCGCCTCCTAGTCGTCTGCGGCCCCTGCTCGATTCACGACATCAACGCATCGATGGAATACGCTAGGCGACTCGCCAATCTCGCAAAATCCGTCGAAGACGAAATCGCTATCGTAATGCGGACCTACTTCGAAAAACCCCGCAGCGTCGTTGGATGGAAAGGACTTGTTTACGATCCCGAACTCGCTGGCGCGTCCGCTCCCAACAACGGACTCAGTATTGCTCGACGTCTACTCACTCAGATAAACGAGATGGACCTGCCCTGCGCTACTGAATTCCTCAACCCAATCATAGCTCCCTACCTGGAAGATCTCATTTCCTATGGTGCCATTGGAGCCCGCACAGCCGAAAGCCAAATTCACCGCGAGCTCGTAAGCGCCCTGTCGATCCCGATCGGAATGAAAAACGACATGCAAGGCGACCTACAAAGCGCGGTAAACGCCATCCAATCCGCCAACCAAGCCCACAGCATATTCGGTATCGACGCTCAAGGAGCCCCCGCGATCATCCAAGCCCCCGGAAACCCATACGCCCACGTTTTCCTAAGAGGCGGCCGACAAGGCCCTAACCTCGATCGTCAATCGATTCGCTCAGCAACCGAATCCTTAGCCAGTCCAACGCTCAAGCGACCCATCATGCTCGATTGCTCCCATGCCAATTCCAACAAAGACTATCGCAACCAAGGCCCAAACGCTCTCGACGCAACCAGACTCTTTCTCAGCGGATCTCCCGAGATAGCCGGTATAATGCTCGAAAGCAATATGATCGAAGGCAGCCAGCGATTTCAAGCCGGCAGCAGTCACAACTACGGACAGTCCATAACCGACAGCTGTATTGGCTGGAATGAAACCGAAATGCTCGTCCACAAAATCGCTCGAAAGTTGAAATCCCGTCAGCATTGATAAAAAAGGTTGCCATCAATAAAAAAAGGCATCTTTTTGTGCCCTTCATATTTCGCGGGCCTAGGTGGTGGAATTGGTAGACACGCCAGATTTAGGATCTGGTATCGAGAGGTGTGGGGGTTCGAGTCCCCCCCTGGGCACCAAAAAAATAAAGACCGCTTTATGCGGTCTTTTTTTGTGTCCAGCGGGAGGGACGAGAACCCCGAGTGAGCGGAGCGAGCGAGCAAAGGGGTTCGACGGAGCGAAGCGGAGATGGGCAATGCGCAGCATTGGGGCAGCGCCCCGAACGAAGTGAATCAATCCCCCCTGGGCGCCAAAACGACCGCCTAACGCGCTAC
>Ga0115000_10000578_pt1 | contig 33899 bp, 33 predicted proteins | sample ArcticOcean_MG_C_6_FD_89690 | JGI IMG/M metagenome (GOLD analysis project Ga0115000, IMG submission 89690) | Marine microbial communities from western Arctic Ocean - ArcticOcean_MG_CB8_128 | ecosystem: Environmental > Aquatic > Marine > Oceanic | place: Arctic Ocean: Canada Basin | collected...
ACTTGGCTGGGGTGGATGGATTCGAACCATCGCATGGCGGCATCAAAAGCCGCTGCCTTACCGCTTGGCTACACCCCAATTCAATGGCGCGTATTTTATTCTATAATTTGTAATAAAGGTGAATGATCTAAACTTTTTACTAAAAAAGCTTGAGGGATTTTTAATAACTTCTGTTGTGCGTCCTGTTTTGAGTCGCACTCTAGGAATATTGCGGATCCCGTCCCTGTTAATTGAGGGCTCCCCACTAATTCAAGTTTTTGAAAAAGAGCATCTATTTCGCTGTAGTTATCCCTGACCCAGTTTGTAAAAGAATTTACCCTTTTACCTTGCAAGAACTCTTCTTTAGAAATTGTAGATTCTATTTCTAAATTTAAGTTATCGAAAGCTAACTTCGTGCTTATTTTTGCTTCTGGTAGTACTAATAGAAACCAACTTTCTTTGAGTTTAATGGGAGAAAATATTTCTCCCCTACCTTCTGACCAACAAGAATAGCCATGAATAAAGAAGGGTATGTCTGATCCAAGTATTAGTCCCATGTCTTGTAATTCTTGCTTGCTGTAGTTTAAATTCCAGATTTTATTAAGGGCTATCAATGTGGCTGCTGCATCAGAACTGCCTCCGCCTAAGCCTTTTTGCTGGGGTATGTTCTTTAATAGTTTAATTTCTACTCCAAGTGAGGTCTTAGATTCATTCTTAATTAACTCTGCTGCTTGAATCACAAGATTATTATCAATAGCTGGCGATTCTCTCAAAATAATTTCGTCCTCTGTTAAGGAAAATTCTAATTCATCAAAAAAGTTTATGAAGGTAAAATAACTGGCAATATTATGATATCCATCATTTCTTTCATCTAAAACTTGCAAGTGAAGGTTTAGTTTAGCTGGTGCTTTAATTAATAATTTACTCAATATATTTTTTAATGATAATTTCTAGTTTTATAAGATCATTTTTTATGATAATTTTTTTTGGTAGCCTAAACCCATTAAGAGAAATAAATCCTTCTGGATAATCTGCATTCAAATTAGAAATCAATTGTTTCTGTTGACCTATCATGATCTCCATAAGTTTTTTTAAAGGAACAGCTTGTTGTTTAAAATTATATTGAAGGCCCATCTCATTAAATGCTAATAATTCATTTAAATTTATTTCATCATTTAATGAGAAATTAAGTTTTTTTTCAGGAAATAAATAGTTTTTACCGACTCTAAGTATTATCAAGTTTCCGGTTTTTTTTAGAACAAAATAGCCAGTTTCCTTGATATCATTGGCTGAAGCCTTAAACTTGGCTTCAATAGTGTAATTAGATTCAAATTGAATTTCTTTTAATTCTAAACTCTTCAATAGTTGGGGTTTGGCGCTACAACTAATAAAAAATAGACTAGTTATAATAAATAATACTAATAATTTAAAACTTAAATAATGGCAATTCATAAATTAGTAATAAATCTTGAAGGTTTAATAGAGTGATTGAAAGCATTTTATCTAAATTATCTGAAATTGCCTCTAGATACAAAGAAATTGAAAATCTATTAAGCCAACCTGATGTAACAAAAGATCAAGATAATTATATTCAGATTTCAAAAGAATATTCTGATTTAGCGCCTGTTGTTAATGGCTATATCAACTATTTAACAGCTCAAGAAGGACTCAAGGAAGCGACTATCCTTTCGAAAGATAAAGATCCTGATATGAGGGCGATGGCTGAGAGTGAGGTTGAAGAGTTAAAGCAGGAAACTTTAGAGCTTGAAAATGAAATAAAAAGACTTTTGCTCCCCAAAGATCTTGATGATTCTAAAGATGTATTCTTGGAAGTAAGGGCGGGCGCGGGCGGTGATGAAGCCGCTTTATTTGCAGGAGACCTTTTTAGGATGTACTCAAGGTTGGCCGAACGTAATAAATGGAAAATGGAAGTTGTTAATATCCGAGAAGGCGATCATGGAGGATATAAAGAACTAGTTACTCGCATAGAAGGTACGGATGTGTATAAACAATTAAAATTTGAAGCAGGTGTTCACAGAGTTCAAAGAGTTCCTGCAACCGAGTCTCAAGGAAGAATTCATACTTCTGCTTGTTCCGTTGCTGTTCTTGCAGAAATGGATGCATTACAAGCAATTGTTATAGATAAAAATGATCTAAGGGTTGATACCTTTAGGGCTTCTGGAGCAGGTGGTCAGCATGTAAATAAAACAGATTCAGCTGTTCGCCTCACACACATCCCTTCAGGAATAGTCGTAGAGTGCCAAGATGGAAGGTCTCAACACAAGAATAAAGAAAAAGCCATGTCTCTCCTAAAGGCTAAGCTTTCAGATGCTGAAAAAGAAAAAAAGGATGCCGAACAAGCTGAAAATAGAAAAATAATGGTTGGTTCGGGAGACCGCTCAGAAAAAATTAGAACTTATAACTTTCCTCAAAATAGAATAACAGATCACCGCATAGAGATGTCAGTACACAATTTAGCAGGTTTTCTAGATGGAGATATGGAAACAATGATTTCTTCTCTTTTAGAAGAAAATCAGGCTCGAGCTCTAGCAAATCTTGAAAACAATAATTCATGACGAGGCTTCCTGCCTTGGAGCTATTAAAAGAACAAGTTTTAAACAATAAAACACAAAATTGCGGGCGTGCTGATTTAGAGCAAATATTTCTTTTTATTTTAGATGTCGATAGAGCTGACTTTTATAGCAAAACATACTTTTTAAGTTCACAAGATCACAAAAAATTGAGTGAAATGATAGACAGACGTAATTCCGGAGAACCGCTGGCTTATATCTTAGGCAGACAAGGCTTTTGGGAAATCGATTTAATGATCAATGAGCATGTTTTGGTGCCAAGGCCAGAAACAGAAACTATTTTAGAGCTTGTATTGAGCATTTATGATCAGGAGCCTATTCGGCTCTTAGATGCAGGAACCGGTAGTGGAGCAATAGCACTGGCACTTGCTCATGAAAGAGAAAGTTGGGCTATTTTTGCTTTGGATAAATCTCGAGATGCAATCAATCTTGCATTAAATAATAAACACAACTTAGGGCTGTCAGTTAATTTTTTTCAGTCGAATTGGCTTGAGCCACTTCACCCTCTTTGTTTGGATGTTATTGTCAGCAACCCTCCCTATATTTCTTTAAATGATTCTAGGCTGAGGAGCGATGGTGTTTTGAAGGAACCGATGAGTGCTTTGGTTGCAAATGGCAATGGTTTAGATGATTTAAATCAAATAATAAAAGAGAGTTATGCATGCTTGGTTAAGGGAGGCAGGCTTTTCGTAGAGCATGCTCCTGAGCAAACTAATTTAGTCGAAGAGTTTTATAAAAAATCTAATTATACTGACGTAGGGGTTCACAGAGACCTTAATGGAGATAATAGAGTTTCAAGTGGTATAAAATTTTAATAGATGGGGAATAGATTGTTTTTTGAAGGTTATTTAGAAGCGTACTACGGAAGATTGCTGTCTTGGGAAGAAAGATCATCCTTATTGAGTACCCTGTCTCAGCTTGAGATGAATTTATATATTTACGGCCCTAAGGAAGACCCGTACCACAGGATAGATTGGGCAGAGCTTTACCCTGATAATGAATTACAAAATTTTAAGAATTTTAGAAAAGAAGCATTTGAACTTGGAATATCACCGTATTTTTCTTTATCTCCAGGTCTAACCTACGGGCAAAACGAGAAACTAGATCTGGATAGATTAAAAAGAAAGTACTCGCAATTGCAATCGGTAGGCTTTACGGACTTTGCTATTTTCTTTGACGATATAGAATCTGAAAGAAATGAAAATTTAGGGAGACAACACGGTTCTATCGTGGCTGAATTGTCTGAGTTTCTGGAAAGAGACTCCTCCAGCCCTTTAATTTTTTGCCCAACAGTCTACTGCAACAGCTTTGCGAATGACGACATATCTAATTCTCCCTATTTAAAAGGCTTATCTAAAACAGTTCCAGGTAATCTGCCGATGCTTTGGACTGGAAAAGAAGTTATAAGTAAGCATATAGGAAATCAGGAAATAGAAGAATTAAATAAAGTTATAAGCAATCCGGTAATGATTTGGGATAATTATTACGCAAATGATTATTGCCCAACTAAGTTTTATATAGGACCTCTTAGGAATCGTGAAGTAACTAAAGAGAGGGTTCAAGGAATCGGATTAAATATGACAGGCCTACCAATAACCGACTCTATTAATTTATTTAACTTAAAAGGAGATTTGAGTCTTGAAGAAATCTTAAAGCAGTTTGAAGTTCCAGAGGAATTTAATGCATTATTACCTTTCTTTGATGGTCCATTTGAAGATTCACCTGATTTAGAGTCTACAACAGATATCCAGAACTTAATTAACCTTTCGCATGAATTATGCGTCAAATGGAAAGGCCCATTGCAGCTTGAGTGGGCTCCTTTTTTATGGGATTTCTTTCAACAGTTACATTTCTTAAAAAAAATAAAAACGGGTGCTGATAAAAAGACACTTGAAGCTTGGGCCTCCCGAAGATATTCTGGCCCATTATTTAAAACAATATTTATTGAAAAGAACAAAGAGAGGTAAGAAATGTTAGGAAATATGATGCAAGGCCAACTATTAATATCTGGTCTTATTGAGCATGCTGAAGCTTATCATGCCGATGCAGAAATCGTTTCAAGAACAGTGGAAGGGCCAATCCATAGGTACACATACTCAGATGCAGCAAAGAGATCTCGCCAATTGGCTAATGCTTTAACAAAGCTAGGCTTAGAAAAAGGAGACACTATAGGAACATTGGCTTGGAATACTTTCAGGCATTATGAACTTTATTTTGGAGTTTCTGGAATTGGTTGCGTTGTTAACACTGTAAACCCGCGCCTTTTTCCTGAACAGCTCACTTATATTATTAATCATGCAGATAATAAATACCTTTTCATTGATCTGTCTTTTGTAGAATTATTGGAATCAATTTCAGATACTTTGAATGGAATTAAGGGTGTTGTAATTTTAACCGATAAAGACAATATGCCTGAAACAAGTTTAGAAAATGTTATTTGCTATGAAGATTTAATAGCAGCAGAATCAGATAAATTTTCTTGGCCCGAGTTCGATGAAAACACCGCTTCCAGTCTTTGCTATACATCCGGAACAACAGGAGACCCAAAAGGAGTTCTTTATTCACACAGGTCAACTATTCTTCATGCGTGGATTGTAAGCACTGGAAACGTAGCTAATGTTTCCAGTTCAACCGTTATATTGCCTGTAGTCCCTATGTTTCATGTTAATGCATGGGGGATACCTTATGCTTCGGCGATGCTAGGTGCGAAGTTGGTATTGCCTGGGCCTGCTTTAGATGGAGCGTCGGTCTTTGAACTTATAGATTCTGAGAAACCAGATTTATTGATGGGTGTGCCCACTGTATGGTTAGGTTTACTGCAGTACCTTAAAGAAACAAACCAAACTTTAGACTCAGTCAAAAATGCGCTGGTTGGAGGTGCTGCAGCACCTAGGGCTATGATTCAAGAATTTGAAGAAAAACATGATGTTTTCTTGATGCATGGATGGGGTATGACAGAAATGAGCCCGCTTGGAACTGCAACCAGTCGAACGGCAGCGATGGATGATATGGATTTAGAAGATCGTTACGACTTACAACAAAAACAAGGAAAAGCATTTTATGGCTTAGAAATGACCATAGCAGATGATGATGGAAATGAACTCCCTAAGGACGGAGTGGCTTTCGGACGTTTATTGGTCAAAGGTCCAACAATAGTTGAAAGGTATTTTAAGAGCAATCAGAGCGCAATGGATAAAAACGGTTGGTTTGATACGGGTGATGTTGCTAAGATTCATCCCGAAGGATATATGGAAATTGTTGATCGGAGCAAAGACGTAATTAAATCGGGAGGAGAGTGGATCAGTTCCATAGACCTAGAGAATACTGCTGTTGGCCATCCAGGTGTAGGAGAAGCTTGTGTCATAGGAGTGCTACATGAAAAATGGGATGAAAGGCCAGTTTTATTAATTGTTAAAGCTGCTAACGAAGATCCAAAAAAAGAAGATATATTGGCGTATTTAGAAGATAAAGTAGCTAAGTGGTGGCTGCCAGATGATGTTATCTTTGTTAACGAATTACCGCACACAGCTACAGGAAAACTTTTAAAAACAAATTTAAGAGATGAATATAAGAATTACTTAATTAATAAATAGGAGATAAAAATGATTGGATTAGTGCCCGCTGAGAAATTAGTTGATTACGTAGGTAAAGACATAGGATCGTCCGAATGGTTTGAGGTTGATCAGGATAGAATTAATCTGTTTGCTGATGCCACATTGGACCATCAGTTCATACATGTAGATTCAGAAAAAGCTACTCCTTTGTTTGGCTCTACGATAGCTCACGGATTTTTATCCTTATCATTACTGCCTCATTTAACTTCTCAGGCAGTATTAGCTCCAGAAAATTTAAAAATGGTATTTAACTATGGTCTAGATAAAGTAAGATTTATAAACCCGGTTAATGTTGGCGCTAAAGTAAGAACCCATAGTAAGTGCGTTTCTGTAGACGACAAAGGAGATGGGCGTTACTTAATGAAAACCGAGGTTGTAATGGAAATCGAAGGTGTTGATAAGCCTGCCTATATTGCTGAAACTCTTTCTATGTTTATGACTTAAAGCTAAGAGTAGTTATTAGTGATTGCATAAACAGCCTTAAATACTAAATAGAAGAGGTAAAATTACAACTTGAGCTATTAAATTTATGTAATAGGACGGTCTATTTTTTTAATTTTTGTTTAAGTATTTGATTTACTTGACCGGGGTTAGCTTTTCCTTGAGATTCTTTCATTACTTGACCTACAAAGAAACCAAACAATCTATCTTTTCCTGACAAGTATTTTTCTAGTTGGTCTTGATTTTCTGATATGACCTTTTCAACCATGGCTTCAATCTCAGATAAATCTGTAACTTGCTCAAGACCTTGATCTCTTATTATGTCGTCAGCATCTTTTGAAGAATCCCACATTTTTTCGAAGACTTCTTTTGCTATTTTTCCTGAAATAGTTGAATCTTCAATCCTGCTTATTAGAACACCAAGTTGTTTTGATGTAACTTTAGATTTACTAATATCAAGATGTTCTTTATTCAATTCCGCTAAGAATTCACCCATTATCCAGTTAGCAGATAATTTTGGTGATTCAGACTCTTCAACCACTTCTTCAAAGAAATCAGCTAAATCTTTATCTGCAGCTAGAAGGCTAGAGTCGTACTCACTAAGTTTATAGAATTCTGTAAATCTTATTTTTTTCTCATTTGGAAGCTCTGGCATTGATTCTTTTATTGAGCTTATAAACTCGTCTTCTAACACAACAGGCAAAAGATCAGGTTCGGGGAAGTAGCGGTAGTCATTAGCAAATTCTTTAGATCTCATTGGTCTTGTTGTGTTCTTTTGTGAATCGTACAACCTTGTTTCTTGGATAATTCTATTGCCGGATTCAATTTCGTTAATTTGCCGATTGATTTCATAATGAATGGCTTTTTCTACAAACCTAAAAGAGTTGACGTTTTTAGTTTCCGTTCTTGTGCCTAGTTCCGCTGTCCCTATTTTTCTTACAGATACGTTAGCATCACATCTCATAGAGCCTTCTGCCATATTTCCGTCTGATATATCTAGATATCTTATTATGGAATGTATTGACTTAAGGTAAGCAACTGCTTCTTCGGGGCTGCTTATTTCGGGTTCAGAAACAATTTCAATTAAAGGAGTACCAGCTCTGTTTAAATCAATACCTGATTGCCCTTCAAAATCTTCGTGCAAGGACTTTCCAGCATCCTCTTCTAAATGAGCACGAGTTATTCCTATGCGTTTTACAGAGCCATCTTCAAGCTCAATATCCAAAAAACCACCTTCTACAATTGGATTGTCCATCTGACTTATTTGATAACCTTTAGGCGAGTCAGGATAAAAATAGTTTTTTCTAGCAAAGCTAGTCGGACTGTTAATATTGGCATTGAGAGCAATGCCTAGCTTTACAGCCATTTTAAGAACTTCTTCATTAAGAACAGGAAGCACTCCTGGCATGGCTAGGTCTACGTTACAAGCTTGAGTGTTTGGAGGTGCCCCAAAATTAGTACTTGCACCAGAAAACAGTTTTGAATTTGTTGAAAGTTGGACATGAATTTCTAGTCCTATTACTGCTTCCCATTGATTTTTGTTGCTCATGATTTCTACAACTCCGGTAATTCTCTGTGCCAATTAGTAACTTTTTGAAAGTGATGTGCTGCTGATAATAATTTACCTTCTTCTAGGCTGTTACCCACAAGTTGAAGTCCTAAAGGCAATCCATTGTGGCTGCCACAAGGAATAGATATACCTGGGAGACCCGCCAAGTTTGCAGGAATAGTAAAGATATCTTGAAGGTACATATCTATAGGATCGTTTGTTTTTTCCCCTGTTTTAAAAGCAGTACCTGGAGTAGTAGGAGATAAAATAACATCAACAGATTTAAATGCCTCCGTAAAATCATTTGCTATTAATCTCCTGCACTTTTGTGCCTTGAGATAATAGGCGTCATAGTAACCTGCCGATAAAGCATAAGTGCCAATAAGAATTCTACGTTTTACTTCAGAGCCAAAGCCTTCATCCCTTGTTCTCATATAAAGATCTTCAAGGTTCTTGGGATCAGCACATCTAAAACCATAACGTACACCGTCATAACGAGAGAGGTTGGCGGAGCATTCAGCAGGTGCAAGGACATAATAAACAGGGAGTGAGAGGTCTATGTTGGGAAATGATATTTCTTCTATTTCTGCTCCTAAATCTTTATAGACTTCTATGGCTTCTTCTGTTGATTTCCTGACATGGTCAGGTATCTCTTGTTCAAAGAATTCTTTTGGAAGTCCTATTTTTAAACCTGCAATATTATTGTCTATCTCTTCGGTGTAATTAGGTACGTCAATATTGAGGCTGGTGGAATCTTTTGGATCGTGTCCGGACATGCTTGTTAATAAAATAGCAGCATCTTCAACCGTCCTGGCAAGAACACCTCCTTGATCAAGGCTAGAAGCAAACGCAATCATGCCGTAGCGAGAAACCCTACCGTAAGTAGGCTTTATACCTGTTAATCCACACAAAGCAGCCGGCTGTCTAATAGATCCACCTGTATCTGTTGCGGTGGCAGCTGAGGCTAGTCTGGCAGCAACGCATGCTGCAGAGCCTCCGGATGAACCTCCTGGAACATAATCTAGATTCCAGGGATTCTTAACTTCACCGAAGTAACTAGTTTCATTTGATGAACCCATGGCAAATTCATCCATGTTAGTTTTTCCAAGCATGACCACACCTTCATCAAATAGCTTAGATACTACTGTAGAAGAATAGGGCGCTTTAAAGTTAGATAGCATTTTAGAACCGCAAGTCGTTAATACGTCTTCAGTGCAAAATATATCTTTATGAGCTATAGGAATTCCATCAAGCGCTAAAGCTTTTCCTTTGTCATACCTATCATCTGATTCTTTAGCTTGTTTTAAAGCCAGTTCTTCAGTAACCGTTATGTAGCTGTTAATAGAAGGATCTTTAGATTTAATTCTTTTTAAATAGTCTTGGGTTAGCTCTGTTGAGCTAAACGAAGAATCTTTGAGACCATCAAGTTGTTGTTTTAAGGTAAGTTCATTAAGTTCCATTCTAGTTCTCACCCTCTATTACTTTGGGCACTAAAAAAAGACCTGATTGAACCAAGGGGGCATTTTCTTGCAATTTCTCTCTTTGATTAACTTCTGATACTTCATCTTTTCTCGTTGGTTGAGATAAATTCAGGGGGTGTGACATAGCCTCTATGCCATCCGTGTTAGCTAAATTAAGTTTCTCAAAAAGACCAAGTATCTGATCTAACTCCCCTTTTAAAGCAGGAAAGCTAACTTCATCTACGTTTATCCTTGCAAGATAAGCTATTTCTTTTAATTCTTTGTCTGAAAGTGACATTTAAATATTACCTTATGCTTAAAAAACCAATAATGTAGCACATTGTTGCTTGCTCAAAAACTATGCTGTTGCTAGAGTTACAAATCTGTTAACTTCAAATTTATAAATTACTCACTTCTATAACTATGTTCAAACGCTTAAGAGGGCTATTTTCAAACGATTTATCAATCGATTTAGGTACAGCCAATACTTTAATTTATGTTAAAGAGAAGGGAATCATACTAGATGAACCTTCTGTTGTTGCCATTAGAACTGTTAATGGCCAAAGAACGGTAGTAGCCGTTGGCACTGAAGCAAAGAAGATGTTGGGCAGAACCCCAGGAAACATTACTGCTATTAGACCTCTAAAGGATGGCGTGATTGCAGATTTCCAAGTTACTGAAGAAATGTTGAAGCATTTTGTTCAAAGAGTTCATGATGATAGTTTTGTAAGACCTAGTCCTAGGGTGCTGGTATGCGTTCCATGTCAATCAACTCAAGTAGAGAGAAGAGCCATTCGCGAATCTGTTTTAAAAGCTGGAGCCAGAGAGGTTCGCCTCATAGAAGAACCAATGGCAGCTGCAATTGGTGCTGGATTGCCTGTAGAAGAAGCAAGTGGTTCAATGGTAGTCGATATAGGAGGAGGTACATCAGAAGTGGCGATACTGGCCCTAAATGGGGTAGTTTATGCAAATTCTTTGAAAGTTGGCGGCGATAAGCTTGATAAATCAATAATCTCCTACGTTAGAAGGAATCAAGGTGTATTAATAGGAGACGCAACCGCGGAAAGAATTAAGCACACCATAGGAACTGCCTCTCCTGATTCTGAAGTTATAGAAATGGAAGTAAGAGGGCGTAATCTAGCAGAAGGTATACCTATAACTTTTCAGATGAACAGTAAGCAGGCTTATGATGCAATGGTTGAACCTCTATCCTCAATAGTGCAAGCAATAAGAACTGCTTTAGAGCAATCACCTCCAGAGCTCAGCGCTGATATTTCAGAACGAGGCATAGTTTTGACTGGCGGAGGGGCAATGCTAAGAGACCTGGATGTCTTAATATCAAGTCAAACGGGAATCCCGGTATTGGTTGCAGAAGACCCTTTAACTTGTGTTGCTAAAGGTGGAGGAAGTGCACTTGAGATTATGGATAAGTATGATATTGATTTACTCTCAACTGAATAGTAAATAAAAGATTTCCATATTATTTTTAGCCTGAGTATCATTCAATAATGCTCAGAAAAGAACACAAGGTTTCTCATATAAGTAGCGAGGCTATTTTTGCCATCCCCACAATGAAGCCAATCAAGGTTTTGGCATCTCTCATTTTTTGTCTCTTGCTTATTTTGACTGATATTAATTATAAATCTTCAGATATTGTAAGGGCCTATGGAAAAGATATCCTTACCCCAATAATTTATGCAGCCAAGGCTCCTTTTTTTATATTTAATGGCGTTGTAGATTTTTTTAGTTTGAGAGGGGATTTAAGATCAAAAATTCAAAATTTAGAACAAGAAAATCTTAAGTTAAAATCAATTAATTCATTAATGGATGAGGCTTTATTTGAAAAAAGTCGATTAGACTCTTTAGAAAGAGCATTTACATACAATAAAGAAGATTACCACTTCGTCAAAAAGCAATACCTATCAACAAATGATCTAAAGCCTATCATGACAGTGGGATTGGGTATCCAAGATAAAGGGTTTAAGGAAAATAATGCAGTTTTATCTGAAAAAGGGCTTTTGGGAAGAATTACTTCTGTTGGTCTTTTGAATGCAGAGGTTATGCTCATACAAGACTCAAGATCTCTTATCCCAGTTATATCCTCAACATCAAGACTGCATTCAATTCTTCAGGGTGCAGGATTAAGTCGTTCAGGGAGCTTAAATAATGTAAAGAAATCAGCTGAATATAAAATAGGTGAGGAGCTTTATTCTTCTGGTTTGGGAGGTGTTTTTCCTTACGGCTTCCCCGTTGCCAGAATTGAGTCGATCAAAGATAACCCCGATAATGAATTTTTAGATATTCGAGTATCTTTTTTACAATCACCTCTGAATCAAGATTATTTTATAGTATTTCAGAGTCACAAAAGCGATGAATAGGGCATTAAAAAATAGATTGTTAATTTACTTCAGCCTTTTTATGGCTTTAATAGTAGATTCTTATAATTTTTCTAATGATTTTCAGTTTATCAAACCTTCTTTTACCTTGTTGGTTCTAATTTATTGGAACATGGCGTTACCTGACAAGGTGGGTATAACAACAGCTGTTCTATTCGGTGTATTGGTGGACTTGCTGGAAAGCTCAATTCTAGGCCTGCATGGTTTATTGTTTGTCCTAATAACATACATCTGCCAAAGATTCTTTTACCAATTTAGAATAACCCCCATTTGGCAACAGTCTTTTTTAATCTTTATTCTGGCGATATTGGTTAAGCAGATCTTAGCTCTAGATTTCTTAGATTCTGAATTCAATAGAACAAATCTTTCTGATAATTATTATTTTATGGGCACACTTTATTACGCAATTCTAAATTCGCTTTCGTGGCCTCTTATTTACTATCTTTGTAGGCTTTATCGAAGGCGCTGGGTGAAGATTTAGTACATTGACTAAAATTTATATCTATATTCTTAGAGTCATTTCTGTTGGGGTAATCTCTGTATTTACACTATCTACTTTATTCTCATATAGTCTATTTACTGACTATATGCTCAAAAATATTTTTAATTACTTTGAGCATGATGTTGTGTTCGAGGAGATAAATACTGAATGGCATCCTTATAAACCTTTAATTGTCATAGAAGGTCTAAAAGTTATTGGACTTACTACTAAAGAAGAAAAGTTGTACATGTCTAAGGTAAGGATTAAATTTAATTTACTTAATTTATTTCTTTTAAAGCCTATTGAAAATCTGAGTGTAATTGGTGGTTATATAGAAATTAGTGACAAACAGGGAGTCCCTCCGTTTAATAATATATTCAATTCTTTGTCATATCTGACAAGTCTAGATTTGAGGAATATTTCTTTATCTTCAAAGGGAGTGAATTCAGAAATCTATCTAGAGAGGGTCTATGCAAATTTTTCCTCTCCTTCAGATTCTAAATTTTATGCTTCTATACAAGACAATACTCAGCTTGGAAATTTAACCATCTCCTTGGAATCTCAATTTAACCAAAGTATAAGAGATTCTTTCTTAGGCCAGATTAAGATAACGGAATTGGACTTTAATGATCCTTTGATTGAAGCACTGTGCCCTGTTTGTTCTAATTTAGGAAAAGCTGAAGGACTTATTAGGGTGAGCTATTTAAATAAAAAACTAGTAAGTCTATTCGGTCAGATAGATCTAAATTCTCCGAGTTTCTTATCAGATGAAGGCAAGCTGACTGTCAACGTTGGCCTTAGTAATTCAATTGCTTCGCCTGCTTTTCTGATTAAATCATCCTATGCACTCGAAGATAAAAAATACCCTCTTCCCAATATTTTATTGTCCTCAGTGAAAGAAAAGCTAAAAATAAATATTCCTGAATTCAAGCTTTCAGACCCGTTTCTTAAATTGCAGATCAAGAAAATATTACCTGAATTTAACACTCAATTTTTGCTATCTGGAGATATTCAAAACTTTACAGGATTATTTAACGATAAAGGCGGTTACCAATTTTCTTATTTCTTTAGAAATATAAATTTTGAAGATAAATTGAAAGAGAATTCTTTTTTTGGCATACAGGGGAAAGGAATATCCTCCGACAAAGGCAAACATCTACTTAGAATTGATACACCTTCCTTGGCAATTAACTCAGATCAATTTTTTGATAAAGAGCTAATAATGAATAGCCTTAAAGGTGATCTTTACTTAACTTCAAGCAAAACAAGTTATGAGCTTATTAATCATTCTTTCAGTTTTTATAGCGGTGATTCTGCTTTTGAAGGAAGAATTTCTTTTGTACCTTCTTCGATGTACACATTAGGAGATGTAATCCTTTCTTTACGGATAGATGATGTTGCCGCTGGTAAAATTTCTGATTTTATTCCGAATCTAAATTCAACTAGATATATAAAATCATGGATAGATAATAGTATTTATTGTGGAGATTTGGATTCCGCTTCCCTTATTTACAGAGGTCCAGTAGATTATAAATTTACAGACACCAGCTCTTCTTTTCAGATGGACTTCAATTTACAAGATGCCTGCCTGTCACTTGGATCTAATAATATTGAGGAGATTGAGTTATTGGGAAAAGTAGATAGTACTAACTTCAAGGGAAAAATTATTAAAGGAAGTATATTTAATTCTAAAATAATTTCAGACTTAGAAATTTCCAGAGACGCTAATAAAGCTTTTAACTTGTTGGTTGAAGGGGAGAGTAGAGGTCCTGTGCATTCAATAGTTGATTTATACAATTCATACAATGCTACTTTTATTAACAAACCTTCTTCAGGTACGCATTTAACTGAATTCAGTTTTCATGCGCCTCTTTCTAGTAGTATCAACCTGCTAAGTGAATCTAACTTACTTAAAGTAAGGACGGAAATTACAGATGCCTCTTTGGCCTTATTAGACAATAATTTTTTAATCAAGAATCTTTATTCAACGTTAGACTTCGATAGCGTAGAAGGTTTTAAGAAAAGCTCTTTGTCCTTTAATCTTAATTCAATACCCCTGGAATTTAATTTATCTACAAAACAAATAAAAGAAGAAGTTCGTACGCTAATTTCTTCTGAATCTCAGATTAAATTGAGCCATCTATTCTCGTATCATGACTATTCAAATTTTTTTAATGGCAGTTCTAAATTTAATATTCAATTCATTCTTCCTGGTTATATTAGAGGACAAGATATTTCTAATTTTCTAATAAATATTGATTCGCAACTTAAAGGTACAGAAATTCAACTTCCTAAACCTTTTAGAAAAGATTCTGAATCAGAGATAGCATTGAAATTCAATCTCAGTGAGCGGGCCGAGAAGAACAATTTATTTTTTAGTTATGGAGATATTCTAAGGGGTAGGCTTATTTTAAGAGATAGTAAATTTGAGGGCTATGTTATTGCTGGACCTGAAAAACAATCTATCAGCGTTGTGCCGGACCAGATAAAACTGGTCGGAACTTTTGAGGAGCTAGATTTAAATAGTTTAAGTCAATTAAAAATTGATTCAAATTCAATATCAGGTAACTCTTTTTTCATAGAAAATCTTAATATAGGGCAAGCAAAATTATCTTCAGCTCTTATTTTAGATACCAGTATTAATATGGTTCCGACTTCAAAAGGGCCTCTATTTTCTCTAAAGAACAAGGACTTTTCTGGAACTGTATTATTAAAAGAAAATAGAGCAATTGACCTTAAGCTTGATTTTTTAAAATTTAGTCCTGATCAGACTCAAGAAGATAGTTTCTTTTTAAGCATCTTTAACTCTATTAACAGTTCCGTTTTATTTTCCGTTGAAGATTTTCTCTTGGGTTCTAAATCCTATGGAAATTGGAGTTTTAATGCCTCACGTTCTAGTAACTCTCTTGTACTCGAGAACATTAATGGCGAGTACGGGCGTTGGGGTGTTGCTAAGAATAAAGATAATCAACAATCAAAGTTAGTAATATCAAAAAATTCTTTTGGGTGGGATTCAAAATTAGAAACTAGAATCTATTCAGGTTCTCCAGAAAAAGCTTTTAGTCAAATAGGATTGGATGTAGATTTTTTAATAGGTGAAATAGAGTTCTATCCAAATATTAAATGGAGCGGATTACCGTGGGAATTTAGATTTGATAGAATAGTAGGAGAAGTAGGCTTATTTGTTGATGATATAACCATTTCAAATAAAGATACTGATATTGAAACTCCAAATAACTTACTAAGATTAATTAGTATATTTAATGTAACAGATACTTTTGAAAAAGTTACCAGTTTAGATTTTAGGAAATTATATAGATCTGGCTTTAGAGCCGATACTGTAAAAGGCAATCTGTATGTAGATTCTAAAACTTTAAAAACGCTAGACCCTCTCGTATTTAAAAGTGGTTCAAGTGAATTTAGATGGAACGGAAGTGTTACCAAAGACAAGAATAATAAGTTTAATACTCTTGATTTAGAGGTGATTATGACTCTTCCACTTAGGGAATATTTACCAGCTTACGCTCTTATTCTTGGGGGTCCTCTTACAGCAGGCATCGTTTATATCGCTGGTAAAGCTTTCAAAAGAAATTTGGATAAGCTTAGCAGCGGTAAGTGGATTATTTCTGGTACTCTGGAAGAGCCTATAACAAATTTTAAAGGGTGGTTTGAAGATTAGAATAAGATCTTAGAGAAGAAATATACTTGCTAACCCTAGGAATGAAACAAATCCTGTGACATCTGTAATCGTGGTAACAATAACTGTTCCACCGATACCGGGATCTAGGTTAATAGATCTTAATAACAGAGGAATAAATACTCCACTTAATACGCCTACCAGTAGATTAAAGATCATTGCTATAGCTATTATTTGAGCAATTAAAATATCTTGAAACCACCAAGAAGCAACAAAGCCAACTACTGCTGCCCATAATATTCCGTTACTCAGGCCAACAAGTGTTTCCCGCTTAATGAGCCATACTATGTTTGTCCTTCCTATTTGACCAAGTGCCATGCCCCTAACCATTATAGTCAGGGTCTGAGTGGCTGCTACTCCCCCCATGCTTGCCACAATTGGCATGAGCACAGCAAGAGTAACCACTTGAGCAATTGTTTCCTTAAAAATATCTATGAATGAAGCAGCTATAAAGGCAGTTATTAAATTTAAGCCCAACCATAGTGCACGACTTTTTATTGCTATTGAAGTTTTGGCAAAAGTATCTTCTTCAAGACCTGAGAATTGCCTTAAAACTTCATCGGCATCGTCTCTTATTACATCAACAACATCATCAATTGTTATCCTTCCTAGTAGCTTTCCAGAATCATCAATAACTGGGGCAGAAATGAGATCATCTTGTTCAAAAGTTCTTGCAACCTCTGAATCATTCATGCGCACTTCTATTGCCTTATCGTCTTCCTTATAAACATCTTCCACGTGAAGACTTAGATCTGAAATCAATAATTTATTAAGATTCAAAGAGCCCAAGTATTCATTTCTTCTATTAACAACAAAAATTTTATTAGTTGACTCTGGTATTGAGCCTTGCATTCTTAGATACCTCATTACAACATCAAGTGTGTGGTTTTTTCTTACAGCAATAACATCAGTGTTCATTAACCCTCCGGCACTATCTTCTGGATAAGAAAGAACCTTTTCTATACGCATACGGTTTTGAATTGACATGGAAGAAAGGACTTTTTTAATAACGGCTTCAGGCATTCTTTGAATGATGTCTACTAGTTCATCAGTTTCTAAGGATTCAGTAATTTCAGCAACTTCCATTGCATCCATTTCTTTAAGAAAATCTTTTTGCAGCGTATCTGATAGATGAATTAAAACTTCCCCTTCAATTTCTTTATTTAAAATTTGCCAGACAAATTCTCTATCTTTGGGAGGACTAGATTCAATAAAGTGAGCAATATCTGAGGGATTTAAGCTGTTAAGCATCCTATTTATTTGTTTGTAGGTGCCGGAAGATAAGCTATCTTTGATATAGCTGATCTTCTTTAAGCTGGTTTCCTGTTCAGACATCTTTTCATTCTAGCAGTTAGAAGAAGTGCTCTAAGGAGTTAATATTTCTGCTTCCTTAAACGAGCTATAGGCAGGTTAATTCTTTTTCTGTATTTTGCTACAGTCCTTCTGGCAATATCAATAGAATGCGATACCTTCAGTATATTTTTTAAGCTTTCATCAGTATGTGGATTTTTTTTATTTTCAAGAGCAACTAATTTTTCAAGTATTCCTTCCAGTTCCATAGGAGAAATATCTCTCCCTTCAGTATTGCTATTCACTCGACGCTGCAGTAAAGAATTTAATGAAATTAACTTATCTGGTAATTGCATAAATTTGGATTGCACTATCCTCGAAATAGTTGATTCACTAAGTTCAAGTCTCTTTGCAACCTCTAACAGGGTTATTGGTACTAGATTTGATTTATTATTTAAAAATCTTGTTTGTTTTTTTACAAGATATTCAGCTACTAGCAGAAGAGTTTTTTGTCTCTTTTCTAGACCCTTTAAGAAAGATTTAATTTCAACTTTGTCTTCTAAATTAGGGCTGTTAATTCTGCTCTTAATTTTTTCTAATAGCGCTTTTGGCATGTAAGAATCATTTAGAGAGACATACCATTCATTATTTTTCTTCAAAGCTAGAAGGTCTGGCTTAGTAAAAGTAGTCTCCTCAGACTCAAGTTTAAGACCGGGATGCAAACTTAAACTCTTAATAATCTTTTGAATTTTCCCTGCAAGATCTTCGATGGATTTCTTTTGTTGGCTTATGTCAATTAAGGCTTCTATAGTTAACGATTTAATTTTTTGTTCAAGGCTAAGACTTTTTACTTGAGCGATTAGTGATTCTGTAATGGATCTATAGCCACAACCTTCTGGTTCTAGTTTTTGTATTTTATTAAGGATGTTTTCAATATCATTATTTATAATTTTTTTTCCAAAAGATTCAAAGATAAGGAGTTTAATATCCTCATAGTCTATTTCAGGGTCTAATTTTCCTTCTGGTTCAATGGAATCTATAAGGTATTCGCCTATTAGATAGTCTGATTCTTTAAGATTTAGCAGCTTAAATTGTTCTGAAAGACTGGATCTAAGGTCTTGAAAGTCAACTAACTCAATATTATTTCTGTCACTAGACCCTTGTAAAAATACTCTATAGCTATCAATTAAAATTTCATCTTTGAAATTCTTAAAAGATTTTTCTTCTTCATCTTCAACAATTTCGTTTAATAGCTCTTTAAGCTCTTCACGAATATTCTGTCCGCTTAGGGATAAAAGTTTAATCTGTTTTTGAAGAACGGGAGTAAGTGCTAGAGAAATTTTCTGGTTTTGTCTTAGAACTTGTTTCACGACTAGACAGAGAAGTCTTTACCTAGATAAACTTCCTTTACTTTTTCATTATTGCTTACCTCTTCAGGTGAACCTTGTGCAACTATCTTTCCTTCACTCATAATTAGAACTTTATGACATATTTGCATGGTATCTCTTACGTTATGGTCGCTAATTAAAATACCAAAGCCAGAATCATTTAAAGATTTAATAGTTTTCTTAAGTTCTGAAACGGCAATAGGGTCTATACCTGCAAAAGGTTCATCTAATAGTAAAAATTTTGGGTTGGAAGCTAAAGCTCTTGCTATTTCAGCTCTTCTCCTTTCTCCACCTGATAATTTTATTCCTATTGTTTCTGAAAATTCATTAAGATTAAATTGATTTAATAAATCTTTCAGTGCTGTTGATCTTTCTATTCTATTGAGGTCTGCTCTTTGCTCGAGAGCAGCCAAAATATTATCTTTGACCGACAGCCTTCTAAATATAGAAGGTTCTTGTGGCAAGTATGAGAGGCCGAATTTTGATCTAGAAGAGATCCCTTTATTTGTTATTTCCTCTGAATCAATAAGAATTTTACCAGAATCAACACCTAATAAACCTACAATCATGTAGAAAAAAGTTGTTTTTCCAGCTCCATTTGGACCTAATAGGCCAACTGTCTCACCAGAAGAAACCTCTATAGAAACTTCATCCACAGCTACTTTTCCCGAATATTTTTTTTGAAGGTTCTCGGCGATCAATTTCATCAGGAATTATTAATTATTTTTGAATTTATAGACTTTATAATTTTTTTGTCCTCTGGGTTGTAATGAATTTCATCGGCAAGTACGGTAATGGTTTTATCTTTGATCATAGCCTGACCATTCATGATTAAAACTCCAGAATCCAAAGAGTAACTGATTTCTTCAGCACTGCCTAATCTCTCATTTGTATCGGGGTTTATTATGCTTCCATATTTAAAAGTAATTTTATTTTGCTGATGCGAAAACTCTTCAATGGTTAATTGCTTTGAACTAATATGAAAACTATCGGCTTGGAAATAAGAATTTGAAGGCGAGATGATTGTGTCGTTATTATTATCAACAATTAATCTATCTGTATTTAATAGTACGTTATTGTCAGTAGAAGTAATTCTTATTTGAATATTCTCTTTAAATTCTATTAAGTTACTTAGCCTATTAAAGTGCCCCATAGAAGCTCTTATGGTTTTGTTGGAGTTATTTTTCTCTTTTACTGCAAACAAAGGATCTAATAGATAAATCTGATCCAAGTTAGATTTTACTTGTATTTGCGGTGCACTTAGCTCAGTTTTTTTGCCATTAACATTTGAAGTAAATCTAGTTTTACTTATTTCAAAAGTATTTTTTATTTTGGCATTACTAAAAGCACTGGAAGCACTCTCTACTGTCTCTAAAGGCAAGAAGGCCAAGGAAAGGTTTATTAAGACTAGAAACAGCTTCATTAAAGAAATTACACCAATCCTGATTTAAGGAGATCATGCATTCTAATAATCCCTGAAGCTTTCTTGTCTTTACCTGTTGCTACTAGGACATATATTTCATTCTTTTGCATGATTTCTATGGCTTTGGTTGCTAAAGAAGATTCATCAATGGTTTTTACACTCTGTGACATTACTTTAGAAACTTCAGTTTTATGAATTTCTGTTCGAGAGTTCAGTGCTCTTCTTAAGTCGCCATCCGTGAATACCCCTTTAAGATTGCTGTTCACATCAATTACCAAGGCTATGCCTAGTCCTTTTGAGGATATTTCTAAGAGCACTTCTGATAAAGAGCTACTAGGAAGGACTTTAGGAATTGCATCACCTTGATGCATGATGTCTTCTACTTTTAGGAGCAGTCTCTTACCAAGTTTTCCTCCTGGATGTGATTTTGCAAAGTCATCTGATTGAAACCCTTTAGCTTCTAATAAAGCAACTGCGATAGCATCGCCTATGGCAAGTGCCGCGGTAGTGCTGGTAGTAGGAGCCAAGTCTAAAGGACAGGCCTCTTCGGAAACCCCAGTATCTATATTGATTATTGATTGCTGGCTTATAGTAGATTCAGGGTTACCTGTTATAGAAAAAAAATTACATTTTATATTTCTAAGCGTTGGCAGCAGCTTAATAATTTCATCGCTTTCACCGGAATGCGAAAAAATTATGACACTATCTTTTTTAGTGATTGCTCCGACATCCCCATGCAATGCTTCAGCTGCATTGATAAAGAAGGCAGGTGAACCTGTGCTGGAAAGGGTAGCCGATGTTTTATTCGCTATGTGCCCTGACTTCCCAACACCAAGACAAATTATTCTTCCTTTTGTATTAAAGAGGTATTCACACAAGGTTACGAATTCTTTATTAAGAGATTTAGCAAGCTTCTTAAGACCATCAGACTCTAAGTTGACGGTTCTTCTTGCTGATTTTAGATAATTTATTTGTTTCATTTTCTTATTCTAGTATGCAAAACTAAGAGATATAAAGTAAGTACTTAAGAACATAATACCTAAAATTAGACTGGCTTTTTTTGGATGTTTAGTTGCTTGATAAATATAGAGCGAAAATAATACTGTTACGACCATAAGAATTAACAATAAAGATGACCAATTTGCATAACTCCAACCCATAGACATTTCGGGTCTATTCATTAACCCTGGTATTGCTAATACACATAGTCCATTAAATATATTCGAGCCGATAAGAGTTCCTGCTACGGCCTCATACCTTCCTTTGACGGCTAAAGAGCTAGCCGCAGCTATTTCAGGAAGACTAGTGCCTATAGCAAGTACAGTATAGCCAATAAACAACTCTCCAAGATTTAACTTATCTAATATGCTTGTGGCTCCTTTAGTAATTAACCAGGCTGAAAATACCAATAACAGCAAAGAGCTTATCAATTTTAAGCTGACAAGCTTTTCACCAGGTTCACCCGTATCTTCCTGCACAGTTATGCTGCTTGTTTTATACCAAAATGTAATAACTAAGATCAAAGAGAGCAAAAGGACGAAGGAGGTTTTTAGAGAAAAAGGATCAGTTGCTATAAAAAACCACATAAGAAGAGTCGCACCTAGAAGAATAACTAAATTAGGAATGATAGAAATATTCTGCAGTATTGTTTTATTTTTTAAGGCGACGATTGTTAGGGTTGTTCCAAAAACAAGAGATAGGTTTGCCACATTTGAACCTATTACATTTCCTATAATCATTGATCCTTTGTTATCTAGTCCGGCAAAGAAACTGGTTAACATTTCTGGTGCTGATGTTCCGAAAGCTATAACCGTAGAGCCAATGAAGAAAGGTGACATACCAGAGTTTCTTGCAGCGATGACAGAATATTTTTCAAGTTTCTCTGCGCTGACCCAGATCAAGGCTATGCCAAGGGTTATTGGGAGTAGGGTTGTAAGAATCATGCGTCAGGCTATTAATAGGCTCCAAGTATAAAAAAAATATGGATTACCAGTGCTATAATAGATCAAAATTATAGTTAAATTCTAATTATCTCTACCTATTTATGCGTTCTCTAAATTTAAAGATAGCAATATTTGTTCTTTTTCAATTTCTCTTCTTCGGCACCCTGAATGCCAAGTCTGCGCACGAATATGCTGAAAACACTCATGAAGAAATTATTGGTATTATTAAGTCTGAACAGCAACTTTTCTTAAGTAATCCTGAAAAATTCACTGCCATTATTAGTGAAGCCTTTAGTCCTATAGTGGATTTTAGGAGGATAGCAAAAAATGTTATGGGTAAGCATTATAAGACTGCTTCCAATGCTCAAAGGAATAGGTTTAACGATGCTTTCAGATCTAGCCTCTTAAATACTTATTCAAAGACACTTGTTGAGTTTCAGGATGAAAGGATTGTTGTTTTGCCACCTGAAGAAATAGCCAAAAGACCAGACAGAGCAAAGGTACACATAGAGATTCATACATCCACAAAAAAATATAAAGGTATTTATAGCATGTACCAAGATGAGAATTCTGATTGGAAAATTATAAATATTTATATAGCTGGTATAGATTTAGGCAGAACTTTTAGAAACCAATTTTACTCATTAATGGAAAAAAATTCTTCTGATATGGATCTCGTTATCAAGAAATGGGAGACCTCTTTGTAGTTATGGACAAGCTTCTTATAAAAGGTGGAAATAGATTGGAAGGTGAGATTTACGCTTCAGGAGCGAAGAATTCTGCTTTGCCTATTCTTGCTGCATCTCTGTTAGCTGACACTCCCTTAAAAGTAGGAAATCTGCCTCATCTAAATGACGTTACGACTATGATCGAATTATTAGGATCAATGGGAATAGAAATTACTTTATCTGATACAGGTGAAGTTGAAGTGGATGCTGCAACGATCAAAAATCTTAATGCAAGATACGAGCTTGTAAAGACTATGAGGGCATCAATTCTTGTTTTAGGTCCGATGTTATCAAAGTTTTCTAAAGCTGAAGTGGCACTTCCTGGTGGTTGTGCCATAGGCAGTAGGCCCGTTAATCTGCATGTCGACGCTATGCGAGCTATGGGCGCAGAAATAAAGCTTGAAGAAGGCTACATCAAGGCTTCTTCAAAAGGGAGGCTAAAGGGAGCAAAAATTGTTTTTGACCCTGTAAGCGTAACTGCAACTGAAAACGTTATGATGGCTGCCGCATTAGCTGATGGAGTAACCACTATCGAAAATGCTGCTAAAGAACCTGAAGTCGTTGATTTAGCAAATTGCTTGCGAAAAATGGGAGCAATTATTTCCGGAGAGGGAACTGACATTATATCCATAGAAGGTGTTAGGTCACTTTCTGGATGTGAATTCTCCGTTATGCCTGACAGAGTAGAAGTTGCTACCTACCTAACTGCTGTAGCCATGACAGGTGGAAAGGTAAAGATTAAATCCTCTAACGCTGGATCATTTAGTTCAGTAATAGATAAATTAGAGAAAACAGGTGCTGAACTGTCTGCTGGAGAAGATTGGGTATCTATAGAAATGAATCAGGAAAGACCTTTATCTGTAAGCCTAACTACAGGCCCTTATCCTTCATTCCCTACCGATATGCAGGCACAATTTGTAGCTCTGAATTCTATAGCTAAAGGAAATGCAACTGTAACTGAAACTATATTTGAGAATAGATTTATGCACGTTCAAGAGATTGCACGAATGGGCGGTAAAATTTCTTTAAAAGGTAATACAGCTTTTATTGAAGGCACTGATTTACTAGTAGGAGCTCCTGTTATGGCTACGGATCTGAGGGCTTCAGCCAGCCTAGTTCTTGCTGGTTTGGTAGCTAAAGGAGAGACTGTAATTGATAGAATTTATCATATAGATAGGGGCTATGAGAGGATCGAGGAGAAGCTTAAACTGCTCGGAGCTGATATCGAAAGAATTTCTTAATTACAAATGATCTCAACTCAAGATAATTTAATAGTCGCTCTTCCAAAGGGAAGGGTGTTAGAAGACTGTTTGCCATTAATCCAGGCTAGCAGGTTTAAACTGTTGGATGATCCAAAGGCAACACGAAAAATTCTTCTGGACACTGAAATACCTGAAGTAAAAGTCTTAATTATTAGAGGTTGGGATGTTCCAACTTATGTTACCTCGGGGGCGGCACATGTCGGCGTGGTAGGAAAAGATATTCTTTTAGAGAAAAGTTCAGAAGAGTTTATAGAATTAGAAGACTTAAATATAGGAAAATGCAGAATCTCTCTTGCAGGAAAGAGGGAGATGATTGAAGGCAAAAAAAGACTGAAGGTAGCCACAAAATACCCAGATACTGCTGAGAAGTACCTTGAATCTCTAGGCATTCAAGCTGAAATTGTTTATCTACACGGTTCACAAGAAATTGCACCATTAATAGGTTTGTCCGAAGCTATCATAGATTTAGTTGATTCCGGTAAGACGTTAAAGGAAAATGGTTTAGAGGAATTAGAGATAATTCGAGATATATCATCGAGAATGATAGTGAATAAAGCTGCATTAAAAACAAAGAATGAGTTGGTAAGAGAAATACATTCAGCTCTAACATCTTAGGCATTGTCTGTGTTTGGATTAAACTTAAATACTAAAGATAGGGATTTTAGAGATAAATTTAACTCCTTCTTACACAATAAGAATTTTCTCAATAATTCTACAAAAGATGATGTTTATAAAATTATTGAATCAGTCAGAAATGAAGGGGATAAGGCAGTCATAGGAGCTACAAATAAATATGACAATAGAAAAGTTCTATCAATTAATGAATTAAAAGCCTCCAAAAATGATATTGCGTCAAGTGTTGACCGTATTGATAAAAAAATTGTTGATGCTATGTATTATTCTTTTGAGAGAATATTAGATTTTCATAAAGATCAAATTTCTAGTGCTTACCAGAGTTTACCAAAAGGTCCTATTGGAAGAAGGTCAAGGTCCCTAGAAAGAGTGGCAATGTACATACCTGGCGGTAAGGCTTCCTATCCTTCAACCGTCCTGATGGCAGCCGGACCTGCCATATCAGCAGGTGTTGATAGACTTTTCCTGACAACCCCTTGGCCGGATGGCAATGTAAATGATCTTACATTAGCAGCCGCTCATGTTGCCGGCATTGAAAGTGTTTATTCCATTGGTGGTGCACAAGCAATTGCAGCTTTTGCTTTAGGGACAGAATCCATACCAAAAGTACAAAAAATTATAGGCCCAGGAAACCAATTTGTAGCTGAAGCTAAAAGACAGTTGTATGGTGAAGTGGGTATTGATTCAATAGCCGGACCATCTGAATTAACAGTACTGGCTGATTTTCAGTCTGACCCAAAAACTATATCTTGGGATTTAATGGCACAAGCAGAGCATGACGAAATGGCTTCCTCGATCTTGATTTCTACTTCTGAAGAACTTATTACTAAAGTTGAAAGCTTAATTAAAAAGGAAGTTCCATTGCTTTCTAGGTCTAACATCATTCAAACATCTTTAAGAGACAGAGGAGCTGCTATTTTAGTGGAAGATATTGATCAGGGTATAAGCCTTGTTAATCAGATTGCTCCGGAACATGCGCATGTCGTAACTGAAAATGCTTTAGAAGATTCAAGTAATATAATCAGCGCAGGGCTGATTCTTTCAGGAAAAGATTCTGCAAATGCTCTATCAGATTATGTCCTTGGTCCTAGTCATATTCTACCTACCAATGGTTCTGCAGCTTTCAGCTCTCCCTTGTCTGTAGAAGATTTTATAGTTTATTCTAGTTTTGTTGATCTTAGTAACAGCACTGAACCTGAGAATTATGATGAACTTGTAAGGAATACATCTATTCTTGCAAGGGCTGAAGGTCTAACTGCACATGCTATTTCAGCAGAGATAAGAAAAAAGAAAGATTAGTCTTTGTTTGATTCTGCAACCAACTCTATATCTATGACCTCACTTTGTCTGAGTACAGATAAATTAATTACATTCCCGGGTTTTAGTCTTGCAAATTCTTTAAATAATTCTCTGTAACTAGACTCAGCATTATTAATTTTGGTTATTCTGTCTCCAATTTTTACACCACCCTTTTGTGCTGGACCATTTTCTACGACTTGCTCTATCACTAATATATTTTCTTGAACAAGCTGTCTTCTATCTATTGAAAAGCCAAGCCATCCTCTTTTAACTTCCCCAAATTGTATTAGGTCATTTATGATTTGAAGTACTGTAACAGAAGGAATGGCCAGTCCAATTCCTTCAGAACCTCCCGAAGAAGACCTTATGAGAGTGTTAATACCGACCAGTTTGCCTTGAGTATCGATGAGAGCGCCTCCCGAGTTTCCTTTATTTATTGAGGCATCAGTTTGTAAATAGTTTGAGTACGGGTTATTAAACTCTCTTCCGGTGGCACTAATTATCCCCATACTTACAGACTGACCCAGCCCATAGGGGTTGCCTACCGCAAGTACTACATCGCCAATTAATAAGGCATCAGAGTTCCCAATTTCTATTGTGGGAAGGTCTATATTGTCTGGTTCAATTTTTAGAACTGCAAGATCAGTTTCTCTATCAATTCCAACTATCCTTGCTTGAGTCTTACTTCCGTCTAAGAGTTCCACTGTAATATTAGATGCTTTGTCTCCAACAACGTGCTGATTAGTTAGAATGTATCCATTAGAACTGAATATCACTCCAGAACCTAAGCTTGATGACTTTTTAGAGATATTCTTACCAAAAATAGAGTTATTTTTTTTAGAGCGATCTTTTGCAAGAGGTTTTTTTAGCTGTTCTGTATAAATATTTACAACAGCAGGAGCGGCTTTTTTTACTGCTGAGTTGTAACTACTTCTATTTGCTTCATTTGATTCTTCGACAACACTATATGAATTGCTTGAATCAAAGATGTATAACCCAATCAGCCCCATAAAACCCCCAATCAAGAATGCTGATAAGATTTGGTAGCTCAACTTTGATCTAAAAAACTTCATGAAAGTAAGACTAATGTAAAAATTATAAAAGAACAAAGAGAAATTTCTTTGCAGTCCATTTTAAAAATAACAGAATTAAAGTGAAGTTCTAGTTGAATATAACCCACGTAGTAGATTAAAATGCGCGCGCTACAATTACAGGCAATTCCTTAATGAATACACAAAGTTTTAAACAGTCAGATATTGAAGAGTCATGGATCCTGGTCGATGCTAAGGAGCAGACCCTGGGCAGGCTTGCGACTAAGCTGGCGTTTCGCCTTCGAGGGAAACACAAACCTGAATATTCTGCAAATGCTGATCTTGGAGATTTCATTGTAGTAGTAAATGCAAAAGATATTCATGTAACTGGGAAGAAAATGACTCAGAAGATGTACTATAGGCACTCAGGCTATCCTGGAGGCATTAAGTCAAAACCCTTAAAAGAACTTTTAGCATCTTCTCCTGAAGAAGTTATAAGGGCAGCAGTTAAAGGAATGCTTCCAAAAAATAAACTTGGCAGGCAGATGATTAAAAAATTAAAGATATATGCTGATGATGTTCATCCTCATCAAGCGCAAAACCCACAACTATTAGATATACAAGGTAAATAAATTGGATCAAATTTTAACAGTAGGAAGAAGAAAAACTTCAACGGCTAGAGTCTTTTTAAAAAAAGGCACTGGTTCAATAATTGTAAATAAACAGAAGCTTGAAGAATATTTTGGAAGAGAGGTTGCTCAAATGGTTGTAAAACAGCCGTTAGAGACAGTAGAAATGCTAGATGGCTTTGATATAAAGGCGACGGTTGCTGGAGGCGGTAGTTTTGGTCAAGCGGGGGCGATTCGTTTAGGCATTGCAAGAGCTTTAGTAAAGTACGATGAAGATCTTAAGCCAGCCTTGAAGAAGGAAGGTTTTCTGACTAGAGATTCAAGAAAAGTGGAAAGAAAGAAAGTTGGTTTAGTTAAGGCGAGAAAATCAAAACAATTCAGTAAAAGATAAAATTAAATGGTTCAGCCTAAAGCTCCTTCTAATCCTGGCCGAAGAAAATTTTTAATTAATGCAACCTCTGTTGTGGGTGCAGGTGCAGTTGCAGGAGCAGTAGTCCCCTTCATAGGCTCATGGAATCCAAGTGCTAAAGCAGAGGCCGCAGGGGCGCCTGCTAGGGCAGATCTGAGTAAGTTACTCCCCGGTGAGATGATGATAGTAGAATGGAGAGGGGTCCCAGTTTATGTTGTAAAACATACCCAAGAATCTATGTCAGTTCTTAACAAGAATCTATCAAGACTTTCGGATCCAGACTCTCTAGAAGATCAACAGCCTGATTACGCAAGAAATGAATTGAGATCACGAAAGAAAGGAATATCGGTGCTTACTGCAGTGTGTACCCATTTATCTTGTGCTCCAAAGTTTTACCCGGAATTAGGGACTACGGATTTTGACTCTGATTGGCAAGGGGGATTCTTTTGTCCTTGTCATGGTTCTAAATTTGATTTGGCTGGTAGAGTCTATGCAGGCGTTCCAGCACCTACAAACCTACCCATACCACCCCATTACTTTGAAACTGAAAACATTCTAATAATTGGTGAAGATGGAGGTACAGTCTAATGGTAACTAAGATAATGAGTTGGTTTGATGAAAGGTTACCCATAACTGCAACAATCGAAAGACATCTAACAAAATATCCTGCACCTATAAACATGAATATCTGGTACCTAGCTGGATTTTTGCTAATTATTGTTTTGGTAATTCAATTGGTATCAGGCATTTGGTTATTGATGAGTTATGAACCTACTGCTGAAGGAGCTTTTGCTTCAATACAGTACATCATGCGAGACGTTGAATACGGCTGGATGATACGTTATATGCACACGACAGGAGCCTCTGCTTTTTTTGCTTTAATTTATCTGCACATGTTCAGAGGCATGATGTACGGCTCCTACCAGAAACCACGAGAATTATTATGGGTTATAGGTTGGCTTACCTATTTACTTCTATGTATGCTTGGTTTTACAGGATACGTTTTGCCTTGGGGGCAAATGTCTTTCTGGGCAGCACAAGTAATCATGTCACTGTTTGGCTCTATCCCATTTATTGGAGAAGAATTATTAACGTGGATAAGAGGTGACTACTTAATCTCTGGTATTACCTTAAACAGATTATTTGCCTTACACGTGGTTCTTCTTCCTTTAGCTTTGATAGCTGTTATTTTTGTTCATATTCTTGCATTGCATGAGGTAGGCTCAAATAATCCAGATGGAGTTGACGTCAAGAAATTTAAAGACGAGGACGGAGTGCCTTTAGACACGAAACCTTTCTTTCCCTATGACATTGTGCATGACTTATATGCTGTGGGAGTATTTTTGATTTTCTTTTGTTTCATAATGTTCTTTTATCCTGATGGCGGAGGGTACGTCATAGAATATGTTAACTATGAAGCTGCTGATAATCTAAAAACACCTGAACATATTGTACCTTCGTGGTATTACACACCATATTACGCAATGTTAAGAGCAATAACTTTTCCTCTATTTGGCTTATCTGCTAAATTCTTAGGATTTGTTGTAATGGCAGCAGGAATAGCTATTTTTGTGGCCTTACCTTGGCTGGATAGGAGCCCTGTTAAGTCTATTAGATACAAAGGAGTCTACAGTAAATTCTTCCTAACTTTATTCGTAATAAGTTTTTTCGTTTTGGGTTATTTAGGTTCTGTTGCTTCAACCCCCGTCAGAACAATATTGGCACAATTCTTTACCTGTACTTACTTTGCTTATTTCTTGTTAATGCCCATTTACTCTAAGTACGAAAAATGCAATCCAGTGCCTGAAAGAGTAACCTTATCATGAAGTTTTTAACACTTTTGTTGCTGTTCTTCTCAGCCAATTTTTTTGCTGCAAGTTCAGCACCTTGCGGAAATTATATTGGTGATGATTTAGATCATATTGGGGTATGTGATGATGCTGAGGTTGACCCTACAGATAAAGCTTCTCTGCAAAGAGGGGCGCAAATGTATATGAACTATTGTTTAGGTTGTCACTCACTCAAATACTCCAGATATAAAAGAGTTGCGGAAGATTTAGAAATTCCTCTAGAGCTATTTAAAGAAAACCTTATTTTTGGAGATCAAAAACTAGGAGATTTAATTAATATAGGCATGGATCCTAAAGAGGCTAAAGCTTGGTTTGGAAATACTCCGCCTGATTTAACTCTTGAGGCCGGCTTAAGAGGACCAGATTGGATTTACACTTATCTCAAAAGTTTTTATGTAGACGAATCTAGGCCACTAGGTGTCAATAATATGGTTTACGAGAATGTAGGCATGCCAAATGTGCTGTTTAACATGCAAGGCGAACAAAGAAGTGTATGCCGGAAAGTACCTTCTAAAGCCGCTAATGGAGGCTTGAAACAAGATCCTCTTACAGGCGAAATATTGTCAATTGAAAAATGTGGTTTCTTGGAAGTAGTTGCTGGAACTGGCGAGGTAACCGAAGAAGAATTTGACGCAAATATTAGAGACCTGACTAATTTCATGGCTTATATAACTGATCCTGCAAAGGTAGAAAGAGAAACGGTTGGTTTTTACGTTATCCTCTATTTAATATTGTTCACTATACTGGCTTACCTGCTCTATAGAGAATTCAAAAAAGACTTACACTAATCATTTAGGAGTTTTTATGGTATCGCTAAGTAACAGAACATCAATGGCCCTTTTTTCTGACCCGTTGGATCATTACAGCCACAGAGTAAGAATAGTAATGGCTGAAAAAGGAATAACCAGTGAAATTATTGATTCTGATGTTGATGATTTAAGTGATGATCTACTTGAAGTGAGTCCTTATGCTGAACTCCCAGTTCTTGTTGATAGAGATGTTTGTTTATATGACTCTGTAATATTAATGGAATATTTAGATGAACGTTTCCCTCATCCACCTTTATTGCCCGTTTACCCTGTTTCTAGAGCCCAGATTAGACTTTTTATTCAGAGAGTTCAGAAAGATTGGTGCAAAATATTTGATGATCTTTTGGGAGCAAAATTAACAGAATCAGAATCGAAGAAAGCAAGACAAGAGTTTAAATCACAAATTTTGGGTCTGTCTCCAATCCTTAAAGAGATGCCATTCTTCATGTCTGAAGATTTCAGCCTCGTAGATTGTTGTATAGCTCCGATATTATGGCGTTTGCCATTAATTGGTATTGAATTACAAAAAGATACTAAAACCAAGCCTATTTATGCCTATATGCAGAGAGTTTTTACTAGGCCTTGTTTTATAGAAAGTCTTTCTGAGCTTGAAAGAGACATGAGGTCTTAGTCTTTATACTTTTGGTATTGTAATGTTCCATTTATTACCTTCGCTTGAAGAGATTCTTTTTGAATTGAAGGATATTCATTGGTTATAAGCCCGGTTAAACCAAAATAATTAAAATTTCTTTTTGAATTGGAGTTTAATAAGAGAAGCAGCTCGTAAGCATCGTAACCAATCGCATAGTTTCTAGATTTCGCTATGGGATTAATTGTTTGAGAGCTTGTATTTGTGTTAAGAAGAAATGGCATTTCGTTGATAATTACTTTCTCTAGATCTAACTCGTTTTCTTTTAGATATTCATCTTCTAGCCAGCTTGGTATTAAATACACATTTATATTGTCAGCAAAGTTGTATTCAAGCGCAGGCTTTAAGCTTCTTGCGTTTGGAAGGGATGTAGATAAAAACATAGAGTCAATGTCTTCTCTTTTACGGGGTTTGCTATTAATTTGGAGGCCTATTATTCTCGAGAGCTTTCTACTTCTTATTTTACTTTGCTCCAATAAAAAAATTTCAGAGAGTAATTTTTGACTACTAATTTTTTTTTCTGACGAGTTAGAGGAGACTACTTCACCATCCATTTTTTTCCAAATTTTCTCAAACAATGACCTATCTCTTGTTGTTGAGTCATCAATAATTATTGCCCTTTTATCACCATTAATCTTCGCAAAATTGAGTAATTTTTTGATATCTTTTTCTCGGTTTATGTTAAATGCTCTTAATTTTTGGCCTTTAAGATTCTCAATTTTATTTTTTGTCACCACAAGACCTTTTGTTTCTTTAAATGCCTGGTAACAATTATTATTAAGCAAAGAATAGTCTTGATTAAAAAGCAGACCTATTGAAAATGATTCTCTTGATAGGGTTACATTTTCTAGACAATTAGTATTATCAGAGAAATCAATAAAATTTAATTCAGGAGCATATCCAATCTTTTCTTTGTAATAGTAGTAATTATCTGTGATGCCCTTTAGGAGAGGAGTGCTGGTTTGAACGTCAGTGCTTGAATTGAAATAAAATACATTTATTTGTTTTGGAAGATTTTTACTATTAAATGTATCTTCAGGCTTGGCAATGAAGATGTTTTTTTTTGGATCAATTGGTGATTTGGGATTAGATGTGCAGCTTAGTAAACATAAGAAAAAAAGAAATAAGATAATATTTTGTATAAGTTTAAACATAACTCATGAATTTTAAATCGGCCACTCTGTATATAGTAGCAACTCCTATCGGAAACCTTGAAGATATATCATTAAGAGCTCTAAGAATTCTATCAGAAGTATTTTTATGCGCTGCTGAAGACACGAGAAAAACAAAAATTCTTTTTAATCACCATCAAATTAAAACAAAGTTAACTTCTTACCATAAGTTTTCAGAGAGGAAGAAACTAAATTATTTAATAGGTTTGTTACAAGATGGAAATGACTTAGCGCTCGTTAGTGATGCAGGTACGCCATTGATATCGGATCCTGGGCTCTTATTAGTTAAAGAGGCAATTTCTCTTGGTATTAAAATAAGCCCCTTGCCTGGACCTTCATCTGTTACAGCTGCTTTGTCAGTTTCAGGTTTTCATTCTGATAATTTCATATTTATGGGATTTCCTCCAAGAAAAACTAATGAAAGACTCAGTTTTATAAAGAATCTAATACAAGAAAAAAAGACATCAGTTTTATTTGAGTCTGGCATGCGGGTGAAGAAATTACTTGAAGATATCGCAAAGTATTCTCCTAAAAAGAATGTTTTTATTGCTAGGGAGATAAGCAAGATGTACGAAACTTTTTATAGAGGGGAAATTAACGAAATTATTGATGAATTAAGTAATTCTAAATTTGGATCAAAGGGTGAGTTTGTCTTGGTATTCGAAGAAATAATAGAAAAGCAGAACATTGATAATGAATTGTCTGAAGAAAGTTCCAGAATCTTACATTTGCTTGTTGATAGTCTTCCTAACAATGAAGCAATGGTTCTAGCTTCCAAAATATTAAATATTAAAAAAAATATTCTTTATAAAGAGTTAATAAAAGATGATTAAGATTTTTTATTCTTTAGATAAGTTATAATTTATTTGAGCTAACTAGATAATCGCTCTTTTTAAGAGAGGAAAGTCCGGGCTCCATTGGACAAGATGCCAGGTAACGCCTGGGAGGCGCAAGTCTACGGAAAGTGCAGCAGAAAATAAACCGCCTATTAATTAGGTAAGGGTGAAAAGGTGCGGTAAGAGCGCCCCGCGTAATTGGTAACAATTTACGGCTTTGCAAACCCCGTCTGGAGCAAGACCAAATAGAGGTTCTTTAGTCAGTCCTGGCTGAACCTGGGTAGGTTGCTTGAGTTTTATGGTGACGTAAAACCTAGATGAATGATTATCCTAGACAGAA
>Ga0115000_10000579_pt1 | contig 33891 bp, 25 predicted proteins | sample ArcticOcean_MG_C_6_FD_89690 | JGI IMG/M metagenome (GOLD analysis project Ga0115000, IMG submission 89690) | Marine microbial communities from western Arctic Ocean - ArcticOcean_MG_CB8_128 | ecosystem: Environmental > Aquatic > Marine > Oceanic | place: Arctic Ocean: Canada Basin | collected...
TAAAGCGCTGTGGCTCGCTGCGAATGCCGCGTTGTCTGCCAGTGTCCCGTCTCCCTTGCCGTTTAATCGTGCGAGGACACCTTCGATTTGTGCCGGCTTTGTCCCGATAATCAGTTCAGCGCCGACACGGCCAACGTGCATCTGCCTGTTGCCTTACGGCTCACTCAGCGTGGTGAAATCGACCCCGCCAATTTCAGTCTCGCTGACTTTGCGATCTGCCTTCTTCCATTCTCGCTCCATTCGCGACAAGGTTCTCCGAAGGGCAAAACTTTTTCTCCCGGCATCGAGCAGTAGTAGTAGCGCCGGTTCCTCGCCGGCTGCCAGTCCGGGCACCACAGCCAGGGCGACCGGGCCGCTGGCCATTTCCTCGAACGCCTCAAAATCGATCGCCAACTCCTCCTCAATCGTTACCAACACGTTTTCCTCGAAGCCATTGACAAGCTTTTTGCGGAACGGCTTGAACTCGGCACTGTCCCAAAACCGCGCCGCTGCACCGCCCTTGAAATGCTTTTTCGCACTGGCGTAATTGGGTGCGGCCATCACCAGCACGGTTTCAGCCGGTAGCAATGCCTCCAGCGATTTGGTGTCCTCGGCAGCTTCTGCGGATAAAATGAGCGTGAAGCTGATCAGGGCGTGAACAATGATTTTTTTCATGACGGCAGGAATTTTGAGGGGGAAACAACCCCAAAAAATTTGCTACACACCAAAGTAGGGGAAAGTTACGCTCCCTGTAAGCCAAAAAGTCGCCCCTCCCGGCGCGCGCGTGAATTAGTTTTATGGCATCTTGTGGGCGAGTCTCTGAGAGACTCGTCGCAAGTGGGGTGTAGGCGTCCTGTTCACGGTGTGTCCATCAAATCCGGTGAACCCACCATTGTGTTCCTGGCCGTCTGCACGAAAGACCGCATGCCGCGGCTCTTCGAATCGGGGGGTTCACGAATCACTCGCTGACATTTGGCAAAAAAACCGGTGCTTGGCTTATTGGGTATTATCTACTCATGCCGGACCACATTCATTTGTTTCGACCCCCGCAGGACACGCAACACACGCTCACCGCGTGGGTTCGTTTCTGGAAAAACAACTTCACTCGTGCCGCCTAGCTCAAGGCAGGGACTGGCAACGTGACTATTGGGACACTCTCCTACGCCGCTCCAAGAACTCCACGAAGAAATGGAAACACATCCAGCAAAACACCGTTCGGAAAGGCTTAGCGAAAACCCCTTAAGACTGGTCTCACCGGGGACACCTCAACCATTTCCAATGGCAATGGGAGGGACGAGTTCCAGCTCGTCCCCTTATTCAAAAAAATGGAGGTAAGGTGGAACTTGCCTCTCCCGACTCTTGGGAGGGGTTGCGGTGGAGGCCCGCGCGGCATAATCTGGTGACCGAGGGAACCAAACCGCCCGAGCTGCTTGGCTAAGCGCCGACTCCAATTCATGAATCAACTGAAGAAATATATCGACGCCAACCGGCAGCGGTTCGTAGATGAACTGATCGAGTATCTGCGCTTCCCCAGCGTATCTGCGCAGAGCGCGCACAAAAAAGATATTGCCGACTGCGCCCGCTGGCTCGCCGGACATGCCAAGTCGCTTGGCCTCAGGTCGCGCGTGCACAGGACTGGCGGCCACCCGATCGTCACCGCCGCAACGCCGCGCCGGCGCAACAGCGCCAAGCCTCACTTTCTCGTGTACGGCCACTACGACGTTCAGCCTCCCGAGCCGCTCGAGCTGTGGGACAGCCCGCCGTTCGAGCCGACGCTTCGAGGCCGCAGCCTCTTCGCGCGCGGCGCCAGCGACAACAAGGGCCAGCACTTCGCCCATCTCAAGGCGGTCGAGGCGTATCTCAAGACCGGCACCGAGCTACCGTGCGACTTGACGTTCGTCGTAGAGGGCGAGGAGGAGGTCGGCGGTGAAGCGCTCGTCGATTTTCTCAAGCAGAACAAACGCGAACTCCAGTGCGACGGGGTCGTGGTTTCAGACACAGGTATGCCCGACCTCAAGCACCCGGCGTTGACGTATGCGCTGCGCGGCGTCGCCGCGCTCGAGGTCAAACTCACCGGCCCCGACCGCGATTTGCACTCCGGCATTTACGGCGGCTCGGTCGAGAATCCTGCAATGGCACTGAGCAAAATGCTCGGCCGGATGATTAACAAAAACGGGAGCATCAATGTTCCAGGTTTTTACGACAACGTCGTCAAGCTTACCGCTTACGAGCGCAGGCAACTTGCCCGCGTCCCGTATAGCGAGGCCAAGTACAAAAAGCTACTCGGCGTGAAGGCGCTCTTTGGCGAAAAAGGCTTCACGCCCAACGAGCAGCGCGCCGCGCGGCCGACGTTCGAGATCAACGGCCTCACCAGCGGCTACCAGGGCGAGGGCAGCAAAACCATCGTGCCAAGCGCAGCCAGCGCGAAGATCACCATGCGTCTCGTGCCGGATCAGAATCCTCAAAAAATCCTCCGCTTGGTTGCGAAACAACTCAAGGCACTCTGCCCGCCGACGATGCGCATTGAGGTCGATCTGGGACACGCGGCCGATCCGTACATCGTCTCGCCGACCGGCCCTTTGGCCAAGGCCGCGCTCAAGTCGCTCAAGGCCTCTTTCGGTCACGAACCGGTACTCTTGCGAGAGGGCGGATCAATCCCGATTGTTGAGCATTTTTCGCGTATCTTGAAGGTCGATACCTATCTTCTTGGCCTAGCGCTGCCGGACGATAACCTCCATTCGCCCAACGAAAAAATGGACCTTGAGGTGTTCACGCGCGGCATCTGGATGAGCGCCAATCTCTGGACAAATCTCGCTGAGGCGTAACCATGGCAGACTCGCTTCTGGTTCACGAAATCTACCTGAGCATCCAGGGCGAAAGCACCTTCGCTGGCCTACCGTGCGCTTTCGTCCGCCTGACCGGCTGCGACCTCCGCTGCTCCTACTGCGACACCGCGTACGCTTTCACCGGCGGCCAATCGATGATCGTCGACGAGGTCATAGCCGAACTCGAAAAACGATGTGCCTTCACCGGCGAGCCCGGCAACAAACTGCCGCTCGTTGAGCTCACTGGCGGCGAACCGTTGCTTCAAAAAAACGTTCACCCGCTGATGCGCCGCCTTTGTGACATGGGCCTCACCGTACTGGTAGAGACCAGTGGCGCGCATGACATCAGCACGAGCGATCAGCGCGTGCGCCACATCATGGACTGGAAATGCCCGAGCAGCGGCGAATCCAAAAAAATGCTCACTGAGAACATCGCTCGACTCAAGCCAAGTGACGAAGTGAAGTTCGTCATCGGTACCGAGGAGGACTACGCTTGGGCCAAGATTCAATTAGCCGAGCACAGATTGGACGAACGCTGCCCCGTGCTGCTTTCATGGGTGGCCCCACTTGAGGCACATCAACAGGACGAGTCGCTCAAGCCGGTGCCGGCTGGTCACACGCCGATCACGCGCCGCGAACTCGTTGAGTGCATCACCCGGGATAAGCTGCGCGTGCGGTTCCAGTTGCAGATCCACAAATTCATCTGGCCGCCCGATGAAAAAGGCGTTTGAGCCATGAAAAATAAGGCCAACAAAACCATCGATCAACTGCGCCGTTTCGAATCGCGCAACATCACCTTCATCGAGCCGGACGGCAGTTGGCCGATCGTCTGGGAGCGGGCCAAGGGCATGCGCGTTTGGGACGATTCCGGGCGTGAGTATCTCGACTTCACCGCCGCGTTTGCGGTGGCAGCCGCCGGCCATGCCAACCCCCGAATCGTCGTCGCCGGCCAGCGCCAAATGGCCAAGTTGCTGCACGCGATGGGCGACGTCCACCCCCACGCGCTCAAGGCCGAGCTGGCCCGTGAACTCAGTCGGCTCACCTTCGAGCGCTTGGCCAAGCAAATCGGCAAAACGATCATTTGCAGCTCCGGCTTCGAGGCGGTCGAGGCCGCGCTCAAGACCGCCCATCTCGCCACCGGCCGCACGCGTGTCATCGCGTTTGAGGCCGCCTATCACGGCCTCGGTTACGGCGCTCTCAACGCCACTTGGCGCAGCAATTTCCGCTCGCCGTTCCGCCGGCAAATCGGCGGGTTTACGAGCTTCGTGCCGTTCCCGCGCGCTAGGGCAGACTTGGCCAAGCTCGATCAGCGGCTGGCCGCCGAGTGTCGCAAACACAAAGTCGGCGCGATTTTGGTCGAGCCGATTCAGGGTCGCGGAGGCACGAACATCCCACCTGCCGGCTTCCTGAAATTGCTCCGCAAAGTTTGCAACCAACACGGCGCGCTGCTGATTTGCGACGAGGTGTACACCGGCTTCGGCCGTACCGGGCGATGGTTTGCGAGCGAGCATTTCGGCGTGATGCCGGATCTCCTCTGCCTCGGCAAGGCGCTCACCGGCGGCTTCCCTCTCTCGGCCTGCGTCGGCAGTGCAGAGGTGATGGATCGTGCCTGGCCTGAGTCTAACGGCGAGGCGATTCACACGAGCACGTTCCTTGGCCACCCGGTCGGTTGCGCGATGGCGATCGCGTCTCTTCGTGAACTTGAGTTGCGCAAGCTGCCCGCGCGCAGCGCCGAGATGGGCCAACTGTTTCTTGGAGAACTCAAGCGCTTGGCCAAGCGCATCGGCCGCGCCCGCTGCCGGCCGCGCGGCCTTGGCCTGATGCTCGCGCTCGAGTTATTCGACGACGACAGCACGCCCGCCGCTGACATCGCCCTCAGCGTGATCAAGCGACTGTTGAAGGACGGTTTCATCCTGCTCCCGGAAGGCGATCCGGCGAATATCCTGGCTTTCACGCCGCCGCTCACCGTCGGTAAATCGCACATCACGAAGTTAATCCGCGCCCTGGGCCGCGCGCTTGAGGAGGTTTACGCATGACCCTATCCGAGATCAGAAAACTCCTCAACGACGAGGACATCATGTTGACCAAGTCGCTTGGGCAAACCTTCATGCACGATCAAAATCAACTCCGCAAAATCGTCGCCTTGGCCAAGCTCGCGCCGGACGATTCGGTGATCGAGATTGGCCCTGGGCTTGGCCCGCTGACCGAATTACTGCTGGAGGCTGTCGGCCAGGTTACCGCCATCGAGACGGATCGGCGATTAATCAAGTTGCTCGAAAAGCAGTTTGCCAAGCGTAAAAACCTCACGCTGCAACACGCTGACGCGATGAAGATTGTTCGTAAGACAGAGTTTGATTGGTCGGAACACAAGCTCGTCGCCAACCTGCCGTACTCGATTGCCTCGCCGCTGCTCATCGATCTTGCCGCTTCGGCAGGACGGCCGAGTGCCATGATCGTGACGCTGCAACTCGAGGTCGTCAGGCGGATGTTGGCCCGCCCGGGCAGCAGGGAGTACGGCGTGCTCGCGCTATTGATCGGGCTCCACTATGCGGCGGGCGAGTGGTTCACCATCCCGCGCGGCTCATTTTATCCTGAGCCGAACGTGGACTCTGGGTGCATCGAGTTGCTGCGCCGCGAGACACAGTTGCTGCCTCCGGAGCTGTGCCCAGTTTTCAAAAAAATCGTAAAGCGCGTCTTCGGCGAGCGGCGCAAAAAGATGATGAAACTCCTCAACCGCGACTGGCCCGAAGCCGCCGTGGCGGAAGCCTTCGACGCTCTTGGACTGGATGAAAAAATCCGTGCCGAGCGTGTCACCCTCGAGCAATTCACCGAACTCACCCAACGCCTGAGCTGCACAGAGATTGATGAGTGAAGAGATCTTTGACGTCGTCGATGCAAACGACCAAGTCATCGGCCAGCAACCGCGCAGTGAGGTGCACCGGCTTGGACTGAGGCATCGCGCCATTCACCTACTGGTCTTCAACGCCAAAGGTGAGTTGTTCCTGCAAAAGCGGTCGATAAAAAAGGACTGCTTTCCCGACACGTGGGACTCCTCCGTCTCGGGTCATGTCGATGCCGGCGAGGCATACGACGCCTGCGCCCTGCGCGAGCCTCGCGAGGAGATCGGCCTCGATCTTGCGGCCTTGCCTAAGCGGTTGTTTAAGATCAATGCCTGCAAGGCCACTGGCCAGGAGTTCGTCTGGTTGTACCGCTGTGAGCACGAAGGCCCGTTCCAACTCGACCCAGAAGAACTCTCCGACGGCGGCTGGTTCGCACCAAAAAAAATCACTGAGTGGGTCGCTGCGTCCCCGGAGGATTTTTCCCCGGCCTTCGTGCTAATTTGGCATCTGCTGGGGGATAAATGACGGCCGGTTTTTCTTGCGGGAAGGCGAATGGCGTGAGTGACTTCGCGACGACTTTTCACATGAAATTATTGAAACTAAAAACTAAAAACTTTCTGGTCAAGCGCTTGGTTTTGGCCGTGCTGTTTGTTGCCGCGACATCGGTTGCCCTCGCCGATTGGCCGCAGTTTCGTGGGCCTCTTGGCTCGGGGCATATTCCAGGCGGCCAAGCGTTGCCTAGCGAGTGGAGCGAGACGAAAAATATCGACTGGAAAGTGGCTTTGCCGGGCCGGGCTTGGTCGTCGCCGGTGATTTTGGGTGATAAGATTTGGCTCACGACCGCCGACGAAAAAGGCAACAAACTCAGTGGTCTTTGCGTTGATGCAAACACCGGGAAAATCATTTTTGAAAAACAGTTTTTTCACATTGACGATCCGCAGTTCGCTCACAAGTTTAACAGCTATGGTTCCCCGACGCCGGTCGTTGAGGAGGGGCGCGTATATCTGACATGGGGTTCGCCCGGCACGGCGTGTCTCGACACCAAAACCAATAAGGTGCTTTGGACACGGGACGATTTTGTGTGCGACCATTTTCGCGGGGCTGGCTCGTCGCCGATACTTCACGAAAATCTGCTCATCCTCACGTTCGACGGGGCCGATCACCAGTTCGTCGCCGCGCTGGACAAGCGCACCGGCAAGACGGCCTGGAGCACCAAGCGCAGCGTTGATTTTCAGGATCTCAACACGAATGGCGAACCGTTCCGCGACGGTGATCTGCGAAAGGGCTACTCGACGCCGCTCGTCATCCAGCACGGCGGCGTGACGCAATTGATCAGCATCGGCGCCATGGCCTGTTACGCGTACGACCCGCTGACCGGGAGTGAGCTTTGGCGTGTGACTGAACGGGCGCAGCACTCCGCTAGCACGCGTCCTGTGTACGGGCATGGACTGTTGTTTTACCCTACTGGTTTTGCTAAAGGCCAGTTGTTGGCGGTTGATCCAGGCGGCAGTGGCGATTCGGCTGATACTAATATCAAATGGCGTATTAAACGCAGTGTCTCCAACAAGCCGTCAGTTCTGTTGATCGGCAAACACATTTTCATGATCGACGACGGCGGAATCGCTACATGTGTCGAGGCCAAGTCCGGCGAAATCACTTGGAGCGAGCGTGTTAGCGGGAACTATTCGGCATCACCGGTGACAGATGGTAAACGGATTTTTTTCTTTAGCGAGGAGGGCAAGACAACCGCGATCGCGGCCGCGGGCGAGTTTAAGATTCTCGCCGAGAGCAAGCTCGATGGCGGGTTCATGGCTTCCCCTGCTGTACATGGTGCCGCTTGGATTCTCCGTACCAAGACCCACCTCTACCGAATTGAAAAACAGTAGGTTGGAAAAACCGCACATAAACGCGTATGCACTCCAAGTTTAAAGGTCATTTTGCCACTTGAACACTGGAGTGGTTTTTCGGCTATAATTTGGCTAGGCGTTTGGCCAACCGACTCGATACCGGAGGAGTGGCGGCCATCACTCAGCAACTTTCTGTGGCCAAGGCCAATCCCCTTTCGCAAAGTCGATTGACTCGCCACTAATCAAAAACTCACCACCATCATCTGTTCCGTTGTAACCAGTTGAGTATAAAGTGAAGGAATCATCTTCATTGATTCGATACACCAAACCTTGATCGTGAAACAAATCACCCGGAATCTTTGCAATGAATTTTGGCGTTAGTGCTGTCAATTTTTCGGGATAACTACCTTCAGCCAGGCGATACCTTTCCAGTGCGGCGACAATGGCAGACTGATCCAATGCCGCTTGAGTTTGGCTTACCTTCAAGGCGTATTTGTCCAAGCCGGGTAGCATCATGAGGGCTATCGCATGACGAAAAGGGATAAAGCTACTCTTTAAATCCATTATTTCCTCTTCCATTTTCTTAAATTGATGAACATTCAATTTGTGATTTGACACATCAATTCCTGGAAGAATTATTTCAGTCAAAATTAAATTAATTTGATATTGGTTGCTATAAAAAAAGATGGCGGGGAAAAAATCCAGAGATGAAATTGATTCATCAAATCCTTGATTTTGGGTTCCCCCTTGAGCAACGCTTGTGAACCAATGGTTGATCATGTTCCTTTCCGCTCTGATTGCCGATTCCATGCCGGCTAGAAGATCAATGGACTGAAATATTTGCTGAAAGGCTGTTAACTGCTCCGCCGACCACTGGTTATTGATCTGCCCTTCCCAATATGTTTGAAAGTTCATTTCAAGAATAGCGATCCTCACAAGTTGGGAAATTAAAAATGGTTCCGTTTGAAGTTGTTCCCCCAAGCGGATTCCGTTGAGTGTATCCTGCCATGCTCCAGTGGTATCCCCTTTTGACAACAGTTGTGCCGATCTGAGCGCAAACAAATTGGCTGCGTTCTTCATGGTGCTTAAATGAGGTAAAACTGCCGCGAAGCCATCCTCATATCGAATATTGAAACGGCAGTGTGGCCGTTTCAGATCGTGAGCCAACTTGGCCAAGTCCGATTCATAAAAAGCACTTTCCCACACAACAAAATCGCGGTGCTTTCCCTTCCTCCAAGCATACCGCAACGAAGAAGCCGTCTTTATATCAAAACGGTCCCTTGCCTTATTGAATTTCGGGCTATCTGTATCATGATCAAAAAGAGGAGCAAAAAATTGGGACTTTGCAAAATTCTGATGGTCCGGGATTTTCGGGGGAATCACACTGGCAATGTCAAACTTCTCACCCTTGGCTTCCCATTTCGCCTTCCAATTTTCCCACCCGCTCCGTTCGGCCCGTTTTAGTGATTGCTCCACCAGTACAGCCAATAAAATGAAAATTCCAATGGAAACCCAAATGCGCTTCTGAATACGGCCGCAAATAAGCCATTTGAAGAATCGTGGAAACATCGCCTTTATTTAATCCTGAAAGTTGGTACCTAAATAGTCGCTGACCGTCGTATGGCCGCGTGACTTGGCCAAGGCGGCCGGGGTGCGGCTGAATTGGTCCGCTACACGTTCAACCTTAACTTCCTCCACCAGGTGGCGTCCTGCCCATCCAGTGGCGGCGCCCAGTTGATGGCTTGGACCTTTGGATCCATTTGCATTGCCTCTACAAGACGGTGGACTTCACACAGCTTTTGTCAATTCCAACAAATTCGGTGAAACCGTCAGCCGGTAATTTTTTCGGCCAACTCCTCGGCGGTGTAGGTCCAGATCTCGGCCAGTGTGGGATGGTAGTGTGGCACGGCGGCCAGCTCTGCGACGGTCATGCGCTTGGCCATGGCGGTGACGATCTCGTGGATCAACTCGCCGCCCATCGGTCCGACGCACGCGCCGCCGAGGATTTCTCCCGACTCGGGATCGCACAACAATTTCACGAAGCCGTGCATCGCCTCCATGATGATCGACTTGCCATGGTCGTTGAACGGATAACTCGCGGTGAGGTACGGGATGTCCCGTTCTTTGGCCGTTTTTTCAGTGTGGCCGACGGTCGCAGTCTGCGGGTCGGTGAACACCACGCTGATGAGCATCCGGTAATCCATCGAGAGAAGCCCGTCGGGGTGCAAAATGTTATGAGCGGCGACCTCGCCTTGCTGAATGGCGATGTGCACGATCTCGTGCGGGCCGGTGCAGTCACCCCCGGCGTAGATGTGCGGCGTGCTGGTCCGCATGTGGGTGTCGCAGAGGATGCGACCGCGCTCGGTCTCGACGCCGCCGTTCTCGAGCGCGAGCGATCCGGTGTTCGGCGATCGGCCCAGCCCGTGAAACACCGCCTCGGCGCGGACTTCGTGTTGCCCGCCGTCGCGCTCGTAGACGATCACTTTTTCGTTGCCGTCCTGCCGCGCGTCGGTGAGAGAGCAGCCGGTGTGGACGGTGATGCCTTCCTCGCGGAAGGCGGCCTCCACTTCGCCGGCGACATCGTCGTCGAACGCCTTGAGAATGTGCGGGCTGCGCTGGAGCAGCGTCACTTCGACATCGAATCGCGCAAAAAACTGGGCGAACTCGAGCGCCACCGCGCCACCGCCGAGCACGATAATCGACTTCGGCAGCGACTCTAGCCGCAGGGCGTCATCGCTGGTGATGCAGCCGAGCTTTGCCAAGCCGGGCAGCGGCAGGTTGGCCACTTGCGAGCCGGTGGAGATCATGATGTGTTCGGCAGTCACGGCTTTGCCGTTGTCCAGCTCGAGCGTGTGTGGGTCACGAAACCTGGCAAGGGCGCGGATCAGCTCGAAGCGGCCGTCCTGCAATTGGCCGCGCCGATAGTTGGCGAACTCCTCGACCATCGACGCCTTGCGCCGCATCACTTCGGCAAAGTCAAAACCGACCTCGCCCGGCTTTAGCCCCCAGATGCTGGAGCGCCTGGCTTGGTGCCGCACATCGGCAGCGTGTAGTAGCGCCTTTGTTGGCATGCAGCCGCGCAGGATGCAGAGTCCGCCCAGTTCCTCTCCGGCCTCGATGAGTACAGTGCGTTGGCCGGCGGCAGCGGTCTTACGGGTGGTGGCATAGCCGGCGCTGCCTCCGCCGATCACGGCAACATCAAAATCGTAATTTTCCATATCACTTGGCCAAGGTGTAACCAAGCCAAAGCGAATCGGAAAGGATTGTCATGTCGTACCGTTAGCAAACGGCACTTTCGGCGAGCTTCCAGCCGGGGACGATTTCAGCATCGAGTGAGGTGACGGGTGTGCCCTTGGCAAGGTGCATGTGGGCGATGATGCCGACCATTGCCGCGTTGTCGGTGCAGAGCGTTGGATTGGCCAGGCGCAACACAAAGCCCCCCCGCTCACACGCCGCGCCCAAGGCTGCTCGCAAGCCGCTGTTGCATGTCACGCCGCCGGAGGCTGTGACGTATTTTGCGCCTAGCTTTTTCGCTGCGCGGATTGTCTTGGCGACGAGCACCTCGACGATCGCCGCCTGTACGCTGGCGCAAAGATTGCGGAGCCGCTGGCCGTCCTCGAGCACGCTCGGGTTGTCGCGGATGAAATAGCGCACCGATGTCTTGAGCCCGCTGAAACTAAAGTCGTGCGAGTCGTCTTGCATCATGGGGCGCGGGAATTTGTGCGAGCTACCGTCGCCCTCGTTGGCTAGGCGATCCAGCTCGGGGCCACCGGGATACGGAAGGCCGATCAGCTTGGCAGCCTTGTCGAAGCACTCGCCGGCCGCGTCGTCCACCGTGCCGCCGAGCACGCGATGCTCCAGCGGTGCGGCGACGTGTACGAGCATCGTATGGCCTCCGCTGACGATGAGCGAAACGTTAGGCTGGAAGTCGTCGAGAGACAGCGACAACGGCTCGCCGCCAATCCACGGCGAGTAGAGGTGCGCCTCGTGATGATGGATGCCGACGAACGGCTTGGCCAGAGCGAACGCCAAGCCCTGCGCCGTGCGTAGGCCAACCAGCAGCGCGCCCGGCAAACCCGGCCCACGAGTCGCCGCGATCGCGTCGAGTTCGCCGGGGGCGACGTCCGCTTGGCCAAGCGCTTGGCGGGCGACCGGCATGAGGTTGCGCAGGTGCTCGCGCGAGGCGAGTTCCGGCACCACGCCGCCGTACTCCTCGTGAAGTTTTATCTGTGAGGAAACCGCGTTCGCGAGAACACAGCCATCGCGCAGCACGGCGACGCTGGTTTCGTCACACGACGTCTCGATGGCCAGCAACAGCATGGGAGGCGAAAAGTCTCGCTTGGCTAAGCGGCGAAATCATTCCGGCTTGTCGGCCGGCTTTTCCTCGGCTTCCGGCTCGGCCTCCTTCTCAGGTGTGGCCTTTTCATTCGGTTTTTCCTCTTCCGGCTCTGCCTTGGCTTGGATCTGTTTCTTGCCCACTAGCAGTTCAATCGCCTTGGCCAACTGCGGATCGATGAAGTTTCCGACTGCTTGACGGCGATTCTCAGTCACCATCTTGAGGCCCCCCGGCGTGCGCTGGAGGAAGAGCAATTCCTCGTCTTCGCGGCTCATTTTCAAGTTGTGATGCGGCTCGATACCGTGGCCGTGAATGACCTCGTGGCTTGGGGTGTAATACTTGGCTGTGGTCAGTCGAAGCGCGGCTCCTTGCTGGCCGTTGATCGGCAGAATCTTTTGCACCGAGCCTTTGCCGAAGGTTTTTTCGCCGACGATCTTGGCGCGGTCGTTGTCCTTGAGGCAGCCGGCAACAATCTCCGATGCGCTGGCGCTGAACCGGTTCACCAGCACGACCAGCGGCAGGTCGGGACGGGCATGGCGGCCGGACGACTTGTGCTCGGAGTTCTCGCGTTCGCGGCGTCCCTCGGTGGTGACGATCGGCTCGCCCTTGGCTAGAAATTTTTCACAAACCCTGATCGCCTGGTCGAGCAGTCCTCCCGGGTTGTGGCGCAGGTCGAGCACGAGTCCCTTCATGTCCTCAAGCTCGAGTTTACGCAGCGCCTCCTCCAAGTCCCGCGAGGTCGCCTCGCCAAACTGCGTCAACCGCACATAGCCGATCTTGTTTTCGTCGACGGTGAACTTGCGCTGGTTGTTGATGTCTTTGACGGTAGCCACCTTGATCAGTGCGCGCTTGAGAGTGACATCGATGTCCTCACGAGTGGATGGCCGGAAAAATGTCATTTTGACTTTCGAGCCCGGCTTGCCGCGGAGCTTATCGATCGCCTCCGGCATCGAGATGTTGCGGGCATTTTTGCCCTCAATCTTCACGATGCGATCGCCTGACATGATGCCGGCCTCGTAGGCCGGCGTGTCCTCCATCGGAGCGAGTACGGTGAGGTAGCCGTCCTGTATATTGATGTGCACGCCGACGCCGCCGAAGCGGCCCTCGGTGTCGTCCATGAGGTGCGAGTAACGGGTGGGCGGCATGAACTCGCTGTGCGGGTCGAGCATGCCTATCATGCCCCGCAGCGCGCCGTGGACGAGGTCCTCGTACGTCAACTCGCCGCCATCGACGTAGTCGCGCCGGATGCGCTCTAGCACGTTGACGAATAGGTCGAGATTGGCGTGGGGATCGTTGGCGCTCGAGTTGGCGTCGGACTCGGAATAGACCTTGGCACCGATCGCCAGGTTCACCAACAACACCCCAAGCACCACGCCGTGGAGAATTCTTCGTGCAGCTTTGGTTTGTAGCATCGCCCGGCGACTATACGCCCATCCGGGCCGCTTGGCCAAGCGGGAATCAGAGCCGGCTGATGAGCCAGGTATGCTTACCGCGGGGGGTCTTTTCGACCTCCCCGACTTCGCGGAGCACCAGCCGGAAGTCGTCGCCAAGCTTGCGCCGGATGCCGTCCTCAATCTGCGGGAGCCGCGACGTGTGAAACTCCGGCGACGGGATGTAGTGAAACTCCGCCAAGCCCTGTTCCGACTGGAAAAACTGCACGGCATACAGCCCGTCGAAGATCGCGTCGTGCATATTGAAGGCGGTCAACGAGATGCGCCGCCCCGAGTCGGTGACAAGAAATTCCTGCCCGCGCCCGGCGATCTCCTCAACGGCAGGCCAGGCGTATTCCCGCCGCGCATCCGGTTTGGCCAGGCGCACGAAGTCGCCGGTGCGGTATCGCACGAGCGGCATGGCCATATTGTGAAACGTCGTGCCGATGACTTCCCGCAGGCCATCCCCGTCGGGTTCGCCAAACTCAACGAAGCCGTAATGCGGCCAAAAATAAAATAGATCCGAGTACGTTCCCTCGGCAGCGAGTACGACGCGCTCGGCGTGACCGTACCAGCGCAGCACGCGACACTGGAACACACCCTCGAGGAGTCGTTTCTGGGATAGCGTCAACTGCTCCGAGCCGCATAGCACTCCCTGGAGCGGCGTGCGCCAACGCTGATCGTGCCGCTGCAAATACTCGGCGAGCTGCAACGCCGCCGACGGGTAGATATTCAAAAAGTCCGGCCGAAAATTTTCCAGCGCTTCGAGGTACTCAGGGATGCGCTCGTCGGTGAGGTGATACGACGAAAGCAGCAGCCAATTACGCGTTGCATCGTGCGCGATGATGTTGCCCTTGGCTCGCGAGTCGGTCACATGGCCCCGGATCAGCGCTAGCCGAGCCTTGTCAAAATAACCGGTTCGCCGCCAGTTGGCCTCAAGGAACGCCTGCTCCTTCGGTCGGCTGACGCCCTTCTGCAAATGAAACCCCACCGGCACGCCGGTCGAGCCGCCGGTGGTGATGTAAAGTTTTTTCGAGTCGGCAATCTCAGTCGAGGTAAGGTCATTAAAATGCTTCTGCATGTCCTGCTTGGTGAGCGACGGACAGCCGGCAAAATCGTCGAGTGACATCATGGCGTCCGGACGAAAACCGGCCTTCGCAAAGGAGCGACTGTAAAACGGACAATAGCTCGCGGCGTTGACGAGCGTGCGGCGCAGTTCACGTAACTGATACTCGCGAAGATCCGCCTCGCTCCAGCTTGGCGATGCCTCGGCCAACTCGCGAAACTCGCCGTACGCCCTGCCGTGGCGGATGCGGCGCGGGAGCCGCCGGTACGCCGCACCGATGAAATTTCGCGCCCCCTGCGGCAGCCGGTCGTACAGCGAGAGCAACGGGTAAAGGCTGTCCTCGAGACTCATCGCTTGGCCTGGTTTTCTGGCTCGCGCTCAATCGCGCCGATCCAGCCAAAGTGCGGCTTAAACGCGAACCGCCCACCCATTTGGCCAAGCGGTCCGTCCCATTCCGGCTTGTTCGAGGCAAGGTTTATGTCGCTCGGCCGGAATGGGATAAAGTTGCGCTTCCGAATCTCGAAGCTGTTTTTCAGCAGCCGAAGTTTCTGCCAGTTGAAACCCATGAGCGTAGCGGCAGCCATGTCCACCGCAGCCGGATGGGTGCCGGCGAGGATCGTGCCGCACGGCTTGGCATCGGGCGACATCGGGCCGTTGCCCTCGCCGCTGATGATGCCATCGACCACGGCAAGATAGCGCAGCGGCTTTTTGCGCGGCAGCCCGGCGCCATCGAAATCGTACAGGCATTTGTTGAGGTCGAGCACCATGCGCCAGCAGGTGTCGTTGCCGTGCCAGTTGCCGGAGCGGACGACTTTCTGCGTGTCGCCGAAAAACAAGCGCCCAATTTTTTTTAACGGCACAAAGAAGCGTGAGAGCAGCGGGCGGCCATTGACGATGCGCTTGGCCCGGCCCATCCACGAATGCTCGAGCCTGGCTTTTGCCGTTGAGGCGGGGAACTGGTCGCCGCCCAGGTCGGGCGTGCCTTCGGTGTGGTGCGGCAGCCAGTTTTTGTTCGCGTTGATGCCAACGAGATTCTTGAGTGCACAAGTCATGCCAACTTTTTTGTGCGTCTTGAGCTTGGGAAGATTGATGAGCACGTCAGCGTCCATCGGCGTGCGGCAGAGCATGTACTCATGGCGCTCGCCGGAGTGCCGCTCGTTCGTCTCGGCCATGTTGAAAGAGGCGCCAAACAGCCGGCCGTTGCCGTGAAATCCGACGAACTCACTCGCGTCGTTCAGCCCGACGAACGTGTCTCCCGCCGGGTCGCCGGTGAGCTGTGTTTTTGAAACGGTGACACCATCGACGGCGTGCCATTCTTCTGGTCGCAGGTCGAGCAGCTTGATCGTTGTGCCGGGGAAGTCGCGGCGGCAGCGATCGACCATTTCGTCGAGTCCGCAGTATTGGTTAAGCGCAGCAAACGACGAGTCAGTTTGCGGCGCGTCGCAAACCGTGATCGAACCACTGCCGGCGAGTTGCGTGCCGGTCCAGCGGATGACTGCCTCGATGACTGCGGGATGCGTGACGATGTGTTCCCACTGGCCCGGGCCGGTGTGGCGCTCGTCGTGCTCTTTGACCCAGTTCGGCTTGAGAACGACGCGGTCGTGGGGGCGGACGTAGTCGTCCGGCAGGCCAAGCGCGTCCAGCGCCTGACAAACGAGCGAGTGAACGGCGGCGGGGTCGTCGTAATGCTCGACTCCGCGAAAGGCCGAGACGCGGGCAGGATCGGGATGTCGGTCGGTGTTCACTCGTTTTCCAGCGCCAACAGGGCGGCCCGGATTTTTTCACCGAATGCCCTTCGCGTAAAGTGCTGCAGGAACCGATCGCGCAGTCCTGCTTCGTCCGTGCGACCGAGAAAGCCCTCGAGCCGGTCGGCGATTTGGAGGGGCGACTTTGTGTCCACAAGCCCCTCGTAACCGGTGGGGAACAGCTCCGGCAAAATCCGCCAGCGAGTCGCGATAATTGGCAGGCCGTGTGCCATCGCCTCGACGAGGCTGACTGGGTGCGCCTCAAATTCGTAGTACGACGCCAGCACGAATGCGTCGGCCTGGGCGAATAAATCGCGCTTTTTCGGCTCGTCGGCAAAGCCGTGGTAAACCACGAGCGGCCCGTGCGCGTCGTTCAGTTCCGCCTGGCCAAGCCGCCTAGTGAACTCGGCCTCTTCGTCGGCGAGATAAAATTTGCCGGCAACGTCGAGCTGCACGCGCGCGGCCGATCGCTTGGCCTGCAACCTTGCGTTGAGCTCGGCGACAGCGTCGATGGCATCGAACAATCCCTTGTCGCGGTAGCAGAGGCTCAAGTACAGCAAGCGAAACGTCGCCGGCGACTCGCCGGCGATCCGCGCTTGGCCAAGCGCCTTTGCGCGGGACTGCTGCGCCGGTTGCAGCACGGTGTCGTAGTCGGGGCAGGGGTCGGGCGAGCAGTTCGGCACGGTGACGATGTTCCGCGGCGAGAGCCTGGCGGCGTCCTCGTGATAATAATCTCCCAGCACAATGCTGAGCATGGGGCGGCCGAGCAACCGGCGCGACACCCAGCGCTCCCATGGACGCGCCCCGGTCTCGAGCCAACTGCCGACGCCGGACGCCTGGTAATGAAAAATGGGTGGCCGGAAAAATGGGCGGCAGAGCATCATCACGATCCAGTCGCGGTAAACGGCGTTGCGCAGTCCGGGCGCGGGGACACAGTAGAAATAATTCACGCCATGTCGCAGCCGCAGCCAAATGGCCTTGAGGCAGTAGCGGAAAATGAGGAGGAGTTTGCGCGGGCTTGCGGAGGCGATGTCATCGATATCCCTCGAGAGGCGGCTGTCGACGTGGAAGATCTCGATTGTTTCGTCGTCGCGCAGCTCGTCGAGCAGTTGCTGCACCATGAAACTTTGGCCGTGGAACGGCGGCGGGACGTGGGCAAAGACGAGCAGTTTCATGATGAGTTGTCGTTGCGCTCGGCCAACTGTTCGTACACTCGGTTGTATTTGGCGGCCATCTCGCTGGCGGCCCAGCCCCGAACGCTGTCGCGGATTCCGGCCGGCGTCGCCGGGGTGAAATCGCCGTTGAGGATGGATGCGATTTGGTCGCGCAAACCGTCGATGCTGCCAGTGTCGTATAGCAGGCCGGTCGTTCCTTCGCGTACGATATCGACATTGCCGCCGCTGCGAGCCGCGAGGGCGGGGAGGCCCAGCGCGAGGGCTTCCATTAGCGACACGCTGCACGGCTCGTTCTCCGAGGCGACGACGACAAAATGGCCCTCTCGCAGGGCGTCGGTGACTTGGTTCGTCACGCCGCGCAGCAGGACGGTTTTCTGCAGGCCGAGTTGCTCGATCGATTCGCGCAACTCGGCGGCAAAGGCTTTCGAGTCGGCGTCGTTCTGCTCCGGCCCCCAGAGGTGAAACTCGACGCGGTCCTTGAGTTCGACTGGCAGCTTGGCTAAAGCGGCGATGGGGTGATGCCAGCATTTCCAGCGGACGAGCGTGCCCATGCCGACGAGCTTGAGATTGGCTGACGGATCGGCGCTTGGCCAAGCGTTCGTTGTGAGCGGTTCCTGTAAAAAACGATCGGCGCAGCCAGAGAAAATAATGCTGCACTTGGGCGGCTCGACGGCGAGGCCGTAGTGCGCTGCCATGTTGGGGTTGAGCACTACGGTGGTCATCCAGTCGCGGCGCGCCGCCCAGCGGTAAAGCCAGGTGCGATTGGCGTAGCTGTGGTTTGTGAACAGTATCTGCCGGCCGAGAAATAAACCGGCCAACAGCGCGACAATCAGCCCGCCGCGGGTGTGTGCGTGGATGACATCGAATGACTCATGCCGAAGCAGTTTTCGAAGGCTGAAAAAAGCAATTACGCTGGTAAAAAAAATGGCGAAGTGGCTTGGCGAGTCACTGGTGATGAAACCTGTGCGACGGTAGTCGAGCACGGGCGAGCGGGTTTCCTCGTAGTCTCGGTGAACCCAGACCGTGTGCCGGATGTCTGCCGCCGGTCCGGCCTGGTGCAGGCAGCGGATCACCGAAAGGATGCCGCCGGCGTCCTCGCGCTGACCGACCAGGTGGAGAATTCTCATTCCAGCTCGGACTGCTCCAGTTGCTGTACGCGCAACCGGTCCCGCAACATATATTGGCAGGTGATCAACAGGCCGGCCTGAAGAGAGAAGGTTTTCATCGCATACTCGCTGTCGCCGTGGAGTGCTATGAAGGCGACCACATTGGCCATCCAGAGGCAGGCGATGATACAGCTTACGCGGGAGAAGTCATCATCCACCCCGTGTTTACGAAGATGAAAAATCACCTTGATGGCGACTACCGAGCCGGCGAGGAGAAACAACAGCATAAAGCAGGTGCCAATCAGGCCGGTGTTGACCATCAGCCCAATGAATCCGTTGTAAAAACGGCCCTGATTGATGTGATAAGTGATTGCTGTGGGGTCCCATTGTAGCGAGTGGTCTCCAAAACCGGACTGTCCAAACCCGCGCCCTACCCACAGATACTGTGACATCATTTTGAACCCCTCCTTGCGTAGGACACGCCGGGTCTCCATTGTGCTCAGCCCGTCCATCCGCGCGTCGCGATGCACCGTGATGCCAGGCAGCACCGAGAGGGCGCGCTGGGCCGCGAGCGGCATGCGTTCCGCGAAGCCGTAGGAAATCGTCAGGCCAAGGGCCAACACAAGGGTTCCCGCCATGGCGTTGCGCATGGTGATGAGCCTTTGGGTGAAGATCATAAAACTCATGACAAGAATGATGATGACCACCGTGTAACGGTGACCGCTCAGCAGGCCCGCCCCCACGATGGCCATGCTTGCCGGGATCAGCCATACACCCTTCGAGGTCAGGAAGTCACTTAGCTTGTTCTTGATGAGCAACAGCCACAGAAAACCGATACTCACGAAAGCCAGCGACTGGTAGCGATTGATGCCCATCTTCATGCGTTCCATTTCAAAGTTACGTGCGTCGCCGGGTACCTCGAGGAAAAACAGGATGTTGAACAGGCCGGGAGCGTTGGAGTAAATCACATCCGAGATCACCCAAGTTGCCGAGAGCGCACACTGGATGATGAACAGCTTCCGGATCTGCCCCTCCTTCAGGCGCACCATCATGAACAGCAGCGGAAAGATGGCACAGGTGAGCTGCTGAAAATAAAACCGCCCGCCCATCTGCGAGCCGCCCATCGTGCGAAAGCCGACGCCGCGCTCTATCATCGTAAACACCAGCACGCCGCAATAGCCGGCCACGCCGAGCAGCATCCATTTGTGTTCAAAAATGGAGTCCCACATTTCGTCCCGATATTGCCGGAATGAAAAAACCAGCACGCAGCCGGTCCAGCCCAGCAGCGCAGCCGCTTCCCAAATAAACGGCCGGCCGGGAAAAAACGGCATGATCAGCGCCGTGGAAAACGTCGCCACCGCGCAGACCACTGACAGATTCGCGTGGTACGGCATCAACATCAGCCAAGCCAGTCCACCAAAGGCGAACGCGGCAAAAAAAGCGTCATCAGCCAGCGTGTACCCCAAAACGAGTACAAGCAGCGAGATGATGCTGAAAACAAGAAGCTTTTGCAGGCGCAGCGCACCTTCCAACGAACCGGCATTCACGGCGCTTGATTATATCCGGTTTTCGGGATTGTGCAACCTTGCGGCATCGCCAATTACTCAGGATTGATCTCCATCATTCGGCGTTTCAGATCATCCTTCAACGCGTTTCGCTGCTCGTCGGTGGCCTTACGGGGCACCTCGAGCGGCTCGCCAAATGCCACGTCGCAGCGCGTCAACGGCCACGGCAGCTGAAACCGGTCCCAGCTTTTGAAGCGCACCTTGCGTCTGGCTTGGCAACCCAGCGGAACGATCGGCAGGCCGGTCAACTGGGCCAGTGACAGGATACCGTCCTGTATTTCGTAGCACGGGCCTCGCGGGCCATCGGGTGTGATGCCCAAGTGCAGCCCTGCCTTCACTTGCCGCGACAATTCAAGCAGCGCCTGACGGCCTCTCCGGCTGGTCGATCCGCGCACCGGCTCAACGTCAAACGCGCGCAAAATCTCCACGAGAAACGCCCCATCCCTGCTGGCGCTCACCATCGCCGCCATCCGCCGCCCGGTTTTCGGCTGGATGCCTTCCCGAATGGCAATCATCGCGTAGGCCAGACGGTTGTGCCATGCGCAGACGATGAATGGCCGGTCGCGACCGGCCTCCATCATCCCGTGCGGATCTGAAAAATTAACGCGCCACGTGAAGCGTAGCATCCGCAGCAACAAGTAAAACATCCGGGCTGCCAGCCGTTGGCCAAGCCCTGCCTCGTTCGGGATGACAACCTGCGTGTCCAACTGCGTTTTATCCTCTGCCCTTTAGCGCGGCGCGGACCAGCTCCTCGACAGACGCCTGCGGGCCGAGCATCGCTTGGGCCGCTTGGGCGGCCTTTTGAGCCTCGGCCGGCTTGGTGCCCAGCGCCTCGAGCGCCGCCTCGGCATCGGCGATGGTCTTGTCCTGCGTCGTCGCCGCTTGGCCAGTCGCCGTTGCAGCGCCGCCCGCCATGCCAACTTTGTCTTTCAACTCGAGCACCATTCTCTCGGCAGTTTTTTTGCCGATTCCGTTGATGCTCGAGAGCCGCTTCACGTCGCCGTCGCCGATCGCGCCCTTGAATGATGTCACATTCATGCCGCTCAGGACGTTGAGCGCGAGCCTCGGCCCGATGCCGCTTACGCCCTGAATCATCTTGAACAACTCACGCTCGGCGTCCGTCGCGAAGCCGTACAGCGTCTGCGAATCCTCGCGCACGACGAGCTGCGTCTTGAGCGTCACCGCTTGGCCAAGCCCCGGCAGCTTCTCGAACGACGACAACGGGATCAGCACCTCGTACCCGATGCCGTTGACGTCGACCACCGCCTGCGTCGGCAGTGCGTCTGTGAGGGTTCCCTTTAAAAAAGTTATCATGCCTAAGCCTCTTTCCAGCCGACACAGAGTCACACAGGGTGACTAGTTTCAAGTTTTCAGTTTCAAGATTCAAGTCTTGGCCTTGCGTTCCGCGCGGGTGACTCATAGTCTGCCGCGCCTAAAATGAGGGTCTCAATTTTCGGTCTTGGCTATGTTGGCGCAGTCACTGCCGGGTGTCTCACCAAGGAGGGACACACCGTGGTGGGCGTCGATGTGCAGGCCGAAAAAGTCGAGTTGCTGGCCAGCGGCGTGTCGCCTATCGTCGAGCCGGGGCTGGGTGATCTTCTTGCCACCGCGGCGAAAAATGGCCTCCTCTCCGCCACGCGAAATCACGAGGAAGCCATCGCCGCGACCGGTGTGTCGCTCGTCTGCGTCGGCACGCCGTCGGCCGAGAGCGGCGAGCTCAATCTACAATACGTCCGGCAGGTCGTCGGGCAGATCGCCGATGCGGTGCGTGCTTCCGGCGAGTCGCACGACCTCGTCCTGCGCAGTACGATGCTCCCCGGCAGCACCCAGAAAATCGCCGACGCGCTGCTCGCCGACCTGCTCGAGTCGGGCAAGTTGCGCCTGTTTTTTTATCCGGAATTTTTGCGCGAAGGCACGGCGGTGGCGGACTTCGACGATCCGTCGCTGGCCGTCGTCGGCACGCACGACGGCTCGGCATTCCCGGGTGAGTTGTCAGCGCTTTTCGGTGGTGACGCCCCGTCGGTGAACTGGCCTGGCGCCGAGATGGTCAAGTACGCCTGCAACGCCTTCCACGCGACGAAGGTGACGTTTGCCAACGAGATCGGCCGCATCGGCAAAAGCATGGGCGTCGATTCGCAGTCGGTGATGCGGCTGCTCTGCCAGGACACGCGCCTCAACTTGTCGCCGTACTACCTGCGGCCCGGGAACCCGTTCGGCGGATCGTGCCTGCCCAAGGACGTCCGCGCACTGGCGCACGAAGGCCGACGCGGCGGCGTGGAGTTGCCGTTGATCGACAGCCTGTTGCCCAGCAACGAGGCGCACTTGGCCAAGCTCATCGAGCAAACCAAGCACTTGGCCAAGGGGCGCGTGACGCTGCTAGGTCTGTCGTTCAAAAGCGACACGGACGACCTGCGCGAAAGCCCGATGGTCGAGGTTGCCCAGCACTTGCTTGGGCGCGGATTCGAGCTGAGTATTTACGATCCGCAGCTAAACCCGGCCAAGCTCATAGGCACCGACAAGCGGGTGATCGACGAGAAAATGCCGCATCTGGCCTCGCTGCTGACTGATGACTTGGCCACCGCGCTTGGCCGGGAGGGGCTGGTGATCGCGGCGCAAAAGTGTGTCGACATCGAGACGCTCCGGCCGCTCATCACAACCGAACACACGCTGCTCGACGTCAACGACTGGCCGGAGCTGCGCGACTTGCCGGGCCATTACGAAGGATTTTGCTGGTGAGCAAAGAGAAGCCCTGCGTCTGCATCATTGTCGAGAACCTGCCGGTGCCGCTCGACCGCCGCGTATGGCAGGAATCGTGTGCGCTGCGCGACGCCGGCTACGAGGTGGTCGTCATCTGCCCGCAAATGCGCGGCTTCACCGAATCGGAGGAGGTCATCGACGGCATTCAGGTTTACCGGCACTGGATCAGTGAGGAGGCCGGCGCGATCGGCGGTTTTTTGCGCGAGTACAGCTCGGCGCTCTGGGGCGAGTTCAAGCTGATTTGGAAGGCCTGGCGGCGGCACCGCTTCGATGTCGTGCATCTTTGCAATCCGCCCGACTTGTTGTTTCTCGTCGCTGCGCCGTACAAGCTTGTCGGCACGCGGATTATTTATGACGTGCATGATGTTTGCCCGGAGATGTTCGAGGCCAAGTTCGGCAAACGCGGCCTGCTATACTGGGTTGTGCGCGCGGCGGAATGGGCGACGCATTTTTTCGCCGACGTGGTGATCGCCACGAACGAGTCGGTGCGGGACATCGCCATTGGGCGCGGCGGCCAGTCGCCGGACGATGTGTACGTCGTTCGCACCGCGCCGAAGATCGCCGACACAAGCGTAGAACCGGATACCTCGCTGAAAAAGGGACGCAAGCATCTCGTCGGCTACGTCGGCGTGATGGGCAACGCCGACGGCGTGCGCTACATTATCGAGGCGGCGGATTTCTTGGTGCGTGAGCAGGGTCGGGACGACATCCAGTTTTTACTGATGGGCTCCGGGCCGGAACACGACAACTTGGTCGCACTTCGCGATGAGCTTGGCTTGGGAGAATTTGTCGATCTTCCCGGCCGCGTGTCGAACGAGTTTTTGTTTACGGGACTGCGGACGATGGATCTCGGCGTGTCGAGCGACCCGATCAACCCGTACAACGATCACTGCACGATGAACAAAGTGCTCGAGTACATGACATTCGCCAAGCCGCAGGTGATGTTCGACCTGAAGGAGGGCCGCTTCTCCGCCGGTGACGCCGCGCGTTACGTGTTGGAAAATTCCGCTCAAGCACTTGGCCGCGCGATCGCCGAGATGCTCGATGATCCCGGCGAATGCGAGCGGATGGGCCGCCTTGGCCACGAGCGATTCCACACAAAGCTCAATTGGGAAAAATCAGTCGAGCAACTCAAAGCCGCCTATGCCAGGGCGCTTACTCAAGGCTAAGCCAAAATATCTGTCACAACGCGGGCCGGTCGGCCTGCGGTCAGCTTTTTCTGTTGGCCGTTGTGGTGATAGACAATCTCGTTGTGGTCTAGGCCGAACAGGTGCAGCAGTGTCGCCTGGTAGTCGTTGGCCGTAACTTTGTTGACCACGGCCCGGTGGCCCACTTCGTCGGTTTCGCCGTAAATGGTTCCCGGCTTGAATCCGCCGCCGGCAAGCCAGGTGCTGAATCCCTGGCCGTTATGGTCACGTCCCGGCTTGGAGCGGGATTGCACCACCGGCAGGCGGCCGATTTCGCCGCCCCAATGCACCACGGTCGAGTCGAGCAGTCCGCGCTGCTTGAGGTCGGTTACGAGTGCGGCGGCCGGCTGATCGGTGCGGCGGCAAATGCCGGGGAGGGAGCCATGGATGTTTTGGTGATTATCCCACGGTTGGCCGTTGAGAAACAATTGCACGAACCGTACGCCGTACTCGACAAGCCGCCGTGCGATCAGGCAGCGCGTACCGTATTCACGGGTTGCATCCTGATCGATGCCGTACAGTTTTTTCGTCGTCGCGCTTTCGCCGCTGATATCGAGCGCATCCGTGGCTGCAGTCTGCATCCGGGCAGCCAATTCGTAACTGTTGATGCGCGCCTCGAGCGAGTGTTCTCCAGGGCGCTTGGCCAAGTGGGCTTGGTTGAGTTGGTTGAGGAAGTCAAGGTAGTTGCGCTGGACGTCGCCCTTCAGGTGGGCTGGCGCGTTGAGGTTGAATATTCGAGGCTCCTTCGCGCGCAACACCGTGCCTTGATACAGGCTTGGCAGGAAGCCGTTGGTCCAGTTGTGCACGCCATCGACCGGGTGACCGCCGGGGTCGGACAACACCATGTAGGCCGGCAACTCGTCCGTCACGCTGCCAAGCGCGTATGTCAGCCAGGCGCCGAGGCTCGGCCGTCCCAGCACGGCTGGGATGCCGGCGTTCATGTAGCGGATGGAGACCTCGTGGCCGTTGTGTCCGGTGTGCATGCTGCGAATCATGCAAAGGTCATCGGCGATGCCGGCCGTGTGCGGCAGCAACTCGCTGAAATCCATTCCGCACTGCCCGTGTTTCTTGAATTTCCACGGGCTGCCGAACAGGTTGCGGCTGGCTTCGTTGGCGAAGCTGTAATGCACGTTGTCGCTGTACTCCTTGCCGTCGAGACGCGTCAGTTCCGGCTTGGGATCGGTGAGATCCATGTGGCTCGGGCCGCCGTGCATGAAGAGGGAAATCATCGCCTTCGCCTTCGGAGTGTGGTGCGGCTGTTTTGGCGTGAGGTCGAACGACTGTTCTCCACGCGGAACCGCCGGCGGAGTGGCGAGCAATTTGTCGCGGTTCAGCAGCCAGCCCAGCGACAGGCCGCCGATGCCCATCGTGTTGTGCCGGAGAAACCGGCGGCGGTTGAAGGCTTCGCCCGGGTTGTTCATGCCAGCAGTTCCTCCACCACGCGGGCCGGTTGGCCGTCGATGAGGCTCTGCACCCGGCCGCCCCGCTTGTATTTGAGATGGTTATGGTCGAGCCCGAACAGTTGCAGCAGCGTGGCGTGATAATCGTAATGGTTCACCTTGTCCCGTACGGAGCGATGGCCCCACTCGTCGGTCTCGCCGTGAATGTGTCCAGCCTTGAAGCCGCCGCCGGCGAGCCACATGCTGAAGCCGTAGGTGTTGTGGTCGCGCCCGGCATTTCTCGTGTTCTGGACCACCGGCAGCCGCCCCATCTCGCCGCCCCAGTGCACGACCGTGCTGTCGAGCAGGCCAAGCCGCTTGAGGTCCTTCACCAGACCGGCGATGGGCCGGTCTGTTTTTTTGCAGGCCTTGGGCAGCGAGCCCTTGATGCCGTGGTGGTGATCCCAAAACTGGTTCCCGGTCAACACGTGCACAAATCGTACACCGCGCTCGACGAGCCGTCGTGCGATGAGGCAGCGTGTGCCGTACTCCTTCGTCGCGTCTTCATCGATGCCGTACAGTTTTTTTGTCGCCGCATTTTCGCCGGAGATATCCATCGCGTCGGACGCGGAGGTCTGCATGCGGGCGGCCAACTCGAAGCTGGCAATGCGCGCCTCGAGATCCAGCTCGCCGGGGTGCGACGCGCTGTATTTGCGGTTGAGATTGCCGAGGAAGTCGAGGTAGTTGCGCTGGCCGCCGCCGCGCAGATTTGCCGGGGCCTCGAGGTTTAAGATGCGCGGCTCGCGCGCCCTCACCACGGTGCCCTGATACAGGCCCGGCAGCCTGCCGGACGACCAGTTCCACGTCCCCTCGACCGGTAAGCTGGCGGGGTCGCGCAACACGAGGTAGGCCGGCAGGTTCTGGCTTTCTGTGCCGAGGCCGTAGGTGAGCCAACTGCCTAGCGATGCCCGACCACTCACGGTGCGGCCGCTGTTGAGGGCGTGGATGGACTGGCCGTGATTGTTTACGCCGGTGTGCATGCTGCGGATAAGGCAAAGCTCATCGGCAATCTCGCCGAAGCCGGGCAGCAGTTCCGAGAAGTCCATGCCGCTTTGTCCGTGCCTGTTGAATTTCCAGGAACTGGGCAGCACCTGGGCGCTGGCCCCGGCTGCGTCGTCGTACTTAAGTTTCACCGGGATATCCCTGCCAGCCCACTCGTCGAGCATCGGCTTGGGGTCACACAGATCCATCTGGCTTGGCCCACCCTGCATGAAGAGCGAGATCATAGCCTTGGCCTGAGGCTCGTGAGGAGGTCGCTTGGGCAGGAGGTCGTGGGCCACGAAATCCGGCTTGACCGGCTTGGCCAACAGCCCCTCCCGTTGCAGCAGCCAGGTCAGCGCCACCCCGCCGATGCCCATCGCGTTTCTCGCAAGGAAATGCCGGCGACTCGATTGAAGCTGTGACTCGTCAATCGACATAAATGAAGGCGTTGGAGCTAAGTAGCGCCTGACAGTAGTTGGCCAAGGCGGCGAGGTCGGGTTGCTTCTCTTTTTGGGTCTTGAACAAAGCGGTTTGTTTTTCAACGAACGCCGCCGACTGGGCCAGCTCGCCGGCACTGGGCGCTTGGCCAAGCGTGGTTTCCCAAGCTAAACCAAGCTGCGTGTCGAGGCTGCCCTTGGCGGAGTGCTGGAGCCGGCCGGCCATCGACCGGCTTTCGCTGATGACGAAGTTGTTGTTCATTAGCATCAACGCCTGCGGCGCCACGGTGGAGATAGTCCGCTTGGTGCAGTTTGGCTCCATCGACGGGGCGTCAAATGCATCGACAAACGAAAGCACCTTCGACCGGCGCACCTCCACGTAGAGGCTGCGGCGGTTTTCCTCGGCACCCAGCGAGATGGTTTTTCCCGTTGGCCGATTGGAACTGTCGTTGGTGCTCACGCCGAGGACGATCTGGCCCACCTCGTCCTCCTTCACCGACACCGGTTTGCCGAACATGCGTGGGTTCCACTGGCCGCTCACGAAGAGAATCGAGTCGCGGAGGGTCTCGGCCTCGAGCCGGCGGACGCTCATGCGGCCGAGTAGCCGGTTGTCGGGGTCGAGTTCGTCGAGCTTGGCCAAGCGGCGCGAAGTTTGGCGATAAGCCTGGCTGGTCATGATGAGCCGATGCAGGCGCTTGAGCCGCCAGCCGTTTTTCATGAAGTCGCTGGCGAGCCAGTCGAGCAGTTCGGGGTGGCTTGGCTTCTCGCCCAGTTTGCCGAAGTCACCCGGTGTATCGACCAGGCCGCGGCCGAAGTGGTGCAGCCAAAAGCGGTTGACGAGCACCCGGCCCGTGAGCGGATGCGTCCCGTCGGTCAGGCGCTTGGCCAAGGCCAGCCGTCGCCCGGTCGATGGTCGCCTGCCATCGTTCTCGGGGATCGGATTTTTATTCAGCGCCACCACGCTCAGGTCGGCCGGTTTCACGGCGGCCTTGGGCTGGCCGTGGTCGCCCCGGAAAAAAAGGTGCGTGACCGGCACTTTGCCTGCCTGCTCGGTCAGCGCCCGGATGAACGGCTCCTCCGGCTTGGTGGCGCGGACGTCGGCAGCCTTTTTGGCCATGGCGTCGAGTACCACCTTGGTCAGGCTATCGCGAAAATACTGGATTTGCCCGTCGAGCTTCTTGAGTGCCTCGGCGTTATCGGCGTCTTTGTTGTCGGTGAGTTTTTTGCGCTCAGCGTTGAGTTTGGCGATCTCGTCGTTGAATTCGCGATCGTAAAGGTACAGTGAACCGGGGCTGATCTGCCGCACGCTTGGGTGGTTGTCCAAAAGCACCTTGTGCTCGTCGGTGCGTTTGTCTGTCGGCGTTTTGTAGGCGATCCGCAACGGCTCACGCAGTTCCTCCGGCGCCTTGCGCAGCTTCCATTCCAGCGTACGCTCAATGAAGAAATCGACCTTGGCCTGCCTTTTGGCATCGAGTTTCTTCGCCTCGATCTCGATGTCTGCGCACTGCTTCCGGTCGGCCTCGGTGAAGAGGGAGATCTGCCGGCTCTGCGGCATGCGCCAGTTTGCCGGGTCAAGCGCCGGCTCGAAGACGGCTCGCAACTTGTAGTAGTCCGACTGCAGGATCGGGTCGTAACGATGATCGTGGCACTGCGCGCACCCAACGGTCATGCCCATGAGCGATGTGGAGACGATCTTGAGCGTCTCGGTCATGACTTGGTTTTGGGCTGCGGCGGTGTTTGCGCCGGAGCCGGTGCCGTCGGGTGCCATCCGCAGAAAACCGGTTGCGGTGAGCTTGTCGACTTGTTCCGGATCCAGGCCGGTGTACGGCGGCGGAACCATTTCATCGCCGGCGAGTTGTTCGCGGATAAACCGATTCCACGGCATGTCGTCGTTGAGCGCGCGGACGACGTAGTCGCGATAGCGCCATGCCCAGCCCCGCTCGGTGTCGCTCTCGGTGTAGCCCTCCGAGTCGGCGTAACCGGCGACGTCGAGCCAGTGGCGCCCCCAGCGCTCGCCGTAATTTGGAGAAGCCAGCAGGCGATCGATTAGCTGGTCGTAGGCTTGCGGTGTTTCGTCGGCGATAAATTCCGCGATCTCTTCCGGGGTGGGCGGCAGTCCGGTGAGGTCGAACGTCGCGCGCCGGATGAGCGTGCGTTTGCCGGCCTTCGGCGAGAAGCCAAGCCCGTCGGCATTAAGTCGGCGCAGCAGGAAGGCGTCGATCGGATTGATAGTGCTTCTTGGCACTACCGGATTTTTAATCGGCTGAAACGCCCAGAAACGGTGCTCTTCCTCGGTGATCCATTCGTCGGGACTGTCCGGCTCGGGGCGGGCTGTCTCGGCCCCCTGCTCAATCCATCGGCGGAGGGTCTCGATCTGTGCCGCCGGCAGTTTGGCTTGCTCCTTTGGCATTTTGCCGTCGCGGGTTTTTGTGTAGAAAAGGCTCTTCTCTGCTTGGCCCGGCACGATGGCAGGGCCGTGTTTTCCGCCTTTGAGCAGCAGCTTGCGCAGGCGCACGTCGAGCCCGCCCTTCTTGGCCGAGCCGTCCTCGCCGTGGCAGTGGAAACAATGCGCCTTGAGAATAGGCCGAACGTCAGCCTCAAACGTGATCGTCGCCGCTTGGCCAAGGTTGAACACAAACCCGACGGCCATTAGCCAGGGGATTCGTTCCTTGAAAAGATAACCCATCGATTTATGGAGAACCTACGACCCCCAGCACCTCCGCGCAACCAGCTTTTATCGGGCGCGTCGTCGTAACGGGGGAAAGGCGTTGTATTGTGAACTGGCTTCCCTAGACTGCGCGGCCCGCGACGCCGGCACGTATTGGCGCGTGGCCATAACGGATGAAGAAACCCACCCTGCTCATCGTGTTCCTGACCGTGTTCATCGACGTGGTAGGGTTCTCGATTATTTTTCCGCTCTTCCCGGAAATGCTCGATTACTATCTCAAGCTGGACGGGAAGGAGAGCTTGATTGGTTCGCTAGTCGTCTGGTTGGATCAGTTCGCCGGGGGTGACAAAAACGCTGTGGCGACGCTGTTCGGCGGCGTGGTCGGCTCGCTGTACGGTTTTTTGCAATTCGTCTTCGCGCCGATCTGGGGGGCGTACTCGGACCGCCACGGCCGCCGTCCCACGCTCATTTTTACACTCGCCGGCATCGTGCTGGCGAACTTGATCTGGGTGTTCGCCGGTAGCTTCGCGCTGCTCGTGCTGGGCCGTGCGCTCGGCGGCATCATGGCCGGGAACATCTCCACCGCCTCCGCCGTCGCCGCCGACATTACCACCGGCAAAAACCGCGCCTCAGGCATGATCATTATCGGCGTCGCGCTTGGCTTGGGCTTCATCCTCGGCCCGGCGATCGGTGGGTTCGCCTACGGCTGGCAACTGGTCGAGCCGGGCAAGGCCGTCGCCGGGTTGGCACTGCATCCGTTCTCCGGCCCGGCGATCATCGCGCTGGCCATAGCCGGCGTGAACTGGCTGCTCGTCATCTTCCTGCTCTCCGAGAGTTTGCCGCCGGAGAAACGCGAACAGCAGCTGGCCAAGCGCGGCTTCAATCCTTTCGCCCAGCTCAAGCGCATCAACCTGCCCGGCGTTGCCCGCACCAACCTGATGTACTTCGCCTACTGGAGTGCGTTTTCGTCGGTCGAGTTTACCATCACTTTTTTCGCGACTGAGACGTTTGGATTCAAGCCGGTGGACATCGCGTGGATGTTTGTTTTCATCGGCGTATCTCTGATTTTTTTCCAGGGCGGAGTGGCGCGGCAACTCATCAAACGCGTGGGTGAGCGGCGGACAGCGTTGTTCGGTGTCTGCAGCACGCTGCCCGGTTTTCTCATCATCGGCAACGCCACGAGCGTGCCCATGCTTTACGGCGGGTTGCTCCTCATGACCGCCGGCAGCGGCATGACGATGCCGTCGCTCAACTCGCTCGTGTCGCGTTACACGCCGGCGGACCGGCAAGGTTTGTCACTGGGCGTGTTCCGCTCGCTTGGCTCGTTGAGTCGCGCCACCGGCCCTATCATCGGCGGGTTGCTCTATTGGAAATTCGACAGCTCGATGCCGTACTGGGTCGGCGCTGCGTTTCTCATTATACCGTTCTTCATGGCGCTCAACCTCCCGCCGGTGCCGGATGAAGAAGAAGTCGGCAATGAGCTTGGCGAAGGTTAGCCCGTCTCGGCTTGGCCGTTTTCCTCGGCCGTCTCGGGGAGGCTGCGCAAAACCTCGGCCACCGGCTCGACGGCGGGGAGTTCCTTCCCCTCGGTCTCACCGGTTTGTAGTTTGTTGACACGCTCGCCGCTTGGCTTGACCGTACTTTCGTAGCTGCCAACGGCTGCGTTGTAAGATTTGTTCGCCCGCTCGAGGCCTTTTCGGATATTGTTGAAATGCCCTATAAATGTGCCGATCCGATTGTAAAGTTCCTGAGCCGCCTCGGCGATGGTTCGGGCATTTTCCGACTGCGAATGGTACTGCCAACTCACGCTCACGGAGCGCAGCAGCGCGATCAGTGACGCCGGCGTGGCAATCGTGATGCGGCGCGCGGCCGCCCACACGATCAGGTCGGGATCACCCTCGAGTGCGGCGCTGAAGAGCGACTCGGCCGGCACGAACATCACCACGCAATCGAGCGCTCCGTCGATGTGCTGCGGGTAGTTTCGGTCGGCCAGCGCCTTGATGGTTTCGCGCATTTTTTTGCCGTGCTGCTCGATGGCCGTTTTGCGCTGCGCTGCGCTGCCCGACTCGAGATCGTTGAGGAACGACAGGTCTGGCGACTTGGCGTCGACGACGATGTGGCGTCCCTCCGGCAGATGCACGATCATGTCCGGCCGGCCCTCGGCGGAACCGGTTTGCTCGCTGAAATCGCAGTGGCTGCTCAGCCCGGCGGCCTCGACGACTCGGCGTAGCGTCTCCTCGCCCCACTTGCCGCGCGCCTGGCTGGAGTTGAGGATCATCCGCAACTGCTCCGTCTCGCTCGAGAGCGACTTACTGTTCTCACTGAGGGTGCTGAGTTGTTCGCGCAGCGCGCCCAACTGTGTGTTCCGGCTTTTCTCACTTTCGCTCAGCCGCTGCTGATACGTCGCGAGGTGTTGCGTGAGTGGCGCGACCAGCTTGGCCACGGCTTCCTTGCTGGTGCTCAGTTCGCCCTTGGCCGTTTCGTGCAGCTTGCCAAGCGTCTCGCCGGCCAGGCGCACCAGTTCCGGCTGGGCCTCTTTCAGCGCGTCGGCGCTGAGCGCCTTGAACGACTCCTTGAGCGCGGCCAGTTGCTCGGCCGCCTGGCTCCGCTGATCCTCGAGCCGCCGTTCGGCTGCCTGATTTTCGGCCTCGGCCTTGGCTCCTTTGCGCGAGCCAATCAGCCAGCCGATCACCCCTCCCAGCGCGACGCCGACGAGCAGATAAATTATGATCTCCGGATTTTCCATGAGCGCCGTCATAGTGTCGCCCCGGCGGCGCGGCGACAAACTGAAATTGCATCACCGCTTGGCCGTGGGCTAATTTGGCCTTGGCGGCCGCTGTCCGTTTGGCCAAGCTCCGCCCGCATTTTTATGATTCGATCAATCCTGACCGGCTTGGCCATCGTCGCGCTTGGCCAAGCGCAACCGCCCGCAGCCGCGCAGCCAAGCGCCAAGCCGTTTCCGCTCCAAGGCATCCTGCCCAAGGCCGAGACCGGCGCGCTGAACCATCTGAAGGAACACCCCACTTACGACGGCCGCGGCATCACAGTTGCGATCTTTGACACCGGCGTCGATCCCGGCGCGCGTGGACTGCAGGAGACCAGCGACGGGCGGCCGAAGATCGTCGATGTCGTGGATGGCTCTGGCAGCGGCGATGTGGACACTTCCGCCGAGCGCGAAGCCAAGGACGGCACGCTGACCGGTCTCACCGGCCGCACGCTCAAGCTCGGCGGCGACTGGCAAAACCCCAGCGGCAAATGGCGCGTCGGCATCAAGGCGGCGTACGAGTTGTTCCCCGGCAGCCTGGTCAGCCGCCTCAAGCGTGAGCGTAAAAAAGAGTGGGATAAACAGCAGCGCGAGCGCATGGCCGGCTTGCAGGCCAAGCTTACCGATTTCGACGAGGCCAACTCCACCCCGAAAGGCGACAAGAAAAAGGAGCGCGGCGAATTGCAGGCGCGCATCGAACTGCTCGAGGCGCTGCAAAAGGATTACGACGATCCTGGCCCGGTTTACGATTGTGTTGTCTTTAACGACGGCAAGGCGTGGCGCGCCGTGGTGGACACCGACGAGGACGGCGACCTCACCGACGAGAAGCTGATGACCCGTTTCCGCGCCGAGCGCCAGTGGGCGTCGTTCGGCAAGCGGGCCATGATGAACTTCGCGCTGAACATTTACGACGACGGCGACACGCTCTCGATCGTCACCGATGTCGGCGCGCATGGGACGCATGTGGCCGGCATTGTTGCGGCGAATTACCCGGGCCAACCGGAACTTAACGGACTCGCCCCCGGGGCGCAGATTGTGTCGGTCAAAATCGGCGACCGCCGCATGGGCAGCTCGTCGATGGGCACCGGCGAGGTGCGCGGGCTGATCGCTGTGCTGGAGAACAACTGCCAGCTTATCAATATGAGCTATGGTGGCCCATCACAGGATCCTAACGACGGCCGGCTCGCCGCGCTTTACTCGGAGATCGTCAACAAGCACAACGTCATTTTTGTGGCCAGCGCGGGTAATAACGGGCCGGCGCTGTCGACAGTTGGCTCGCCCGGTGGCACGACCTCCGCGCTCTTCGGCATCGGCGCCTATGTCTCGCCGGTGATGATGGAGGCACAGTATTCGCTGCGGGAGCCGCTGCCGGCCATCCAGTACACGTGGTCGTCGCGCGGGCCGACGTTCGACGGAAATCTCGGCGTCGATTTCAGCGCGCCCGGCGGGGCGATCGCGCCCGTCTCGAACTGGACGCTGCAGGGCAATATGCAGATGAACGGCACCTCCATGTCGTCGCCCAACGCGTGCGGCGGTATCGCGCTGCTCTTGTCCGGCCTAAAACAGCAGGAGATCGAGTGGACGCCGCACCGGATCCGTCGCGCCATCGAGAATACCGCGAAGGAAATCCCCAACGTCGGGCGCTTCGCCCAGGGCCGGGGCTTGTTGCAGGTGGACAAGGCGTTCGCCTACCTCGAAGCCAACCGGGACGCGAAGGATCACGACCTGCGGTTCGAGGTCACCA
>Ga0115000_10000582_pt1 | contig 33792 bp, 30 predicted proteins | sample ArcticOcean_MG_C_6_FD_89690 | JGI IMG/M metagenome (GOLD analysis project Ga0115000, IMG submission 89690) | Marine microbial communities from western Arctic Ocean - ArcticOcean_MG_CB8_128 | ecosystem: Environmental > Aquatic > Marine > Oceanic | place: Arctic Ocean: Canada Basin | collected...
AAGCCTCGACGGTTTGTCGATGTGACCACTGGCGAATGGCAGTCGCAGATTCGTTATTTGTCGAAGTGTGGGCACTGCAATGTATTGATCGTTCGCAAACGTAGGATGCGGTCAGTTAGGTGCATTTGCGGGTTGAAGCTGTACCCGCAATCGTGGCGAGCAGTTGCGCCTGCTGAGGGCGGAGATGCGGGTGATTGGGTGATGCTGTAACGAATTCGGGTGATTCGGTGAGAATGGCGATCGTTGAAAACGGTCCTGAATGGTTTTTATTCACCAACAAACTTAGATCGATTGAAGAAACGGTGGAGTTGATTCGTTCGCTTGATTGAGTACGCCAAGGCAAGGGTTTTGTGTGGGAGGTCGTTTTATCCTGAAAATGAATTCAGGATGACATGTGGAGGGCTCTGGTTCCAACTGAAAACTGATTGAGTCGTTGGATCTTGGTTTATTAACCACTCCACATTGTGATTAATGTTGGTTGGTGGTAGTTTTAGTAGTTAAGAACAGAATATTTGTGGGCCTTTAAATCCAGTCCAGTGAGGCTGGCAAGGGAATCCGCTTAGAATGCCTCTGCTTGCTCGAATGCTGCACGGGTCTCTTCGCACACATGTCGCGTATAGCGCGGCTTCGATCCTTGTCAGCAGGCAAGGATTTTTTTGTGGAATTTTTTAATCCGGGTGTGCACTAGCACTTCGGACTTATCTCCCACTCTAACTCTCCCGGTCCGGGGGAGGATCATCGAGGCTCACACTGAATACGGAGAGCATGTGACGAACGAGATGGAGAGAGTTCTGCTGACACAGGACGATATTAGAAGGGCGATGACGAGGATTTCTCACGAAATTCTCGAACAAAATCGTGCTTCCTCCGATCTTGTATTAGTTGGACTTCAGACACGCGGCGTTCACATCGCAATGCGCCTCGCCGACAGTATCGAACGCATCGAAGGCTTTAGGCCGGTTGTTGGTACGCTTGATCCTCGATTGTGGCGAGATGACCCCGAAGTGGCTTCCGGGCAACCGCTTCTTCCTTCCGATATTCCAAATGGCGTCGACGGTAAGCCGGTAGTGATCGTCGATGACGTGCTCTACACAGGTCGCACGATTCGAGCCGCAATGGAAGCACTTCTCGACTTCGGTCGGGCGAGTCGAATTCAGCTGGCTGTACTCGTCGATCGTGGTCACCGTGAGTTGCCGATAAGGCCTGATTTCATAGGTAAAAACATTCCCACTGCTCGCGGCGAGCGCGTGCAGGTTCGGATCACGGAAATTGATGGCGATGATGCCGTTGTACTGGGACGTGAAAGCTAATGACAAACCCAACGACAACTGTCGGAAACAACCCAGCAGGCGAATCCTCGAACGGCTCTTGGGAAGAAATGCTTGTAGCACCTCGCCAGCACTTGCTGGATCTGGATGATCTTTCGGCTGCTGAGATCAACGATCTTCTCGATAGTGCTGATGGAATGCTCGAAATATCGAGTAGAGACAACCGCAAGACTCCGGCGCTTCGTGGCAAAACCATTATTACGATGTTCTTCGAGAACTCGACTCGTACACGCGTGTCGTTCGAGCAGGCAGGCAAGATTCTTGGCGCAGACGTAATCAACGTCACGGCGTCGGCGAGCAGTGTGAGCAAGGGTGAATCACTTCTCAATACTGTGAAGACGTTACAAGCGATGCAGATCGACGCACTCGTCGTAAGGCATCCGCACTCGGGTGCACCTTACTTCATAGCGAATCACACCGACGCATCGGTCGTGAACGCTGGCGATGGCACGCACGCTCACCCGACCCAGTCGCTATTGGATCTGTTTACTGTTCGAAATCACATTGGCGATATGACCGGCAAGAAGATAGCAATCGTTGGTGACGTTCTCTACAGCAGGGTTGCACGATCGAATATCTTAGCGTTCCAGAAGATGGGCGCAGAAGTAACGGTATCGTGTCCAAACACGCTGATACCTGACGAGTGGAGTCTAGGCTTGACGCTTGGTGATGAGACTGGATTCGGTGGCCTGAAATTGGCACGAAACGTCGACGAGGCGGTCGATTCCGCTGACGTCGTTATGGCGCTTCGGATTCAGCAGGAACGACAGGACGCGGGTCACCTGCCTAGCTTGCGGGAATACGCCGACCGATGGGGAATCAATGCACAGCGAATGGCGCTAGCGAACGATGGTGCGCTGTTGATGCATCCGGGTCCGATGAACGAGGGTGTCGAGATTTCGAGCGAGGTTGCTCACGGCGCACAGAGCGTTGTTGAGGAACAGGTGCGCAACGGTGTGGCGGTTCGCATGGCAGTTTTGTACACGCTGTGCGCTCCGGGTAAATCATCACGAATCGGCAATAGCGAATCCACTAGCGGCGACGAAGCCTAGTTTAGAAGGAATATGCATTTGGTAGCCAGAAAACTGGCAATAACGGGTGGCAGAGTGATTGATCCCGCTCAGGGAATCGATCGTATTGCTGACGTACTTATTTCAAACGGCAAGATCGACGAAGTGACTGCTGGTTCGACTGGTAGCACGCCAGACGGCTACGAGCATATCGACGCTTCGGGCAAGATTGTTTCGCCTGGGTTTGTCGACCTTCATACTCACCTGCGCGATCCTGGTCAAGAGTGGAAAGAAACGATTGTCACCGGCACTCGAGCCGCTGCTTTTGGTGGGTTCACGACGATAAGTGCCATGCCGAATACCGACCCTGTTCAGGATTCCGCTGCGGTAGTCGACGATGTAGTGAGGCGCTCGGCGGCTGAAGGTCTGATTCGGGTACTTCCGATCGGTGCGATTTCAATTGGCCAGAAGGGTAAGCAACTTGCTCCGATGGGCGAGCTTGCCGATTCGGGCGTGATCGGCTTCTCCGACGATGGCAACTCGGTTGATGATGCGAACCTTATGCGACAGGCGTTGTCGTATTCGGTAGAGCTCGGGCTGCCAATCATCAACCATGCCGAAGACAAGAAGATCGGTGCGGGTGGAGTGATGAGCGCTGGCACGGTTGCCACACGACTCGGACTTGTAGGCGTTCCTGCCGAAGCCGAAACGGCGATGGTTGCACGTGATCTGCATCTTGCCGATCTGACGAAGGCGCGACTGCACATTCCTCATATTTCAACGGTTGGATCTCTGGTTGCATTGCGCACTGCGAAAGAGAGTGGAGTAGATGTCACCGCTGAAGTAACTCCGCATCACCTGACATTGAGTGACGAATGGGTCTACGGGTTGAAGGGCGAGGTTCCTACGACGATTGGATCTGAGGCTTACGACACCGATACGAAGGTGAATCCGCCGCTGCGAAGTAGGGATGATGTTGAAGCTGTGATCGACGCATTGAGCGAAGGTCTAATCGACATCATTGCGACTGACCACGCGCCGCATGCGGCTACCGACAAGGTGTGCACATATAACGAAGCTGCCCACGGGATTAATGTGCTGGAAACGGCGTTCTCGTCGGTGTTCCAACTCGTAGATACCGGAAAGATTTCGGCAGTCCGATTGATCGAATCGCTAACGGCGGGTCCGGCTGCGATCTTGTGCAAAGATCTCGGCTCTTTGAAAAAAGGATTCTCGGCTGACGTGGTGGTTATCGACCCCGGTAGTAAGTGGATTGTGAATCCAGAGCAGTTCGAATCGAAGAGTGTGAATAGTCCGCTTGCTGGTGTGGAGCTTACGGGTCGTGTTGTGACAACGATTTATCAAGGAGAGACCGTGTTCGATCTCAGTGACGTGGTTGCGAGTGCTGGAGCTAAACAATGAGTGATGTTCGTGGAAATGTTTATTTGGTTCTTGAAGATGGCTCAGTATTCCTGGGAACCCGCTTGGGTGCGGAAGGCGAGACCACCGGTGAGGTTGTGTTCAACACATCGATGACTGGTTATCAGGAAATGCTGACTGACCCTTCATATGGTGGTCAGATTCTGGTGCCGACGTATCCGATGATTGGAAACTACGGCACAAGCGAGGCCGACGTTGAATCTACTCGGATTCAGGTCAACGGCTTTGTCGTTAGGGACGATTGCGAAGAGCCTTCGCATCCGCTTTCTGAAGGCACGATTCACGATTACTTGGTTGAGAACGGCATCCCGGGAATATCTGGAGTCGACACTCGGGCTATCACACGCAAGCTTCGGTCGGCTGGTGTGATGATGGGAATTATCACTCCTGACGACGATGTTGAAGCTGCACTGGCGACTCTTTCGAAGGCACCTCGGTACGGCGAGTTCGATGTTGTTGGAAACGTCTCGACCGATGATATTTACGAATGGACAGGCGACGCTGGTGAGAAATCACGAGCGTTCTTCGACTTACGAGGTCGAGCGCGACAAGGCGGCATGGGGATCGATGTTGAACGTGGCATTGGTCAGCGTGATCTCGGCGACAACTACATGACGGTTGTGGTCAATGACTACGGTGTGAAGTTGAACATATTGCGTTCGCTTAGGGCACGTGGTTGCGAGGTAATTGTTGTTCCTGATGATGCTTCTGTTGAAGACATTTTGGGTCACAAGCCCGACGGTGTCATGCTTTCGCCTGGCCCTGGTGACCCAGAGCTTCTGGATCGTTCGGTTGCGACAGCAAAAGGGCTTGCCGGCAAGGTTCCTATGATGGGAATTTGTCTTGGACATCAAGTGATCGCTCGGGCGTTTGGGGCTTCGACTTTCAAACTTCACTTTGGTCACCGTGGTGGTAACCAACCGGTGAAGGATTTGGAATCGGGTCGGGTGTACGTGACGGCGCAGAATCACGGCTACGCGGTTGATGCTGATGGTTTGCCTGACAGTCTCGAAATTAGCCATCTCAACCTGAACGATCAGACGATTGAGGGTCTACGTCACAAGGAGATGCCGATCATGACGATCCAGTACCACTCTGAGGCGTCACCAGGTCCGCACGATAGCGAGTACCTGTTCGATAGGTTCATTGGGCTGATTCGAACGGGAATGGGTGCGAAGGTTTAGATAGTTCGGGTGCGGCAGGACGTTGACTGAATAGACGTTCTCCTCTCTCCCAAAAGTGAGGGGGTTATTTGTATGAGTAAAAAATGGTGCCGATGGCACACAGGAGAATTGATTGACTAACGGTGCGACGCCAGAGAAATCGGGAATAGACGAGACTCTGAAAAAGGTTCTGGTTATTGGTTCGGGGCCGATCATTATTGGTCAGGCTGCGGAGTTCGATTACGCGGGCACACAGGCCTGTCGTTCGCTTCGTGAAGAGGGTGTCGAGGTTGTTCTCGTGAACTCGAATCCAGCTACGATCATGACCGACGAGGACATGGCGGATCGGATTTACATCGAGCCCCTGACAGTGCCCGTGCTCGAACGCATCATCGACCGAGAACGTCCTGATGGCGTGATCGGAACAATGGGTGGTCAGACCGGACTTAACCTAGTAGTTGATCTAGAAAAAGCCGGAATTCTCGATAAGTACAACGTAAGGACGCTCGGTACTTCGGTAGCAACTATCGAAATGGCTGAAGACCGAGAACAGTTCCGTGATTTGCTCGAACGCCTTGGTGAACCTGTGCTTCCTTCGTTTGCAGTGGAGACAGTTGAAGATGCAGTCGAAGCGGGTCGCAAGATCGGTTACCCGGCAGTAGTTCGTCCTGCTTACACCCTGGGTGGAACCGGTGGCGGAATCGCTCAGAACGAAGCCGAACTTCGCAAGATCGCCACTGGTGGAATATCCGCCAGCAAGGTTGGTCAGGTTCTCATTGAGCAGTCGCTTCTTGGCTGGAAAGAGATCGAGTACGAAGTGATGCGAGACGGCGACGGAAACGTCATCACCATCTGCAACATGGAAAACCTCGACCCGATGGGCGTGCACACCGGCGATTCAATCGTCGTGGCTCCAAGCCAAACGCTCAACGATAAGGACTACCAGCGATTGCGTACTGCATCGCTGAATATTATTTCCGGGCTCGGCATCAAAGGCGGCTGCAACGTTCAGCTTGCTTACCGACCCTCGAACATGGTCGCAGAGGTTGTTGGCGAAGGCGCTGGTTACAACGAGGAAGGCTCGATGTACTACGTCATCGAAGTGAATCCTCGTGTGAGCCGATCTTCAGCGTTGGCATCGAAGGCGACGGGTTATCCAATTGCTCGTGTCGCGGCGAAGATCGCGCTTGGCAAGACGCTGGACCAGATTTCTAATGCTGTTACTCAGAAGACGACCGCCGCTTTCGAACCTGCGCTCGACTACTGCGTCGTAAAGATTCCTCGATGGCCGTTCGACAAGTTCCCGACTGGAGACCGTTCGCTGGGGACTCAGATGAAGGCCACTGGAGAGGTGATGGCGATCGATCGTACGTTCGAGGCGGCTTTGCAGAAGGCAGTTCGATCACTCGAAAACGGTCGCGGGTCGCTGCTTTGGGAAGATCCTGAGTGGGGCAACGATGGTCCGCCAGACCTGCTTGCTGACGATGATCGTATTTGGAAGCTGACTGCCGCTATTCGTGGCGGTCGCACGGCTGAATCGGTAACGCTGGAGACCGGCGTTGATCCGTGGTTCACACGTGCACTTCAGCGAATAGTCGGAATGGAACGAAAGCTATTAGCAGAAGAGATCACGCCTGATTTGATGTGGCGCGCCAAGCGACTAGGATTTTCTGACTCGCAGATCGGCACTCTTGCCGATTATCTGCCTGAGCAGGTTCGCACTATGCGAAAAGATTGGGGACTCAAGCCCGTCTACAAGATGGTCGACACCTGCGCCGGTGAATTTGAGGCAGTAACGCCTTACTTCTACTCGACGTATGAGCAGGAGAACGAAGCTCTTCCAACCGGTCGTGAGACTGCAATCGTTTTGGGCAGCGGCCCGATTCGAATTGGACAGGGCATCGAGTTCGACTACTGCTCTGTTCACGCTGCTTGGGCGCTTCAAAAAGCCGGCGTTGAATCGGTGATGATTAACTCGAACCCAGAGACGGTTTCGACTGACTTTGACACTTCAGATCGTCTTTACTTTGAGCCTCTCGATGAAGAGAGCGTTCGGGACATTATTGAAAACGAAGGTGGGGGAGTTGCCGAGAACAACCCGGCTTCGATGGTGCAGTTTGGAGGCCAGACCGCCATTAACCTTTCGCAATTACTAGGTGTTGCCGATCTACCGATTTTGGGTTCGACACCTGACGTGATCGACTTGGCTTCGGATCGTGGTCGGTTTGAGGAAGTTACTTCACGACATGGATTGCCACAGCCTCCGGGCGGAATGGCTTCTAACGTTGAGAGCGCGCTTCAAGTTGCAAATAGCGTCGGATACCCGGTTCTTGTGCGACCTAGTTATGTGCTTGGTGGCAGGGCGATGGAGATCGTTCAGACTCCGGCTGAGGTAGTTCGATATTTCGAAATGGCGATGAGGGAATTCCCGGGTCAGACGATTCTCATCGACCACTATCTGACCGGACTCGAAGTTGAAGTTGACGCAGTTTGCGACGGCGAAGATGTGTTGATTCCCGGAATCATGCAGCACATCGAGCGGGCTGGAGTTCACTCTGGTGACTCAATGGCCGTCTACCCGGCGCAGTCGCTGACGGATGCGGAGGTCGAGACGATTGTGGACTACACACGTCGAATCGGGCTGGCATTGGGTATTGTCGGACTCATGAACATTCAGTTCGTAGTCGCAGGTGGCGGTACATACCGAGGATTCAATAAGAGCGGCGCGAACGGTAAATCTGGTGATCCAGAAATTTACATAATCGAAGTGAACCCACGTTCATCACGAACGATTCCGTTCATTTCGAAGGTCACTCGAATTCCGATGGTTCGTATCTCCACTGATGTAATGCGTGGCAAGTCCATCAAGGAACAGGGCTATAAAGGTGGACTCTCCAAGAAGCAGAACCTGATTGCCGTGAAGGCGCCAGTGTTCTCGATGTCGAAGCTTGCCGGTGTGGACACTTACCTTGGGCCGGAGATGAAATCGACCGGTGAAGTTATGGGAATCGACACCACGTTCGATGGTGCGGTTACTAAAGCGCTTCTTGGTTCGGGAATGAACGTTCCTACAGGTGGTTCAGTGCTATTGAGCATTGCTGATCCTGACAAAGCGGATGCGTTGGGTCTTGTTCGTACTCTCGATGAAGCTGGTCATACGATCTACGCTACGAGCGGAACAGCCGAGATGATCCGAGCGATGGGCATTGATGTTCACGAAGTTGAGAAACGACTCGAGAGTAGCGACGGTCGGTCCGTTGTCGATATTATCGAGGACGGGACTGTGAGCGCTGTCGTGAACACGGTGACCGGTGATCGTTCGACAATGCAGGATGGTTTCCACATTCGTCGTTCAGCTGTAATGCAGCGTATTCCGTGCTTCACGTCTATCGACACTGCGCGTTGTGCTGTTGAGGCTGAGGGGGCGGTAGCAGGGGTAACTGGCGGTCAGGCTTATAACATCAAGACGTTGGCCGAGTATCTGGACGGCGAGTAGTTGTGGATCGTTTCGGATTGGCTGAGATTACGCCGAAACGAGATTGATTCCAGTGGTCTCGCCGATTATTCGGGTGACGACTGCGAATAGGTCCGGGCGATCCCACGCGTAGCCGTCGTGTGCAACGTACGGAATGTCGAAACCGTGCCGTTTGCCTACGACCTTGGTGTAGGCGTGACTGACGCGAAGGACGGCGTAGTAGTCGATCAGTGATCATCTAATTCCTGAAGCTCATGGCTTTGCGCCATGTAATAAGCGAGTGCTATTTCGAGCATTTTGTCGATCTCTGCTTTTGGAATTCCGACGTCATCAGGGGGGCGATGGACTAGATCGTTTTGGTTATGGCTATATCGTATTCAGGGTGGGTGAACATTGCGTTGCCCCAGTCGATAAGTCCGGAAACTTCGCCGTTATGCATCAAGATATTGTTCGGGTGTAGATCGCCGTAGCATATCGCTGGTTCGTCGGGCTGTTCGGGATGATTATTGGTCAGCTATTCGCTGATTTCTATAAGATCAGCTGCCTGAGCCGCTTCGGAAATAGCGGTTATGCCACCGAGCATACGTGTCGGCTTCATGTGATCGATATCGCCCCCTGATTAGCAAGTTGGTCCATGAGCTTTGTGGAGTCGAGACGATGCAGGCTTGCTTGAAGATTCACCATTATCCCGGGGAATCTCGGGATGAGTGATTGGTAGGCAAGTATGGTTTCACCCATGTTCTAACCCGGTAATCGCTCCATCAGCAAAAACGGTCGGTTGAGCAGCATTTCGCCAACGGAATCTATCGGCACTCTCGGAACCTCGTGACCTCCGTAAGCAGCGGCGTTTTGAACGGTCGATTCCCTGGAGACTCTGTGAACTTCATGGGCATGGCGGAAATGTCTAGGTACGAGATCGCTTGGGAATTTCGCTGGTGCGTTGAGAATCGTGAGCCCGAAGGTGTCAGTGTCGAAGCCGCCTTGTAGACGTTTGATGTCTCGATAGTTCCGAATAGTGGTCGATTGAATTTTCCAACTGAATCCTTTGCGCGATGCTAGGTCGATCAGCTAGTTGACGACCGTCTCAAAGATTACACCAGGGAGGGTTACCGATATTGAAGTTCCTTCGGTTGTTCAGATCGCCTACGTCATTCGGCTGTCACTACCAGATCGTCCGAACGTAAAAAAAGACCCTGCAATTGCAGGGTCTTCATAGAACAATGTTGGAGCAAAGCTAGGTTAGATCTTGGCGGCACTAACTGATAGCCATACTCGTGGAACAGTCTTTAGTTCCATCTCTTCCCATATTTGTCCGAGACCCTTTTGGAGCGCTTCACGTCCGATGTCCAGTGGGACGCCGGGCATAACGCCTTCGATCCAGTCGGAGAATCCTGAGATGTGGTGCCAGCCTTCGTGCGGAACTTCGACTCGATTGAAGTCGTTGACCAGAACTTTGAATCCAGCGTTCTCGACTAAGTCGATATAGTCCTGAGCTTTAAGCTGAACTCGAGATTCAACTTTCTGCGACTTATCGGCAGATAGCCCATGTTCACGTTTCAGAATGCGAAGCGATCGCATCATCCACTTGCGGAAAAACAGCAGGCTGTCGTCTGGGTGTGAACCTTCGTAAAACGAAGTGTTGAAGGCGAAGATTCCGTTGGGCTGAAGCTTCTCTTTGATCTGGTCGACCAAAACCGTTTTTTCAGGGACGTAGTGAATCGAGTTGCAGTAAACAACTGCGTCGACCTTGTCTTTGACGGCACCAGTGAGGTTTTGCACCTCGGAGTGCACGTACTTTATTGCAACGTCCTTACGCTCACCAATCTCTTCCGCAGCCGCTTTAAGCGCAGTTGTGGAGTGGTCGACAGCGTAGATCACCGTGTGCTTGGCAGACTGAAGTCTTTCGAGGATAAGTTTGGTGATGCCCCCGGTGCCACAACCGAGGTCGACGATTTTTCGTTGCTTGCCAACTTCGGCAAGATCGAGCAAACGTTCGTTTACCTTGGTGTAAAAAGGTAGGTTGGAGAAGCTTGTGAAGTTGTATTCTTCGCTAGCTGTTACCAAATTCGTGCCTCATGATCCGCTGCGTGCACAGCGCTTGTTCAGATTCGATCCCACGTATGATCGCGGGCATAAGCCACGGCTTTCAGCAGCGGCTACTCAATTCTATCAGAGCTTGCGGATTTCATTAAGGGAGTATCACCGTTGTTGTGCCGACGTTCAGTTCAATTCGTACTCGGTTTGATGCTCATGGCACTTGCCGCATCTTGCGGTGGGAACTCGGGCGCCGGTGTGCCACTGATATTCGCGGCGGCTTCACTTTCAGATGTGCTTACTGAATCGGCGGAAATTTACGAGCGAGAAACCGGAAGGCAGGTTGAGTTCAGCTTTGGCGGATCGCTGACGCTGGCGAATCAAATCGCCAAGTTAGGTGCGCCGGCTGATGGGGTTTTCTTTGTAGGCGAAGAACCTAAGACGATTTTAGGTGAGTTGGTGAACCCGGTTCCGAACGGCAGCTTTCAATTGGTGAATACGCTGCTTGTGATCGCTTCGAAAGATGCCGGACATGTTGGGGCATTGAGTGATCTGGCGGGGTCGGATGCCCGAGTCGCTATCGCCGATCCGTCGTTGGCTCCTGCGGGTCAGTTTGCCAAACAGGCGCTTGAATATGCTGGTGTTTGGGAAGAGATCGAGAGTGATCTGATATTTGCCGTGGATGTTCGGGCTGCGTTAGCTGCTGTGGAATCGGGTAATTCCGAATACGGAATCGTCTATCGCACAGATGCTTTCGGATCGGATTCGATTTCGATCATGAATGAGATATATGAAGGCTATTCGCCTATCGTGTACGTTGGTAGATCATTGAAGCTGGCTGAAAATTCGGCTTCTGCGGTGGAATTCTTCGAATTCCTTTCTAAATCGCCCACGGCACGCGATGTCTTCGAGTCCGCTGGATTTACAATCGGATTCGCCGGACCGGCCGGTACTTAGAATCTTGTCGATTACCTATCTATAGCTATGAACTCAGATATTTCCATAGTCACACTTTCATTGCAGATCGCACTCGTTGCGACGGCTGTGACGTTGCCGGTTGGCATGTTTGTGGCGTGGTTGTTAGTTAGAAAGCAGTTCAGAGGCAAGTTCGTTCTGGATGTGTTCGTTTCATTGCCGTTGGCGCTCCCACCAGTAGTAGTTGGGTATGCGTTGCTGTGGCTTGTGGGAACAAATGGATGGATAGGGCAGTTAAGCGAGTCGTTGTTCGGGTCGACATTGGCGTTTACGTGGATAGCGGCGGCGTTGGCGGCGGCGATTGTTTCGTTGCCGCTTGTCGTTCGTTCGTTTGCAGCGGCACTCGCTGGGGTTGATCCTCGACTCGAGGTTGCAGCACGGGGACTTGGTTCGGGATCGATTCGGACGTTCCTGACGGTCACCCTCCCTCTCGCTTATCGAGGTGTTATCGCCGGGGTGCTTCTTGGGTTTGTTAGGGCGTTATCTGAATTTGGAGCAACGATTATCGTTGCGGGAAACATTCCAGGGCGCACGCAGACGCTTCCATCGGCAATATTTACGCGTATCTCGGCAGGGAATACTGACGATGCTTGGCGACTGGCGCTGGTATCGGTTGTTCTGGGCGTAATTGCGTTGGCTGTTCACAATTGGTTGCTGAAGCGAACGGCGAACGGAATATCTATCTCGAACGGTGGGTCTCGATGATTTCGTTCGATATCCAATTGAATCATCCTGATTTTTCGCTTAGTGTAAAAGGCGAATTCGATGATGGAATCACGGCGGTGTTTGGTCCTTCAGGAGCAGGGAAATCTAGCCTTCTGAACTGTCTTGCAGGTTCGATCAAACCAAGCGATGGTTGGGTCACGTTAGACGGAACCACTTTGTATTCGGGATCCGACGATATTTGGGTTTCATCGGAAAAACGTCGGATTGGTACTGTGTATCAAGATGGAGCGCTGTTTCCTCACTTGAATGTTCGAAAGAATATTGAGTTCGGATGGAAGCTTTTGCCAGAAGGCCAGCGACGACTTGATCCGCTTGAGATCGCCGATCTACTTGGCCTGACGCATCTTCTTGGTCGTGCCCCAAACGAACTTTCTGGTGGTGAACGTCAGAGGGTGGCTATCGCACGAGCACTGGCTACATCGCCAGCGTTGCTACTTCTTGACGAGCCTTTGGCGTCGCTAGATTCGGCACGGCGCGGCTCGGTATTGAATTATTTGAAGCGAATTCACGCCGAATTGAGTATGCCGATGATCTATGTTTCGCACTCGATTTCGGAGGTTGTTTCAATAGCATCGTCGGCGATGTTGCTGAGAGACGGTGAGGTTGAAGGCTTCGATCGACCATCGGCTTTGCTGCTCGGGGCTACTTCTAAGAGTGACGAAGTCGACAGCTTTGACAACATTCTTGATGGCGTTATTGGCGACTCTACGGATTACCTGACGACAGTGAGGATTGGGGAAGTCGATATCTCAACTCGACACCAAAATAAGAACCCTGGCGATAGAGTTGTCGTTTCACTTGGTGCGAATAAGGTAATTTTGGCGACGGACGAACCAACAAATATTTCAGCGCAGAATATCCTTAAAGGACGTGTTTCGGAAATATGGGCGAACACCGGCAAAGTATTCACCGAGGTAGACATCGGCGAAAAATTTATCGTAGAACTCACAGAAAACGCACTTAATGACCTTGGTATAGCCGTTGGTCAGAACGTATTTTTAGTATTCAAATCAAGCAGCGTCGATGTTTACGACGCCTGAGAATCCGAATCACACACATATGAAACGCACCGTAACGCTCGCAATGCTTGTGGGCATTTTCGCGATAGCCCTTGCTGCATGCTCGTCTGAGCCTGAACCGACTGCCACTCCTCGACCGACTGCTACGACAGTTGTTGTGCAACCAATGAGGGATGCACAACCCGTTATGCCTTTGGAGGCGGATCTCGATCGCAAGACGGCGATGTTGCTGGGTCTAGATTTGCATCGTCAGCTATGGGCGACTCGTCCCTCAAACAACTATAAGTTCGGATTTCAGTGGAACGTCGGCGAATTTGCCTACGAGAGGGCAAATGTTGAGGTGAGGGTTCTCAAGAACGAACTTGAGGCTGTGTTGTGGGCCGACAATGCTGTGAAAGTCGATGGCACTGAGCCTGCTGGATTCGATTTGCCAGCTGAGCCGAATCACGACGATTACTACACCATCGACGGTTTATTTGCCGTTATCCAAGAAGCTATCGAGAGTGAGCCTGCGCGGGTATCACTCGGATTCGATTCGGCGTTCGGGTTTCCGACTTCGGTTGTGATCGAGTTTCCACCGAGCAGCGAGCATAAGGATATTTCGTTCTTTGCCGCACAGCTCGTTGCGATTCCGGGTCCACCTGAATAATGTGTCTTACCGTTCGCTGGTGAGATCGTTCTATCCGTTTGCCTGTCGTCCTTCGAGAACTTCAGGATGGCATTTGCAACGTTCTTGGTTTTTCAAGAATTACCGGGTGTTTGCTCGCCCGGTAGGGCAGAAATCGAGTAGTACGCATTCGGCACAGAACGGATCGTTTTTGACGCAAACTCTCGCTGCATGACCGTCGAGTTGGGCGTGGAAATCGCCCCACATATCAACATTTGGCTCAAGTTTTGATTCGAAGAGTCGTTGGTAGTCGGCGTACTTGTTGCCTCCGACCTTCCAGCCGAGTCGGTCGACCAGCCGGCGTGTGTAGGTATCCATCACGAACCTTGGCTTTTTGGCTGCGTAGAGAATGATGTCGTCGGCGGTTTCTTCACCAATTCCGTAAATCCTCAACAAGCGCCCTCGTAACTCGGGAAGTTCTAGTGCGAAGAGGTTAGCGTCGTCGCCATCGAATTCTTCTACGAGTGTTCGAGCGAACGCTTTTAGCTTCTTAGTTTTGGTGTTGTAGTAGCCAGAAGAGCGGATCGCCTCGATTAGATCTTCATCGTTGGCCTCGTGAACTGCTTTGTAGCCCCAAATTCCGGCGTCGCGGAGATTCGCCAAAGCTCTCTTGGCGTTATTCCAATTGGTGTTTTGAACCAGAATTGCTCCTGCCGAAATCTCGAAGCCTGCGTCTTTGCCAGAGTCGTATTCGACTGGCCACCAGTTGCGATGCCCGATTTTCTCTAGAAGGCGTTTGTAGATTTCTAGGAGTAGTTCGGTTGAGGGTGTTGTTGGCATTGGGAGGTGAGCAAGGAAGGAGATTAGTTCGCCGTGTAGTGAGTGTCGGAATACGCCGTTACAAGGGGGAGAAAGATACTGAAATGAATTTAGCATGACAATCGAAATGGATCGTCGATGCTCACAGGATTTATGAGATAATTGATATCCAGTAATCGAGTTAGTTGAAGTGATAGGAGCCACCTTTGCAGACGATGTTCGAGAGACTGGATGCAGCAGCAGCCAAGATGGAGAGTTTCGTTTGTGTGGGTCTTGATCCCACTCCTGAACGCGTTCCTATCGACGACATTCTGGCGTTCAACTGCGCCATCATCGACGCCACCAAAGACGTGGTGTCAGCCTTCAAGCCTCAGTTTGCCTACTACGAGGCGATGGGAATCGAAGGCTTTCGGATTCTTGAAAAAACCATTCATTACATCAGAGATGTTGCACCCGATCACGTGATTGTTGGGGATGGCAAGCGTGGTGATATTTCGACTACCGCAACTGCCTACGCAACCGCCATGTTCGAAGTGTGGGATGTGGATATTGCGACCATCTACGCATATCAAGGAAGCGATTCAGTCGAGCCGTTTTTGCAGTATCCAGGCAAAGGCGTTTACATCGTTTGCCGAACATCGAACCCTAGTTCGCGTGATATTCAGGACCTCGTGGTAGATGGACCGGATCATCAACAGCATGTATTCGATCGAGTAGCCGATATGGCAGATCGATACGCTAGATCAGAGAATGTTGGCCTGGTTGTTGGTGCAACATATCCCGACGATCTACGTGCACTGCGGTCTAAGCACGCTGCGCCTCACTTCCTTATCCCGGGGGTTGGTGCGCAGGGCGGTCTAGCAGAAGAAACGGCGCGTGCCGGTGCTAACGAACAGGGCGGGGGATTCATCGTGAATTCTTCGCGGGGGATTATTTACGCATCGAGTAACCCTGAAGATTTCGATACTGCTGCTCGTGGCGAAGCCGAGAAGTTGAAGATTCAGCTCAACGACGCGCTGAAGCCAAACGGATCGTTCACTGCCGAATCTGTGACGGTCGAGTAGCTCGCGTAATTTCGCAGTGGATCGTTTGCATGCCAGAAACTCCTTTTAAAGTTGGCGACCGTATAACTCTTAAGAAGAAACACCCGTGCGGTGGTTTCGAGTGGGAGGTTTACCGTATTGGCGCCGATATTGGAATGAAGTGTTTGACGTGTGAGCGTCGGATGATGCTGACTCGACGGGATGCCGAGAGAAGAACGGTAGCCATAGTTGAAGCGATTAGTGATGCTGACGACGATTCGGAATCGCAGTCGGCACCCGTTACATAATAACTATTGGGATAAGAGACGTTTCAACTGCTGTGTTAGCGTGTACTCGGTGTAACCTTGTTCTCACTTCAGAATGGTATTGCGATGCCGACATCTGAACGCAGGCGGATCGTACTGGCGCAATGCCAACGACCAACAATTGGATGGAGACTGACAACATGATGGAGCTGGTAATCGACAGCATTCGAGTTAGTTTGCTCAACCACCAACGCGTCGTGATTCTGAAGCAGAAGGAAATCGATCGATACCTTCCCATATGGATCGGCCCGCCTGAGGCGGACGCTATCGCAGTTCGATTGCAAGAAGTATCTGTCCCGCGTCCTTTAACACACGATTTATTGCACAACTCCATTAAGGACCTAGGCGGTGTGATCGATCACATCGTGGTTTCGAGCATGGAGAACGATACTTACTACGCGACGATCGTGGTTCGGCAGGGCGACAAGATGGTTGAGATCGACGCTCGACCTTCCGATGCTCTGGCACTTGCCGTTCGAGCTGGCGTTCAGATATTTGCTGCGCCTGAAGTAATGGACAAGTGTGGAGTGCGTCTCGACAAGGACAGTGGTCTTGCTACTGTCGGTGAAGATGCAGCGAGTGCCGCTGCTGCTCCTGCTCGTGAGGCGGGTGGTCCTGTTGGAGCCGAAGAAGCCGAGAAGCTATCCGTGTTCGCCGACTTCATCGAATCGCTTGATCTGGGAGATATGGATACGCCTAGTGGCGATAACGACAATCCCAGCGGTGATAAACCGGCTGGTGACGAGCCTGTCGCGGGTGGTTAGCTGGGTTGGACGAGCTTATCCGGTAAGTAAAAATCGACCCTACATTTTGTGGGGTCTTTTCTTTTAATCTGCTTGTTTGGTCGTGTTTCAAGTTTGTTTCAGTTGGTCGCCTTCATTGCGTCGGCAAAGTAGGCGAAAGAACGACTTGAAAATATGAGCCAGTTTTGTAGATATTCCGTTTGGAATTTGGTGGGCTTGTGGTAGCATTTTCAATCGGTCATTTAGAGCAGGGGGTTACCTTGTCGGACGTACCAGAATCGCCTCCCGAGTCAACGGAGCAGGATAACGAAACCGGTGGTTTGCCAAGTGCATCTTCTGATCAAGCAATAAGTGGCTGGCCCTCAACTATAAAGTTGCTGGGGCGAGTAGGTGGAATCGGCTGGTTTGTCGGTACTGCTATCGCTCTGGGTGCATATGGTGGGTATTGGCTCGATCGACAATTTGAAACGGCTCCTGTCCTGACAATAATTGGGCTGGCGCTGGGCGTGACAACAGCATTTGTTGGCATGTTCCGGCTTCTCAGCACCATTAGAAGAGGGCGGTAATAGCCAACAGAGAACGAAAGAGAATTAGGTAAAGGCCGCTTGGGAAAGCTTCTTTCTAGTCCCAAACTCCTTGTCATCGCCATCGCTGCTGTTGCAGCGTTGTTAGTCTCCGTAGCCGGTGGCGCACTTGGTGCATCATTCGGTTTGGGATTCCTTGGCGGTCCGATTCCGTTCATCTCGATCCCAGCCGAGCGAGTTGCCTTTATTGGTAGCTACCAGCTCCTTAACTCAACTGTTATGTTCTGGTTCGGTGGGCTGATTCTTCTCTTCATCGCATGGCGAGCAGGTCGAAACGTGAAAGACGTTCCTTCCGGTTGGCAGAACCTGATGGAGATGATTTACGAATTCTTCAGCAATACCGTTGACGGCGTTGCTGGCGGTACACCAAAAGCGGGTCGACGTTTCCTCGCTTTGGTTACCACTATTTTCCTTGTCGTGATGATTATCAACTGGGTTGGAATTCTCCCCGGTGTTGGATCAGTCGGTCGAATCGAAACGATTGACGAGTGGACTCACCACCACCTTGAAGCGTTCGAGGCTGAAGTCGAAGAGGCTCACCCTTCATACAACCACGAGCAGGTCGAAGCTGCTGCGATGGTTCACCTTCTTGAAGAGCACGGCGACGATACGTTTGTAGCGTTCGACGGTGCGATTGTTCCTCTAGGACGCGGCGAGCAGCAGCGTGTTCCGCTGAACAAGATCATTAGCTTTGATCATGGTGACTTGGAAGACATTGAAAAAGCTATAGGGGATGGTGACGATCTTTCTCTCCTGCCGATCCTTGAGAGCATTCATCACGATATCGAAACTGGTGTAGTGAAGGGTAAATTTGCTTACAAAGAGGGCGGCGATATAGAAGCGTCGAGCGAACTCCTCGGCAAGAAGGTTGGACTATTGGTCCCATACCTTCGAGGTGCTTCCACCGACATCAACACGACATTGGCTATTGCTCTTGTTGCGATGTTCACAGTTCAGTTCTGGGGCTTCCGAGCTTTGGGTGTTCGTGGATACGGCGGGAAGTTCTTGGTCAACCCGATTACAAAGGGTCCGATCGCAACATTTGTTGGTGTACTTGAGGCGTTTGGTGAGCTTACTCGAACGATCAGTTTTACTTTCCGTCTATTCGGCAACATGTTTGCCGGTGAGATTCTGCTTATAGCGATGGCATTCCTGCTGCCGCTTGTCGGAATCATCCCGTTCATGGGTCTGGAATTGTTTGTGGGCGTTATCCAGGCGTACATCTTCGCAATGCTCACTCTTGTATTTGGCGTCATGGCAGTCGCGAGTCACGGTGATCACGACAGCCACGCGGAGGATCACTGAGAACAGCGATCCCCTTGATTAAGGCGTGGTGGCGTGGCGATATAAATAACGCCGTGATTGGCCACCGACGCATAGAACGAAGTTACTAGGAGAAAATAAATTGGAAGCAGATGCAGTAAAGCCTCTGGCAGCAGCAATCGCAATCGGTGTTGGCGCTCTTGGCCCAGCCCTTGGTATTGGATTGTTGGCCGGTAAGGCCATGGAAGCTTTAGGTCGAAATCCTGAGGCTACCGGTCCTGTTCAACAGAACATGATTCTTGCCCTTGCGTTCGCAGAAGCTATCGCTATTTATGCGTTGGTTGTTGCGATCATCATCCTATTCGTCTAATCAAACGGACTCCGTGTGACTATCCTGGGTGGGAGATTTCTCTCACTCGGGGGTCGCTAGCGGGCCGGTAAGGAACGAATATGGAAGCACTTGGAATAACACTTCAGCAGTTGCTAACTCAGCTGGTTAGCTTCCTGATCCTGTTTTTCCTGTTGTACAAGCTGGCGTATGGTCCGATTATGGGCATGCTCGACAGCCGTGCACTGAAAATCAAGGAAAGTTTGGAAGCAGCTGAGACAGCACGTCTTGATGCAGCATCTTCAGCCGAACGAGTGGAAGTAGAAATTGCTTCGGCCCGTGTAGAAGGCCAGAAGATTGTGGCAGAGTCGCGTGAAGCAGCTTCGAAGCTTCGTGAGCAAGAGCAGGTACGTGCACGTCAAGAGGTCGAGACGATGCTCGAACGTGCAAGAACTGAAATTAGTCGCGAGAAAGATTCTGCTGTGGAAGAAGTTCGTAAGGAATTTGCGAGCCTCGCTATTACAGCAGCTGAACGAATCGTTGAAGGATCACTTGATGCCAAGTCTCACTCCAGCCTTATAGATAGGGTTTTGGAAGAAGGACTTAGCGAGAGGAAGAACTAGAGAATTCGCCAAATTTCGATTTGCCGAGGACTCTGAACTAGTAATGGCAGCAACCGGACGAAGATACGCTCAGGCAGCTTTCGAGCTGGCTAACGAAAAGAACAACATCGACCGTTGGGTGGAAGACTTGGCGCGTGCGGCGGAAGTTCTAAGCGATTCCGATGTATTGAGTTTTCTCGATGCACCGCAGGTGACGGACAGCGTAAAGCTGGACGGTATTGGAAAGCTTCTTGCGGATGTTGATGTGTTGGTTCGAAACACGGTGAACCTAATGACGGTGAATCGTGACATCACTAAATTTGCGGATATGTTCCGTTTGTTTGGTGAGATGGCTGATGAGCACCACGGTATCGCAAGAGCCGAGGTTGTTTCAGCAGTTCCACTCGATGATGCCCGCCGCAGCAAAATTGCTGACGGTTTGGCGAAATTGGTTGGACGAAAAGAAGTAAAGATTACTGAGAGTGTGGATCCTGAGATCATCGGCGGAATGGTGGCGAAAGTCGGCGACCGCCTGATTGATGGAAGTACACGCACTCAGTTACGAGCAATGCGAAGTTCGTTGGCCGAGCGGCCAGTCGATTAGAGCCAATCAAACGGCCGATCGATCAGGCCAGTAGATCAACAAGCCAATAGTGCAAAACGGGTTTTACCCGGAGAGAGAGTCCGATGGCAGTACGAGGTCAGGACATAGCTTCTGTTATCAAGAAGCAGATAGAAGATTTCGGTGGCGATATCACGCAAGTTGATGTCGGTACCGTTATTGAAGCCGCAGACGGTACGGCTCAGATACACGGTCTCTCAGGAGTTCGGTATTCAGAGCTGTTGCAGTTCCCTGGTGAAATTTACGGACTTGCGCTGAACCTCAACGAGGACAGCGTTGGTGCAGTAATTCTTGGTGATTACATTCAGATCAAAGAAGGCGACGAAGTTCGCAGCACTGGTCGAATTATTGAAGTTCCGGTTGGCGATGCAATGCTTGGTCGAGTCGTTGACTCGCTTGGTGTTCCTATCGACGGCAAGGGTTCAATTGCAACGACAGAGTCATACCCGGTCGAGAAAATCGCACCAGGTGTGGGAGCTCGGCAGTCTGTTGATCAGCCAGTGCAGTTCGGTCTGAAGATCGTTGATGCAATGGTTCCGGTTGGCCGAGGACAGCGAGAGCTTGTTATTGGTGACCGTGCAACTGGTAAGACTTCGGTCTGTATCGATGCACTCATCAACCAGAAGGACAGCGGGATCATCGGTGTGTACGTGGCCATTGGTCAGCGTGCGTCGAAGGTTGCTCAGGTCGTTACTCGACTGGAAGAAAACGGAGCTCTCGATAACACGGTTATCGTTACTTCTAACGCTTCCGACCCTGCAGCTATGCAGTACCTCGCTCCTTATGCAGGTTGCTCCATTGCTGAATATTTCATGGCTCAAGGTAAAGACGTACTGATCGTTTATGACGATCTTACGAAGCACGCTTGGGCTTACCGACAGATGTCACTATTGCTTCGACGCCCTCCGGGTCGTGAGGCTTACCCTGGTGACGTTTTCTACCTCCACTCACGCTTGCTGGAACGGGCTGCTCGCCTGAACAAGGATGCCGGTGGTGGTTCGATCACCGCTCTGCCGATCATTGAGACGCAGGCTGGTGACGTTTCGGCTTACGTTCCTACTAACGTTATTTCGATTACCGACGGTCAGCTCTTCCTAGAGCCTGACTTGTTCAACTCAGGTGTTCGACCTGCTGTGAACTCGGGTATTTCTGTGACACGTGTGGGATCTTCCGCTCAGACTAAAGCCATGAAGGGCGTGTCTGGATCGTTGAAGGCTGAGATGGCTCAGTACTCAGCGCTTGTAACGTTTGCTCAGTTCGGTACCGACGATCTTGATGCCGTCACCCGACGTCAGCTTGAACGTGGTGCCCGATTTACTGAACTGTTGAAGCAGGATGAAAACTCCCCGCTTTCACTTGAGGCTCAGGTCTCAGTACTTTACGTCGCTGACAAGGGCGCACTTGAGAATATAGCGGTTGAGAATGTTCGAGCATGGGAAGCACAGTGGCACGATTACGCTGCAGCTAACTTGCCAGAGGTATTGAAGTCGATCGCAGCTTCAGGTGAACTGAGCGATGATGACAAAGTCAAGCTGGACGAAGCAGTAGTTGCTTTCCAACAGACAGTAAGCCTCTAAAGACTAGCAGAAACTAACAGAGTCAAGAATTGCCGAGTACCAAGGATTTCCGAGACCGAATCAAATCGGTTTCGAACACAGCAAAAGTCACAGGCGCAATGCAAATGATTGCAGCGTCGAAGATGAACCGTGCCCAGAATACGGTGAAGGCGGGACGTCCGTACGCTGATCGTATCCGTGACGTACTTGGTGATCTTGCTGCGTTAGCTGCTAAAGACGAAGACGCTCCGACTATTGACCTTCTGAAGGTTCGGCCGGTGAATAAAACTCTCGTTCTCCTTGTTACTCCCGACCGTGGATTAGCGGGTGCGCTTGTTGGAAACCTCCAACGTGCTGCTGCTAAGTTCATTAGAGAGACAGAGGGCGATGTTTCAATCGTTGCTGTTGGTCGTAAGGGTGAAAAATTTGTTGCTCGAACCGGACAGAATCTGGTAGCTAGTTTCTCGGTGCCAGATCGTCCTAAATTGGATGACACGATTGCGATTGGGCGGATGCTCGTTGACGAGTACAGCTCAGAGCGTGTTGATCGAGTCGTTCTGCTATATGCAAAGTTCATCAACACTGCTGTGCAGCAAGTAACTGTGCGACAGCTTCTACCAGTCGAGCCAGCGCAGCGCGATGGCGATGATGTAGATAAGTTGGAAGAGCTTGATTACATTTACGAGCCGAGCATTATTGATGTGCTCGAGGCGCTCGTACCGCGATACATCGAAACACAGGTGTATCACGGAATTCTCGAAGCATTTGCCAGTGAGCATTCTTCTCGCATGATTGCGATGCAGAATGCCACCGATAATGCGAACGAGATTGTCGAGGGTCTTACTCTCGATTTGAACAAAGCACGGCAGGAATCTATTACTGCCGAGCTTCTTGACATCGTGGGTGGCGTTGCCGCCTTGGAAGGCTAATAGAAATAACGGCCGTCCATCGGGCGGGTATCGCAAGACCAGGAGAGCCTCAGTAATGGCTAAGGGTAGCAAGGGCAAAGTTGTACAGGTAATTGGAACCGTCGTTGACGTTGAATTCCTAGCCGGTGAACTGCCAGTAATATATTCAGCTGTAGAGCTTCAGAACGAAGGCGAACGCCTCGTACTTGAGGTAGAACAGCACGTTGGAAACAGCTGGGCTCGATGTCTGGCTCTCGGTGCAACCGAGGGTCTCGCACGTGGCACAGAGGTTACCGACACCGGTTCGCCAGTCATGGTTCCAGTTGGACCAAGTTCACTTGGTAGACTGATGAACGTGCTTGGTGATCCTATCGACGGGGGAGCAGAATTTCCTGCTGACGCCTTACGATGGCCTATTCACCGCAAGGCACCTTCATTCGATGAGCAGTCAGGTACTACTGACGTTCTCGAATCTGGCATCAAAGTTATCGACCTGATTACCCCTTTTGCTAAGGGCGGTAAGGTTGGTCTTTACGGTGGTGCTGGTGTTGGCAAGACAGTTGTTATCACTGAACTCATTCGAAACATCGCACAGGAACACTCTGGTGTGTCCGTGTTCGCTGGTGTTGGTGAGCGATCTCGTGAAGGTAACGACCTTTGGGGTGAAATGATCGACTACGGTGTTATGGATTCCACAGCACTTGTGTTCGGTCAGATGAACGAACCACCTGGAACTCGAGCACGAATCGCCCTTACGGGATTGACGATGGCCGAATACTTCCGTGATGAAGAAAAACGAGACGTGCTTCTATTCGTAGATAACATTTACCGTTACATTCTTGCCGGTATGGAAGTTTCAGCGCTTCTCGGTCGAATGCCTTCTGCTGTGGGTTACCAGCCGACTTTGTCGACTGAAATTGGTGACCTTCAGGAACGAATTACTACGACTAAAGACGGTTCGATTACATCCTTCCAGGCTGTATACGTACCGGCTGACGACTATACCGACCCTGGTATTGTCACAACGTTTGGTCACTTGGACGCTAACGTGTCGCTTGACCGTGCACTTGCTGCGCAGTTCCTGTTCCCTGCTGTTGACCCTCTCGCATCTAACTCTCGAATTCTTGAGCCAGCAATTGTTGGTGAAGAACACTACGAGGTTGCTCAGAGTGTTCAGCGAGTTCTGCAGCGTTACAAAGACTTGCAGGACGTTATCGCAATTCTCGGTATCGAAGAACTTTCTGAAGAAGACCAGGTTACTGTTGGGCGTGCACAGCGCATCCAGCGTTACCTGACTCAGCCGTTCTTCGTTGGTGAAGTGTTTACGGGTATTCCGGGGCAGTACGTTCCGGTTGCCGAGACTGTTCGAGGATTCAAGGAAATTCTCGAAGGTAAGCACGACGATCTGCCAGTTCAGGCGTTCTACATGGTTGGAACGATTGACCAGGCCGTTGAGAAGGGCAAGAAGATGCAGGAGGAAGCCTCGGCCGCTAGCTAAAGCGGGTTAGGTTTCTAAAGGACATCAATTAGTTATGGCTAAACTTCAATTAGCAATAGTGACCGCCGAGGGTGAAAGCTTTTCGGGTGAAGTCGATAAAGTTGTAGCACCGGGTGGACTCGGTGAATTTACCGTCCTGCCTTCGCACGCTCGTATGATCTCCACTCTTAGCGCTGGCATTCTTCGTTTCGATCAGAGCGGCGATTCTGTTTCGCTGGCGATGTCGGGCGGTTTCTTGGAAGTTTCTGATAACCGAGTAACCGTTCTCGCAGATGCTGCTGAGCAGGACGATGCTATCGATCTTGAGCGTGCGGAAGCCGCTTTGGAACGGGCGCAGAAGCTTATTGCGTCGAGTCCTGCTGACGTTGACCTGGAGAAGGCTACGGCTTCGTTGCAACGTGCTCAAGTACGAGTAAAACTCGGTCGAAGACGTCGAGAGCGCGGGTTGGGATAGTTCAACCTTCCCTCCGGGCGTCACTTGCGTGACTTGGTCTCTAGCTGCAATCTACCCGCCCTCAGAGGGAGAGGGGGAGATTTGCGACTTGGAGGCGAGTCGTTCGACGACGACAGCGACTAACGTATGTAGTACGTCATCGACTGCAATGATAGAACCGGATCGATACCTCGCACCGTCACGCCTTCGGGTACTTGCGGAGACAGCGGAGCGTAGTTGAGTATCGATTTAATGTTCGCTTGGACCATAGCGTCGATTACTTCCTGGGCATGGTCGATCGGGACAGTGACGATACCGATTTTGATATCAAGTTCTTTCACCGACTCGGTTAACTGCGATATCGGCTGAATGTGAAGACCTGAAATCGTTTTACCTACGATGTCGTGGCTTGTGTCGAAGGCAGCGCTAATATTGAAACCTTCTGGAGCGAAGCCAGGATAAGAAACAACAGCCCGACCGAGCCTTCCCATACCAACAACCGCCGCGTTCCAAGTTCGGTCGAGACCAAGGATTTCGCGGAGCTGACGTTCGAGCATCGCTACGTCGTATCCACGTCCTTGTTTACCGAATCGCCCGAAGTAAGAAAGATCTTTCCGAATCTGAGCAGGGGTCATATGTAATGTCGATCCCAGTTGCTCAGAGGAAATGACTTCTTCGCCGGAGGACGAATACTGCGTGAGGACTCTCACGTACAAAGGCAGCCGTTGAATAACGACTTCTGGAACCGGAAATACCGAACTTAAATTGTCACTATTGTTGGGAGTTGTCATTGTGCGCGCAGCATTACATAAAAGAGAGGCAAAGCCGTGTGTGCTTTGTATCACAATGTGTGAATAATCGCACGTGTGCTGTAGTGCGGCGAATGTATGCTGTTGGTAAGAATTTCGATCAAATAGGAGAGAAGCTGATGAAACTTCGAGAAGTGGGGCGTGTTGCGGCGATATTAGGCGTTGCGCTGACGTTTCTCGTCGGGGCTATCAGTATTATCCTCGGAGTTGTGAATTCATCGCCTGATCAAGGTGGAGGCTCGCTCGTCGTGCGGGGCTTGGTGCTTGTGGTGTTATCGGTAGTTGCAGGATATGCCGCCTCTATCAGTATTCGCAAACCCGAAATGGCATCTATTCAACTAGTGATGGTTGCAGTGCTTGGCAGCGTCGCCGCATTTCGAAGTTTTTGGATTGCCGCGGGTGTCTTGATATTGTCCGCTGCGATTGTTTACTCAAGCCGAGAGAGCTAGCCCGGGCGTTAGTCGCAGCGTTAGCTTCGGACGTCACTGGCGCTGACTTGGTCGCGCGTTGCAGTTGCGTCAGTTGAGATTTGCCAGCAATGCTGCAATTGGGGGAGAAAATCCTGAAAATGAATTCAGGCTGACAATGGTCGTTGAGGACTGGTTCGAGCGTACGTAGCCGTCGGAACTATCAATCCTCCCCCAGAGTGGGGGAGATTGCGACGCGGAGCCGAGTCGTCCGACGACGAGCGTGACTAACGAACTCAAGACGCCTTAAACAAAAAAGGCCCCGGTATCAATTACCAGAGCCTTAAGAGTTCGGTCGTTGCAATTACGCAGCTGCGACCTTAGCCGGAGTGGCGGTTTCAGACATTGCTCGACGTGCGGCCTCTTTCGAGTCCACCGTGAACGAGCACTGGAGGCAAGACAAACTCTTGCTATCTGGGAATACGACGAGCTCAATGTCGCCGTGACACTTCGGGCATGCCTTTAAGTAAAGCACTTTAGTTCCTTCTTCTTTCGTCCCCGCCAAAACGCTGGTCGGGGCGTTCATAAAATGTTGGTCCCGATTGCGTTATAAATCCTGTAACAAGATTCACTGCGTAAAACGAGCCGCGGGAGATACTACTACGAAAAATCTCAACATTCAATACATCTGTGTCAGATTTCGTAAACATTTGGTTAAAGCCCCATAAGTGAGTCATAAAATAACGACGAAATCATGCGCTTAAGTTTACACGACCTGTATCAACTATTACAATAGTAGCCGTGTTATTTATATTGACTCGGTTAGCCGAATTGTTCGTAAATGACCAGATTTCGATTTTCATACCGTCTTCATTAGCTTCATTAAGGAAAATTCTTGACTCAGAACTATGGGCAAACACCCGACGAGCAGGAACAAGCCGGTAAGCAGGATCTCGCCTGGTCACGTTCAAAGAATTTGAACCGAATGTTGACTGAGCTATTCGAAATCGCTTCGAGCGGTGACGAAAACCGCCGCGTTCCGATGAATGTGAATCGCCCTATCAGTAGACAGCAGTCTCGTCGAGTTCCGCCGACTACTCGGATAACAGGGGTTTACGTAATCAGTGTGGCGGCTCGATTGGCTGATATGCATCCGCAGACGTTGCGTAAGTACGATAAGGAGGGGTTGGTTAGTCCGCAGCGATCGGGTGGGAGCCGACGGCTTTACTCTGATTCCGACGTTGAACGATTGCGCGTAATTCGTCGGCTTGCTGACGGATTAGGATTGAACTTGAATGGTGTTAGCTTAGTGCTCGATCTAGTGAGATCATTAACGGATATCGTTTCGCTACTGGAGAGCAGCCCTGAAGTGTCAGATACGCGGGCTGCGAGAGTGGCGGCAGACGAACTTCGACAGATACTCTCGTATGTTGGCGCTGATTAGCTGGTCTAATCTCGTCCAATTCATTACTTTTCATTAATAGGTCATTAAAAACGTTGTCAGAAACAGAAGACAAAATACCGCAGGAAGATTCTGCGGAATCGGAACAATCTACGGATTCCGCCAACATAAAAAATTCGTCAGGCGAATCAAATGACGAACTAGCGGAAGCACTTCGAGAGAAGGACCAATTCAAACGTCTGGCTCAGCGAGCGCAGGCCGACTTGGTCAACTATCGAAGGCGTATTGAAGGTGAGCAGGAATCGTCGCGACATCGCAATTTGCAACGAATCGTGCTCAAGTTTGCTGATGTGATTGATCAGCTTGATGTTGCGCTCAGTGCCGACTCTATGAAGGATACTGAGGCAGGCTGGCTGGAAGGAATCACGGCAATCCAGAAGAATTTCGTGAATGCTGTTTCTTCGGAAGGCTTTGAGCGATTTGACTGTGTAGGCGAAGAGTTTGACCCTCGTAAACACGAGGCTTTGCTTTCGAGTCCTACAGCAGACCACGCTCCAGATACCGTCGTTACAGAACTACGGCCCGGATATATGTACAACGGAGAAGTCGTTCGGCCCGCTCAGGTGCAGATTGCTGTCGCATTACCTGATGAGGATGAGGACTAGAACGATAAAAAAAGCATGGATATGAGTAGGGGCTACGAATTCGGGCATAAGCGAATTACTTAGCGACGCATTTATTTAGTTACTACGAATTTCGAACAACAGGTTCAATACTTTCCGACCCAAAATTCGGAAACGAAGAAGGAAATCTAAAAGAACAATGGCAAAGGTTATTGGAATCGATCTCGGCACCACGAACTCCGCAATGGCGATCATGGAAGCCGGAGAACCACAGATCGTTGAGAATGCAGAAGGACGACGCACTACTCCATCAGTAGTCGCATTCAATTCGAAGACCGACGAACGATTCGTTGGTGAATTGGCTCGTCGTCAGGCAATTACGAACCCTGAGAACACTGTGTACTCGGCAAAACGATTCATCGGCCGACGATTCGACGATGCTTCGGTTCAGGCTGACGTAAAGAACGTTTCATTCAAGCTCGGCGAGCTTGATGGTGGAGACGCTGGAATAGTTCTAAATGGCAAAACCAGCACGCCTGCCGAAGTTTCGGCAATGATTCTACGTAAGCTCAAGGACGACGCAGAGGCAAAGCTGGGCGAACCAGTTACTCAGGCTGTCATCACTGTTCCAGCGTATTTCAACGATGGTCAGCGAGAAGCTACTAAAATCGCTGGTCAGATCGCCGGACTTGAAGTTCTGCGAATCATCAACGAGCCAACTGCGGCTTCGCTGGCGTATGGCCTCGATAAAGAGGGCGAACGAACTATCGCTGTGTACGACCTCGGTGGTGGAACCTTCGACGTTACGATTCTCCAACTCGGTGAAGGCGTATTCGAAGTGAAGAGCACGAATGGCGACACTCACTTAGGTGGTGACGACTTCGATCTGAGCTTAGTCGACTATTTGGCTGACGAGTTCAAAAAAGAGAACTTGATCGACCTTCGTGACGATGTTTCGGCACACCAGCGACTACGAGTCGAATCTGAACGTGCCAAGGTTGAGCTTTCTTCGGTAGCTTCAACTGAGATCAACTTACCGTTCATTTCAGCAGACTCATCGGGTCCTAAGCATCTTCAGTCGACTCTTACCCGAGCAAAACTCGAAGAGCTCACCAGTGCATTGATTGAGCGAACAGCTGCACCGACCAAGTCGGCATTAAAGGACGCAGGCATTTCACCGGGCGAAATCGACGAGGTTGTTCTCGTTGGTGGAATGACTCGAATGCCAGCAGTGATCGAAATGGTCACCAAGCTGTTCGGCAAAGAGCCAAACCGTTCGATCAACCCAGACGAAGTTGTTGCCGTTGGAGCTGCGATTCAGGCTGGTGTTCTTCAGGGCGACGTCAAAGATGTTCTGCTTCTTGATGTAACACCTCTTTCCGTTGGAATCGAGACACTCGGTGGTGTTCGTACTGCTCTTATTGAGCGAAACACGACTATTCCAACTTCCAAGACGGAGACGTTCACCACTGCTGCCGACAATCAGTCGAGCGTGGAGATTCATATCGTTCAGGGTGAACGTGAGATGGCCGGCGATAATACGTCGATTGGTCGCTTCAATCTTGACGGAATTCTTCCGGCTCCTCGTGGAGTCCCGCAGGTCGCAGTTACGTTCGATATCGATGCCGATGGCATATTGAAGGTGTCGGCTAAAGATAACGGCACTGGCAAGGAACAACACATCACGATCACGGGTCGTTCAGGAATGGATGATGCTGAGGTCGAGAGACTCGTCAAGGAAGCTGAAGAGAACGCTGAAGCCGATAAGTCAAAGCGTGAGGGTGTCGAAACCCGTAACGCCGGTGAGAGTGCTGTTTTCCAGGCAGAGAAGATCCTTAAGGATGAAGGCGACAAGATTCCTGACGAGATCAAGAGCGACGTCGCAGCGAAGGTTGAGGCTGTCAAAGAGAGTCTTGCCGACGAGGCTGCCGACACCACTGTGATCGCTGCAGTGACTGAAGAGCTTCAGACGGCACTTCAGGCCGTTGGACAGGCTGTTTATGAAGCAAATCAGGCTGCTGGTGGTGAGGAAGCTACTGTTGAAGGCGGCGATCAGGCTCCAGAGGATGACAAGGACGATGCTGCCGACAGCGGCAGCGAGAGTGATGACGATGACGAAGAGGACACCGTGGAAGGTGAATTCCGAGAAGTTTAGTCGCTGCCAACATTTTCTTCAGGTTGGTCGTTGGTGGTATTCGCGGTCGGTGTTTAGGAACTAACGTGGTAAATGTGAAAAGACCCGTCGTTGTGACGGGTCTTTTCTTTTAACTGCTCGAACTTTCTAAACGCTGGATCGGTCGACTTAGCCAAGGGTTGCGGATAGCGCTGTTTGAGTTGAAATATTCTGCAAGGCTAAATTTTGACTCAAACATAATTCGGACCGCTGTATGATTGAGCCATTCTTGTCCTACCTTTGACCTATTAACGGGTACGGAGAGTCGGCGTCCTAACCCACACAGATCTCAAGTTACGAAGCAGTGTCGTTAATTTCTGCTGTTCAGATGAGATCGAACTCCTGAATCGATAAAAATTTATGACCTCTACTGTATTTGAACCGATGAATATGACGACCGCCGAGACGGTTCTAAAAGAAGCGAAGCAGATTCTTGATCAACAGGGAATAGCCTTCTTCCTGCGGCATGGCACGTGTCTAGGTGCTGTTCGTGATAAAGCTTTCATTCCTTGGGATGATGATCTCGATATTGGTTCGATTATCGGGATGCACGGACTGACCGAGGAGAAAGTGCACGAAATCGGCGATGTATTCAGACGACACGGTTTTACTGTGAGGGTGAAAGTAAACGAACTCAACCTGAGCGTCGACATGCAGCGGCACGGAACTCAACTGGACTGGATGTGCTACCGAATCATCGATGGCAACATCTTTCAGTGGCCAGTCATAAAGATTCCTGCGAGCTTGCATGAAAATTTGAAGCCTATTGAATTTCTTGGCACAGAATTTATGGTGCCTAACCCACCCGAAGAGTATTTTCTGCTGAAGTACGGGCCTGGCTGGGGGACTCCGCAAGAAGCGGGTGGATTCGAACAGGATGTACTTGATTTGATGGAGAATGCAACGCTTCCTGAAGGTACCGCCGGGCTGATGAAAATGGACAACGTGTACGACTCGTCAAGGCACACCGGTAGCATAAAGGTGACTGATATAAACGGTGATCTGGTTCAAGGTGCTGAGGTGTCGCTGGCTGCTACGTCGGTGCTTACAGGTCTGCACAAATCGATCACTAATGAAGACGGATTGGTGTATTTTGATCTGCTAGGCACCGCCGGCTATGTGGTGTCGGTAAGTTTTGGTGGCACCACGGAATTCCTGTACCTCGAGCATCTTGGCCCGCATATCGACTACGTGTACAAACCCGATCGTGACGCCATGGTTGGCAGAGCCGACGCGCTGATAGCGCAGTAGTGACGGTGATGGTGAATTCCGAGAGGTTTAATTCGCTAGCGACATTTTCTTCAGGTGTATCGCTGGTGACTGTGGTGGATCTTCTCTTTTAAGTGATTGTTTTTTTGTAGTTGGTCAGTTGTGCAATTCGGTGTTGAGTCGAGAGTTGCGTTGGGTGGGGGTGTTGATTGCCACGTCGCTGGACCTCCTCGCAATGACAGTGTTGTTAGTGGTTGAATGCTGGTCGGTGAACGCAGCCGGTGTTGAGTGGATGTGGGGTGCTTGATAGAGTCGAGCGACTATGACCCAACCAACGTTTCTCGGAATAGATGTCGGAACCTCGTCGATCAAAGTTGTCGCTGTCGATCCAAATGGCAAATTGCTAGCGGTGGCGAGCAGTCCGATGTCTGTCGATGTTCAACGTCCGGGATGGAGCGAACAGAACCCTGAGGATTGGTGGGCTGGAACATGCTCGGCGATCAGGCAGGCACTTAGTAAGACCGACTCGCCTGAAGTGCTGGCGGTCGGGCTTTCTGGTCAGATGCACTCGCTTGTGTCGTTGGATGCTTCATTAAACGTCGTGAGACCAGCAATTCTGTGGAACGACGTGCGATCAAGTGCTGAAGCGGCTTATGTTCGAGAAATGGTCGGCAATGAATCGTTGCGTCGACTCGCAGGCAATCCATCGCTTGAAGGATTCACGGTCACCAAGCTGCTGTGGATGCGAAATCACGAGCCGCAGTTATACGAAAAAATCTCACACATGCTGCTGGCGAAGGACTACGTACGGTTTCGCCTGACGGGAGAGCTTGCGACCGATCCGTCTGATGCCGCGGCAACCCTTCTGTTTGACATCGTCAACAGCCGGTGGTCGGACGAAATGTCCAGCATGCTCGATATTGATCCGAGGTTGTTGCCGCCTATAGTCGAGTCGGCCGAAATAGCCTCGATTGTCACAAGCGTTGCAGCGATTGAGACTGGGCTTACAGCTGGGGTTCCGGTTGTAGTAGGTGGCGCCGACAATGCGTGTGCCGCCGTTGGGGCTGGAGTTGTTTCTTCAGGCGCAGCACTATTTTCAGTGGGAACTTCAGGAACAGTCGTTGTTCCAATTTCTCAGCCGTCGACCGATCCCGGTATGAGGATTCACTCGATGCGGCACGCCGTTCCCGACACTTGGTATTTGATGGGTGTTGTGTTGTCGGCGGGTGCTGCGCTCGACTGGTGGAGGCGGTCATCCGGTCAGGCAAGTTTCGACGCTCTGGTATCTGAGGCAGCGGAAGTCGAAGCAGGGTCGGGTGGCGTGACTTTCTTGCCGTATCTCACTGGCGAACGAACGCCTCATGCCGATGCTAATGCCCGGGGTGTTTTCTTTGGTATGCATGGCGGAACTGAACGGGCGCATATGACTCGGGCTGTGATGGAGGGCGTTTCGTTCGCCTTGCGTGACTCGATGGAGTTGATGAACGAACTTGGTGTGAACCCCTCAGAGGCTGTGGCGGTCGGTGGCGGCGCTAGCAGTTCAATGTGGCTTCAGATGTTAAGCGATGTGGTTGATTTACCGCTGAGAACTGTGGGGCCATCAGAAGGTGCACCGCTGGGAGCCGCGATGCTGGCTTCGGTTGGGTCAGGGACGTTTGGAGGTGTCGTCGAGGCAGGGAAGGCGTGGCTAACTAATCTTGCTTCGGTAGAGCCTCGCGGGTCAGTTCGAGAGGCATATGCCGACGCGTATGGTCGCTATGGAGCTTTATATCCGGCGTTACGGGAGATGTTTGCGGCAGGGAGTGTCGAGTAACTGGCGCAATCGCGGTGCCGGTTGGAGATAGATCCTGAAAATGAATTCAGGATGACAGGTGAGTCAGCGAGTGGTGATGAGTCCTAAATCCCGAATTTCGGGAAGATTAGCGAACGGATTTCGTTGAGTGTTTGGGTGTTATGGGTCTGGATTTCGCTTAGGTATCGTTGTTCAGCGGGAGCTGGCGGAATGTCGGCGAATGTGGTCAGATTGCTAAGCGAAGTGAAACTCATCGGCACATCCTCAGGTAACTCGAAATTCGCCATTGATGCCAATGCCATCGTCCATGATCGAGCCACTGCCGAGAGGTCGTAACCACCTCCACCAACTGCAACCCACTTACCGATTTCTGTAGCAAGAACCCCAAGCTTTTTCACTGCGAGATTAAACCCCTGTGTGGTCAACGAAAGATGCGTTAGCGGATCTTGGAAATGGGTATCGATTCCGAGCTGAGTGAACAGTACGTCTGGCTTGAACGTTCGTACCAATGGAGGGATCACCTCGTCGAACGTAGCGTGCCATTCATCGTCTTGTGTGTATGGGGCGAGCGGGACATTGACGGAGTAGCCCTTGCCATCGCCCGAACCGATTTCTTGCACGTAGCCAGTGCCGGGGAAGAGCCACTGGCCTGATTCGTGAATCGATATCGTCAGCACTTGGTCGGAGTAGTAGTGACCCATCTGCACGCCGTCGCCATGATGACAATCGATATCGATGTAGGCTACTCTAAGGCCTGCCGCGACCATCGCCTTCATAGCGATTACAGCATCGTTGAAAATTCCGAAACCGGCAGCGCTTCGAGGCATTGCGTGGTGATGAACGCCGCCTGCGGGAGCGAAGGCGACATCGGCTTTTCCTGAAGTGACCAATTCGCT
>Ga0115000_10000583_pt1 | contig 33785 bp, 30 predicted proteins | sample ArcticOcean_MG_C_6_FD_89690 | JGI IMG/M metagenome (GOLD analysis project Ga0115000, IMG submission 89690) | Marine microbial communities from western Arctic Ocean - ArcticOcean_MG_CB8_128 | ecosystem: Environmental > Aquatic > Marine > Oceanic | place: Arctic Ocean: Canada Basin | collected...
ACTTCTTTTATTTTATTTTCAATATATGAAATTTTATTATTTAAAATAGGGTCTGATTTACGAATTTGGTTAATTTCCTTTTCTTTTAAAAAAATCATATTTCTTTACTGACTGACTAATAGTAATTACCAACCCCTTAAGCCTGAAACAACCCCTTGTCTATGCGCTTCGCGCAAGGCGTTCATAATGACTTCTTGTGTCCTTATCTTAACCTCGTCTTTTATGTGATTCCAGTCAATAGGTAGTTTATCCATTAAGTCAGTAGCCGCGTCTCTGTGGATTATATCAACAGGTTTCTTGATTGCGTTCTCTTCCTTAATTTTGTGTCTTAATCTTCTTGACTGTGGATTAAGGATTGTGTTTCTGTTGTGTTCTTCAGGTTTTTCAATATGGGATTGTGGAGTATTGTTTCGAGATCTTTCTTTGGTGAATTGTTCTTCTGATATTATATCGTCGTCTGGAGAAGGAGTGAGACCCCAATCTTCTAAATTTGCTTCATTTTGTTGCTTCTTCTGTCTTGCTGCTCTTGCTTCAACGTTCCTTTTGTAACTGCTGCATTTTGCTTCTGTACGTTCCTCATTAGAATACATGAGCATGTTCACCTCGTTCTGTTGACTTTGAGGACTCAAATTCTTGTCGACTGTCTTGGCAGCTTTATGTTATTTAATATCATCTTCATTTGGTGAAATATCCATAGCTATCATCGCTGTCATCGCTTTGTTGGTACGATGATCCTCTTGCCTTGCATGTAGATCTGGATAAGGTTGCCGCTTCTTATCTTTTATGGCTTTCTGGTTCGCCTGTTCTTGTTCTTGAAGGCGAGCCTCGATATCCCTCTCATTAAGCGAAAAAGGCTTAGGGGCAGCTTCCTTATTCGCCTGTTCTTGTTCATGCTCGGTAAGAACATCAGGGCTTGTTCCAATCCCAGGCTTAGGCGGCTTAGGGGGCATTATTCCAGGCGTTGTTCCCATCCCAGGCTTAGGCTTCTTAGGGAATGGATCTTTACCATCCTTAATTTTCTTGATTGCGTCTCTTCTTTTCTTTGCTCCTTCCAATGTATTCGGTATCGCGCCTCTTTTACATGATGATTCGAATGCTAACGAGTCCGTAACCCTTTCCTGTTCTTCTTGTGATAAAGCCAAAAAGGCGTGAACCATATTTTCAAAGTCTACATATTTGTCTTGATAGCAATTCCAGTTAAAGTCGTCTGCCATGGCGACTGTGTTTTGTGGTGTGTTGGAGACTGAGGAGAGAGCGCACCAACAACCCGAACCTGAGATTCCGACACCCGAAAAAATCGAGGTCGAGCGCAAATTTGAAAATGGACGATAAAGATATGAACCTGTCCAAAAGGGCACTCGAAAATAAATACGTGCACAAGGCTCTCAGACAGATAGGTGCCCACAAGATGGAAGGGTATCGCAATATAAAGCGTGAATTCATCGATAAATCACCGAAACACCGCGGGGCTCTAGTGCTCAAGGGGCGCCACGTGCCCAAGTTCAAGCAAACGTTAAACAGCCTCGAGTTTGACGACAACTTTGTGAAGAGCGAGAGGACCTACGAGATTGGACGCATCGAAAAAACGTACAGCATTGACGCCGACTCCGAATGGCTCCAAGAGCACGGAGGCATCTTTGGACTTCCAATACAGCTGGCAAAGACGCATCTGGGGTTGGTCGAAGGCGGTCGCGATGTGACGTATCAGTTGGTTATGAGCTACACCTGCGAAGATGGTGATTATGAGCGTGTGGATGCCATCTCGTCTAGATCTCGCAAAGACTTTGACCAGATGGAAATGGACATGAAGTTGAAAGCGGGGGATTGGCACGACAGCTACAAGGACGGTCACATAAAGAAATGGGACCTCGTGACGAGGTACTCGCCTTGTGTGGTGGGACAAGGAGGAAAGACTATTCAACAAGCGCACAAGAAATGGTTTCAATTCTCGGCGGTAACTAAAAACAACTGCGGCGTAGTGTCATTGTTGTTTGGTATGGAAGCGCATCAAGACGGCAAGCGGTTCGCCGAGTACTACCAAAGCGAGAAGAACCCAGAAGGAAAGACGCTCCTAAGTCGTAGGGCGATTGATCTCAAGAAAAAAATGAAACGTAAGGGGTTGATTCTGGAAGACAACTATGCGGACGAAGCGACCTTGCAAGTCCTAGCAAAACAGAAGAAATGCGACATCATTGTGTACGACAACGTATACAACGAGAAATGGAAATTGAAAGGAACATGTAGCGACAAACGGAATCGAACGGCATGGCGTCCTCCGGTGGAACTGCAGCTGAGTGTCAACCACTTTAGCACTTTATGTCGATGGAAGGATTGGAAGTACGAAGGTCACACTGTCCAAGGTGTAGAACGTCACGGTCTGACACAGGAAAGTGAAAAGGTCAAGATCGAGACCCAGCGACTGGCGGATAAGACTGAAAACAAGATAATTTACCCTCACGTAAATGTGGAAAAGGAAAGGAGCCGGAAGCTTGCCGCCTACGACCTCGAGGCGTCCCCGGACGACAACATGAGAGGTTGTGTGAGAGGCGGCGGCAGGTGCATGATTGGCGGCGGACTCGCAGGACACTCCAGTGTCCCGAGGTCTTGATCTCCTGCGAGCCTGATTGCCCCATTCTCTCCTGATAGTTCTGGGCTTCCTTGATGTGGTGACGTGTGCATCACCAACAACATGTTCAGCAGCTTATGGGTTATGGGTTTGAAGACTGCCGTGGTTGATGCAGTCCAAGTGAGGGGGCGAGGGAACATTTGACCGAAGCTGCGCTTCCCACTCCTCCAAAATTCCAGTTGGATGCGTACTTGCTGGTACCGGTACAAGCTGGTACGGTATCGACTACCGTAGGTACTGTACCGTAGGTTTTGAGTGAACGGGTTTTGTATAACTAGGGGCTAGTAGGTTTTGAATGAACGGGTTTTGGGTTTTGGTAAACTAGAGGCTAAATAATTAGAGGTGGCGTTTTTGACAACCTTTGACAACCTAGGGCGATCAGCCCAACGGGGGTGGTTCTTTTGGATGGGTGAGGTCGTCAGACCTGACACTGCCAAAAGAGCCACACCCTACTCTCTGTCTCATACCTCACCTCCGCGTAGCTAGCTCCCGACATTGGAAATAGACTTCGTTTTGGGCCGGAGCTCAAAAAGGCTAACCTACTAGGATCATACTAGTACTAGGATTTAGCCTGAAATAGCCTCTTATGGTATTTACGGCTGCTTGCCGGCCTGACGCCGGCCGGCTGGACCATGGGGGGGTTTGTGATGGCTACCGCTGCGCCGGAGATCGCCAGTGAGGTCCTGTTGCCCCCGAACGCGTCCTCTGCCGATATTGCCAGCGGCCGGCGACGGTCAATATCACGGCGTCACGATGCCGAGCGTGCGTTCCCAGCCACCCAAACCACATCGAAGGCGCGTGGGATCATCACAGACCGCTTTTGGTCCCGCACCCAAAACGTCGGGAAAAAACGTGGGCAATCTCCCGGCCATAACTTTTCACCACCCGATCCGTTTGTCGTCAACTTGGGACTGCAACGGGGTTATCAATGCCCCTCTAAAGGATGGTGGCGATGTTGGGGGGTCCGGGGGCGCTCGTAGCGAAGTCGGGTTTCAGTGTCCGCCCCTACTAGTAGTAAAAATCGCGTCTCCTTTCTTTTTAAGGTTAGGCTCGAAATGTTGGCACGACCTATTTTGCCAGCCTGAGTGCAGGACTCAGAGAAGTAAATGGAGAGGTCCAGAGTCTCATACCTTCAAGTTAATTTCTGCATCGCAATCAATGCCCCGAGTTTCATATAAAGCCTGAGCGATGAGGAAGATGTTACCGTGACGAGGCCCGTTGCCTAAGAAGGAAGTACAACAACGAATGCCTTAGGAGTCTCCTCTAGAGGGAATATGAAATCTACGATCATGACTCAGAAGGCCCAAAAATGGACCCAGATGGACTTGTGGGCAGACGGGCCCTTTGGCGTATCCGGGATTGAATTCTACAAGCCTGAGCTTGGCATATTGATTGTAGAGACCTTCATAAACTCATTTTTATTTAATGAGGTGAATGACCGGACCGGAGTCCTGAACTATGTCCCTGTTTCCGTCAGCAAGACCTTTGCTTGTTTAAAATATGGTTTCGCATCTCCAGACCACCGCCCTCGAGAATCGAAGCAACTCCAGATAAAACAGCATCGTAGGTGGTTCTGAGCTTGCTCACTGCACTGGCCTCATCAACTGCCACTTCATCGAGAATTTTGGAACGCAAAGCACGGTCCTTCTTTGAAGCTTCGTGCAGTGCACTCGTCAAAAGTCGATGCCGTTTATATGCTGAAAGCGTAGACGATAGAGCAAGCTCTCTTCTTTGAAGTGCCATTACAAACAAATCGGCCATAGTCTTGCGCTCTCGCTTTAATACATGCATGCGCACATCTCTCACCCTCCAGCGCATACGCTCGTGGCGCACACGCGCTATCCAGCAGCTTTCAGCACGCACTTCTGCGTGCCGGATCTCAAGCCGACGCAAAAGTTCAAACTCATCTTGTTCGCGCATGCCAACGTCATCAATATCTAACTCGATATCCTCATATTCAAGCTGGAGATCAAGAAGCTGGGTATCGCAACGACTGACTTCGATCTTCATCAGCCGCTTTTCTTCGACCGCCATTGCTAATTGTGAGGTCAAGCGCTCCCACTCATTCTTGAGAGCTTCATCCCAGCCCTTATCAATATCCACTGTATCCAATGCTACCATCTGGCCCTGGACTTTCGGTAATCGTAGCTCTGCCTCAGCAATGAAGCTTCGCATAGCCCGCACTCGCTTCCTTGCCCAGCTACGCGCTCTGCGCGTGCTTTTTATGTCCGCTCGCACGGCTTCCATATCTTGATGAACATCGTCTCTGAGGGAATGCCAGGCTATCAATGTTCTGGTCGAGTTTTCTACTTGCCATCCCTCTTTCAAGACAGCAAATCGCAATACACTACGATATCGAAGCCATGATCTCAGAATTGTCCGCGCTGATTTGAAACGATGACCAGCTGTCGCGTGGCGCATTGAAGAGTATCGGTTCCTAGCAAATAGGCCACGGAGTCGACTTGTAATTTGCGTTGATGCATGTGCGTGGGTTCTAAATAATTTTTTATTGTACTCGTGCCTGGCCTCAATGCGCAATGAATATTGACACCAAGCACGCTGAACTCTGTTGCTGCTTACTATCAGAGTTCGGCGACGCATGGCGATTTGCCGTGCGTTTATCCCTCGCACGCAAGCCTGAAGGCGTGGCAAAAGAACTACATATAGGCGTATACGATTACTTTCATTGTTCTTGAGTTGCACAAAAATACGGTCTAAGTGTCCACGTGCGACTTTTTGAAGCTGTATAACGCAGCCACTTTTTAGTCTAACATAGCAAGTACGTTTTCTCCAAACAACTTTTGTATGCCCACGAATGACTTGCTGGATTTTTGTTGCGCTCTTGTGCTGTTGCGCGATGTCTAGTGCATACCAACGACCAATACAACCCCGCATAAAGCGCTGCAATAAGCTTCGCGCAGGATGGACGACTCTATGTACAACGTTTGCTGATAGCTTTCCTAAGAAAGTCGTGCAGCTGAGATTGCCACGGAGCCTTGCAGCAATACGGGCGGTAGCGAAGGCAAATAGTGAAGAGTATCCTTGGAAAAACGCTATGGGCTCCGTGCAGTTTGACGAGGTATGCAATTGCACGCATATTCTCCTAAAAAGCCATAGCTTAAACTGGCAGAGAATCAGAATCTGACGAGCCCCAAACTCTAGCTTGGTGGCATTCTTCCAATTTTGCTGTAACCAATTGACATAACAATAGGCATGATGTCGTCGAGTGCAACTCTGGATTCTGCTGGCGGCATCACGCATTAGTATGCCGCGATGCACCCTGCAGCGTGTTGCAATCACCATGCGATATCGTGTTGTGATGCTAGTTGCAGAGAGTGATGCAACTTTAGCAAAAAGATTCGTATAAGCCCGCCCAATTCGCCCACGGATTCTCCTCTGGATATATGTTATAGCAAATTTGCGCTGATTGTTTTGGTAGAGGGCTCTGTTCAGTAGGGCATTTCTAAATATGTGTTGAAGTCGCACCGCAAGCTGCTCTTCGCACTTACGGTCCACCGAGAACCATGATGAAAGCAACGCATTGTGTCGACGTTCCTCCTTCGCGGAGTCTCGCAGTGTTTCTGAGAGGATGGATGTTGGCAGGGTGATTTCCCCAGGCTCCGCTCTTGTCTTGTGTGATGGGCTACGAGAGAGCTCAAAAGAGGCTTGCATCGCTTTGCGCTGCACTTGTTCCAGGTTAATATCCGCATTCCGCTGCTTTGCAAGCAGATATTGTTGATGTCTCGGGGGAAGTGCGTAGAGGAAATGCCCAAGTGGATTACTTGTCCGTCCGGCTGCCCTCCTGACTAAATTTGAATTTTGACGGCTCTTGTATCTTTCTGATGAAGCTTCGCTTAGTAGTTTTTTCAAAGCGATTGAGGATCCTGCTTCCTTTACTCGAATTGCTGCTTCAGTTTGAGCACGCGATGCACCGCCAAAAGAATCGCCATAGCGTTGAATTGCACCAGTCACAGAACCCAGTGATTTCCACTGCATGGGTGTCATTAATTTTAATTCAAAGCGAGAATTGCCTAGAGTAGCAAGCGCAGTGTTAGGTTTCAACCTGTTTTTGTGTGCTTGTGTTTTCGTAGCACCCATAAAAGCTCCTATTACCAAGTACAATCGTTCCATTTGCATCAGGCCAGCAAAAAGAGGTGATACTACTGTCGCCTGTAGAAAACTGCGAACGAAATTCTCTTGAGAATGCTGGCCAGTAAATGATGCTTTTGTTAGCTGCGCATCACGTGCCATGCATGCATTATCTGCAAGTCTCCAAGCGTTAAGCGGCATTGACGCTGTACCGGCGGGAACACGTGTAGGAACAAGGTCTCCAGCCTTATTAGGCTGCATAGTATAATAGAAACCTTGAAACGTTGACCGATTATAGGTGGGGGACTTTATTTCTCCGGTCAGTTCCTCTACATCTCGCCGTAGATGTAAAGCGCCCCCCAATTCATTCCGAGCCCGATACCAGGAGCTTTTGTTTCCTACCCGTACCTGAATGTGCAGTCAAAAATCAAACTACGCAACAATTAATTCGAACACCGCAGTTCCGCGTGTGTTGCACCGAGCATTGTACTTGAGAGAATGTTTGTGAGCCGTTGCTCCATTGTACAAGCTGGGGGAAAAATCGAAGCCTAGTTAACATTCTATTTTTTGGAAACAATAACATAAAAGTTTTCACCCCATTTTCTGAGGAAAGCATCGATGAGCCGGTCTCAGTGATTTTATTTGGCAACAAATACAATGATTTGGGACTAAAAACGTAGGAAACCACCTCAGATGAGCAAATGATCCTTAATGCATGGCTGCGCGTTACTTGGACCAACACATAGTTAAGCTGATGTTGCAAGTCTTCCCAGATACTTGGTTCCATTGGGACGCCTCCGACAGATTCAATAATGACTCCTTTTCCTTCGATTGCCGGAAACATTTGGTACACCTCGGATAAGTTTGCGACGGCGGGCACGCCCAGCGTTGGAGAATGTGTAACTTCTATCTCCGTTGGTCGATCTGGCATGTGCACTGTAAGCATCATACCAAGGAACTACAGGAATGAGCCAGCTCGCACTTGTTAGAGCCCGCGTAAATTTAGTAAAAAAAGGGCGTAAAATAAGTTTATTACGCTCTAACATAATCTAAGGAGATGATTACGGTATGATATATCATATATAAGGGCCGCCCGGGCGGGCACTGCCTTGATATAACCCCCTAGTAATCGTAGTTGGGTGGGTTTCCTTAAATGGGGTTACCGAGGCTCCACGGAGCGATATTTTGTGGGACTGCGGTTACTGGCCCCCTGGCCCGGCCACAGGGCCGCCCGGCCCCCGGCTCCCCCGGCGGCGGGCCGGGCCCGGGCCGGCGCCGGCCCCGTGACCGCCACGTGCGACCGTGACTCGGCCGCCGACCCGGCCCGGGGCCCCGGTAGTCCGAGCCTGCTGAGTCTCTGAGTCTCAGGCCCTCTTACACCGATACCCGGATGCTGCTAGTGAACTAAGATAACTCAAAATATAGCCGGGACTTCCGGCGGGGGAATTGAAAGCGCACGATAACTCGGTCCGAGGGCCTTCTTTTTCTGCAGTGGGCCGGTTCCGAGCTTCGTGCTGCCGTACGAGCCTGCAGCTCATCCACTGCAGGATTTCACCGACTAGCAGCAGCCCAACACGAAACTAGCACTGGACGAGCTGCTGTCCGAGCACAGTCGAAGGAAGCTACGGTGAGTTTGGTGTACCATAGTGACCGTCTTAGCGTCGCGAGAGGCCGATTCGATGGTCTCGGCGTTTCGCAGCGATGGGGTTATCTCTACGAAGTTTGGAGCTGTGGACGCGTGCACAACTGTTCCACAGACAGCCGCAGACGTTCTGCGATATCCAACGCTGCGAGGCCCACAGCAACCGATGCCGACGCAAGGGAGGGCTGTCGAATGTCAATAATACATTTTGACAGCCACTGCTTGCCGCGACGGCATCTATGCCCACCGCACCCAGTGACACTTCGATAGATCGTTCGGTCCACTTCGCAAAGTGGGCTCGTGTTCTAACTCGAAAACCTGGCTGAGATAGCGGACTCCCAATGCGGCCACTGTTCCGTCCTGGTATCGGTAAGACAACGGTGACTGCAGACGTCCATCCGCTTACTCCCGCGCGAACAGGCGCTCCCTCGTGGCGCGTCTTGAGCCTATCGGCCTTTCGCAGTGTCTACTTGACCACAATGTCGCCACGATCGAGCAACTTACGTGAGCCTACGGCAGTAGCCCACGGCATACCACTCTGGCTGCCGCGGCGGCCACTGGCAGTGTCGCTCATTGGCACGGCTGCCGCAGTGCGCATATATTCGTCCTCCTCCTGCGTCGACTCTAATTTTAAAGCCCACCGGCGGACAGTGCTCCCAGTTGCCCCTACGAGAGAGACCACGAGAGAGGCGGGGTACTTACGCATTACACAGCACGAGGCACTAAGCGCTAGACTCGGGGTCCCATAGCGGACGTTGAACCAAGATAGTCACAAACAAGCTCAGAAGAACCAATGAGGACGGCGCTGGCAGTGCACCGGGTCGACGACAGAGCCTGAAATTTTGTTTTATTGCATGATAAACAACCAAAGTAACGCGACGCAGAAGACGCCTTATCTCTCTCTGAAATCGTTGTGGTTGTCACTGTCTCAATTCTATTCAATATTCTACTTTGTGAATACAAAGGCATCATGATCAACAATGAGAGCAGCACTCGTCAGATCATTAGAGTGCAGCACTCGTTGCAGGACAACAGCAGATGTGGCAAATGCCTACGAGTCGTGTTAATCGAATTATATGAACACTTATTAAGTATAGCGCGGAAAGTATTACAACAATTTGAGCTACACCATTTTTTGCGAGGTTGCAGTCACTGAGAAAGCAAACCGCATTGGGTGCCACACAGAGACCACAATGACTATTGCTCTTGATATCACAGAGTGACAATGTAACCTTGGCACCAGGATAGACGAAGACCCCAGCGGCAGTAGCACTCACCACAATGGAGCAGCTGACGTGCAAACTTGCGCCTGCTCTTATTATAGTATTCTCGGTTACAACACACAAATGGGCAAGCGCCGGGAGACAAACCTTGGTGAAGAGATATAGCAGCACCAGGTGCCCCAGAACTGTCCACCACCACACGATGACAAACAAGATGACCACCTTTAACAACGAGTGCTGAGTTTGTGATGCCCCGTGACTGCAGGCGGTGAAGTGTGATGCCAATAAGGGCACCGGAGCGACCGCGCCACTCCAGTGCGTTGTTGAGATCAATGAGAACCCGCTCTGGCATGTTTAAATCTCCAACAACGCGGATTTTGCTGTCAACAAGGAGGCTTGAACTCTCACAGTAACGACCGGGTCCAAGAATGAGAGTTTCTCCCGGCAATACCGACTTTAATGCGCAACTTAGTGAGATGTGGCGTTTACATGGTGGTCGTGAAGATTTACAGTGATGCGCTAAGAGCATCGGTTGTTGATCTCTATGAGTCTGGGTTGGGGTTGGGCTGTCGGCGGGTAACACCCGAACAAGAAGATTATCCTCGCGGCAGGCGCGGGCCCAATTTCGGCACACGAGTGCGCAAATCAAGCGTGTGGGAATTGGCTCACACATTACGAAAAAGAGGAATGAAATTTCACGGGGCCAATGACCATAGCCACCCTGGCATGCCTGCAGGTAGGCGTCGCCTGTGTAGAATAAATCAACTGATGAGTCAGGTTACCCGAGAACCGCTGAGAACTCATCATAGTTCTCTATCTCGACGAGAACACAGTGGTATTGGCTTTTTCTATCCTGAGTAACACTCCAATAAGAAGACACCTTCAAATTTTAATTTCCTCGCCGGGCATCGCGACGCTGAATGACGAATGGCTTCATCCAAGTGGCTTCTGCTGTGTCTACATTGTACCAAAAAGGACTCCCAGTTATAGCATCAGTGCGAGCTTCCCACGCAGCGCCCGTGCACTTGCGCTTGCGCTTGGCTGACAGTGCAAGTTGGCGGCGTTTGAGGAACTCCCGCCTATTCGAATTTTCAGGGACACTAGACAATGCACCGGCTATAGTTGTAGGGATGAAATACAAATCAGTTGCTGATAGTTCACCGTCTGAACAAGCACGGCGTTCCTCTATCTGTTGAAGGCCCTCGATTGTTTTGGCATCCGCACCCCCTTCCCCATTTTTTCTTCTCTTCGTTGCTACAAGCCTGCGCTCAGCTGGTACTACGAAAGCAGATTCTTCCGCAGGCACTGACGGAATTGTGGAACTCTGAGCCTCGCGGATGAATATAGCGTATCGCTCAATAGCGTTTAAAGACCTCGTCAATGTGCCAATATCCATCCCGATTTGTTCTCGCCATGGCACAGTCTCCGATCCGCGTCCCACTGCGCCCGCTCCAAAAGCAGCCCTGTCATCCGCTCCAATTTCGGAACAAGGCTCATCAAACTCACGAGATTCGGCGGCTGCTTCAGCTGCCGCTTCCCGTGCATGTTTTGCGTCTATATCATCTTCAAGTTCGGCCATGGTAACTGCGAGCTTGGCGTTTTCCTCAGTTGCGGGTACTTTACTCTGATCAGAAAATAGGTCTTCTTCCACGTGAAGCTGCTGGCTACAGAAGTTCCCTTCCGTGAGGGTAATGAGCTCAAGCTTTTGCTTTTGGCGGGCCTTTAGGAGAATATTTTCCTCAATTGTCGAGATGCAAACGAGTCGATAGATGTGGACATCGCGAGTTTGTCCAATTCGATGTGCGCGGTCCATAGCCTGCGCATCCATGGCTGGATTCCAGTCACTGTCATAGAAAATGACGGTATCCGCGCCCGTAAGATTAATACCTAATCCTCCGGAACGGGTTGAGAGCAAAAAGCAGAACACAGCGGTGTCTGAGTTAAAACGAGTCATCAATCGCTGCCGTTCATCTGGTGAAGTGCTACCATCAAGACGAAGGTAGCTATGTCCATGCCAGCATAGAAAGCCCTGTAGCACATCAAGCATCTTGGACATTTGAGTGAAAATCAAACAACGATGTTCCTGAATTTTTAAGCGCCTTAACAGTGGTGCGAGCTCATGAAATTTTCCCGAGTCCCATTGCAGAAGTGTTCTATCGGGAAATGACACGCGCAGTGCGAGCGTAATGTGGCGTATTGGCAAGAAGGCAGCGGTAACTTTTGCAGTCAACTCGGTAGACACTCCATGAACTTCGTTTTGTTCTCTGAACGTAAAGCGTGATCCTGACAAGAAAGGGGCACTGGCCAGGGCAGCTGGTACTACAAATGCAAAGCGCTTTAGTAATTCGAAAAGATTCCAATATCGAGCGTTCACCGCCGCTTGATGCTCCAGGTGTCTTCGCAGCGCGTCTGATGCTTTTAGGCTTTGCCTATTTGATTGGAGCCTACTATCATTTGGATGAATGAGAGATTGCCAAGCCAATGCAAGAGGCGTAGATGATTCAAAAACCTGTAAGATGAAGTGGCGTGTACAAGACGAAATATGAGAAGGTAGTGTGGCATCTAGCGTGCGTGCGCATCTTGCTGTGTGGCGTAGCATCACAGCAATAGTGTCTTTGACAATGATTTTACCCGTGGAAGTGTGGCTTGACATAGGCAAGTTGCTCGAGCACTGCGATGGATGTTTGCAGCTCACTAAATAATTCTGACTAAGTATAAGAGATGCCGATGCAGGCAGTGTGGTCGTACAAGAGGTGCACCTGGCATCGTCCACGCCATATGAGATGCCAGGCAAACAAGTAAGTCCAGACAGCATCAGGGGAACTCTGAACGACAAACTTGGCAAAACGAGAGGTGCCAATACAGAGCGTGGCTCACATAGATCAGGATGATTGCACACCTTTCGCAGCTGCATTACGATATTCATTAATGAAACGAAACTACTACTGCAGATACCGTATTTACCTGAGGCGACACGACGACTTTTGCTGTGATTCATAAACTCCTCATAGAGTAACTGCTGACGCCTCGAAAGTTGGCACTTGAGTTCGTGTTCAAATTTAAGTGGCAATTGTTTAGCGACATCTTTCTTAAGACGACGCAAGACAAATGGACGCATGATTGAATGAAGCTGCTTGACTAGGTCCTCAGATATGTTTGAATTCCCTTCAATGGCACACTGAAGCGGATTTGCAAACCAATAAGAAAATTCGTGTCGTGACCGAAATAGATTAGGCATCAGGAAATGCATCAAAGACCAAAGCTCCATTAACGAGTTCTGTAATGGTGTGCCTGTCAATAGCAATCGCCGTTGTGCCTGGAACGAAAGAAGTGTGCGCCATCGTCTACTGTCAAAGTTTTTGATGTTATGAGCTTCATCAAGGATGAGATAGTAGAATTTCTTGCGGCGAAGGATGGAAGCATCCTGAACAGCAAGTTGATATGACGTCACTACAACATGCACAGATAATGATTTTGACCAGCCTACTCGCAGTTGTTTGCGAGCCTTAGCTGCACCATAATAGGTGAGAACTTTGAGACTAGGGCAAAACTTTTTCAGCTCCAGCTCCCAGTTCACAAGGCACGAAGTCGGAACAACGACAAGGTGCGGACCCCACAAGCCTTTACAAGCCGCAAGATGTGCCAGAAGGGCTATTGTCTGCAGAGTTTTGCCAAGCCCCATCTCATCCGCAAGAATGCCGTTCAATCGTCGCTCATGCATTGACACAAGCCAATTAAGACCGATCTGTTGATAAGGTCTCAACATGACAGTACTATCGAGTAAATATGGTCGAGTGACCTCTGCCTTTCTCGCACGCATATCTGCTGCCTCCAACTGTGCTATTAGACTCGAGCTCTTCTCACTAGTGCAGATATTTATAGGTTCAGACTGGCTGCGCTGTGGTGGTACTATTTTTTTGGATGTCACTAGCCGATCAAAGCAGCTTGCACTATTGGATTTGGATGTCTCCAGCGACATTAAGGCTCCACTGTGCATGCGTTCCGCAAGATCCCCAGTGTATTGTTCCGTTTGGCGTATAAGTTCAAGTAAGTGCATATCCATTGCTGCTCGTTGTGATGCTTGCCAAGCCAACCGTTGCTTGTGCGCAATGACCCGGTCAATTTTTATCCAGAACTTTTTGATCAAGCGTGATGCCCGCTGGGCCAACTTTTTGGTTGACACCTAACGGTGTATGAGAGCCGAACTAAATTAAGCCTGGAAGAATTGAGACTTACCTGGTGTTCGCGTTCTTGTTTCTTTGCACGGCCCCTCGCACCTCTGAAGTGTTGCACAACGGCCTATAATTGAATTAGACGTCATCGCTTGAGTTTGAGTTGGCCAGTACCTTTGATCGTTTCTTCCGCATTATATTGTGTCGTTTCCCTGAAAAAGTAAAGTCCTAGCTGGCATCTAAAAGAAAAGTACAAGAACACCGTGGCTAGCGTTCTACCCTGAAGTCTGCAGCCATCCATGCCATTTCCTTTAGCAGAAAGCCTCGATGTGTATCGAGAACTAATGGAAGTTCTATTGGCTCCACTATCGTTTGAAATGCTGTCGATTCGAGCATTCGTCGCAGCTCGACGACTCTGACAACACATTCGTTCCGCGAAGGTTCAGGCGTCGCCCCCCCTCCAGCCTCCAGTAAGGCGCTACACATGTCATTCTTAATTCCATCCATACTTCGATGTGGAGGATGGTTGGCACGTCTGTGGACAGATATGAACATAGGGATCCTGCTATATAATTAATACATACCACCCTGGATATGTGTTGGGCATCATACATCAGGCTCAGCCATGACATAGGCAACATTGCCACAACAACAACAACATTAAGGAAGGCAGATCATTCCGGAAGGGCAAAACAAACCATCTGAACTAGACTCGGAACAGACTACTTAGCACTTGCTCAACAAGTGTGTTTATGTTCTTTCTTCTCCTAGCCCCCTTTCTATCTCTCCTGACCTAGACTCTTGGCCGCTGCCGCTCCTGGGGTAAATATACCTAGGATCGGCGTCAAACACGCAGCGGCAGCCTACGTGCTGTTCATTGACTCGGAGCTACCTGGCAGGCTCGGTGGCCATTTCGTTCGCTATTACCCAGCCGGGAGGTGGAAGATACAGAGGCAAGTGGAAGACGGACCTGCTCGTAGATGCCTGGGCAGACTCTTTATCTCGCTCGTTGTACCAGGCTCCTAATCAGTCACTCGGGTAGAGACCTGACTGCATTAATTCCGCCACTGGGGCTAGAAGACAACAACTTTTAATGCGAAAGTCCCAATCAGGATGCTAGTTTCACTGAGCGCACAGGGTATGTTGCAAGTGACAATAGAGAACCTGATATTCTCATGAATGTGAAGAAATTATTTTTGCTGTGGATCGCACCAGATATATTGATATTGCCAGGATTGGGTAATCATAGATGTTATGAAACAGCTGCCCACAAAGTGACAGATTATTTGAAGGAGGTTCGCCTTGGGGAAGAATAGGGATGTGCCCATAAGAATTCCTAGCACATCAACGGCGAAACACACCAGACAGATCGTGTATGCCATGATGAACTACAGAAATAAGAATAAGATGCCGGGCTACCTCACGAATCTACCTCTTTTTGGGCATCCTTGGGATCAGCGGAGGCCGCAGAGGAGAGATTTTCTTTTCGTGTGTGAACCATCGTTAAAACAGAAACAAGATGACCAACGGTCAGCAAGAAGCGTGCTGGGATGAGAAGGTTAAGAGAACTACGTCCCATCTTAAGACGTGCAAGCTACTATACCGTTACACAAGCTGAAAACGGACAAGCGGCGTATCCGGCACTGGCACGGCTCGCGCTGCCTAAGGTAGCCCGGGCTTCACTACACTACACTACGCACACACTTTTTAATAGCTGTCCAAGTTCTAGTAAAGACAAAACGACTCAGCAGTGATACAGGTGGTAGCGGAAGAGTTATGGACTCTTAATGATAGCTCTTTTTACTAATGCTGGGGTGGCCAGGAGAACAGTCCCCAACCGTGACAGGGGGAAAGCCGCATACTCGTGCCGCGAATCGAGGGCCCATCCCTTTCACTGGCAGGCTAGTAGGCCACTGGCACCGTGACTCATTGGCACATACGGAGAACCCCCTATGCTACTAAATCGACAATTTTGTGATCACATCCGTACCAGGCGATTTTGCAGCACCAGGCGGCACGAAAGAGGGCATCTGAAGAGAGCACACGAGGCACGCGACGTCTCATATTGCGCGCACGAGGCGCACTGCGCGCGCAGAAAAAAATGGTACTCAGAGGCAGCAAAACCACTGAAGCGGTGCTACCTGCCGTCGACGCCTGCGCTCGATCTCGCCACGCCGGCACTCTACGCGCGTCGCACTGGCACCCAGCGCACTTCAGTAGATCGCAAGATTACAAACCATTGTGTACTACGAAATGGACTCGTGGTCTAACTCGACTATCTGGTCGAAATAGCGGACTGCCAATGCCGCAGGACGGTTTAGTAGCCTCGAGAGTACCTATTCTCCACACGGTGTTCGGAACGTCATGGCAGCAATAAAAATTTCTTTTCGATGCATCAGGTCCGAGTCCATATGACTGGCATAAACTCAAACAAACGAGCCACTGAACTTCCCTTGAGTTATAGTCTGGCGATCGAACTCCTGTCCATTGCGAGGCAGGAACCCCTAACAGCCTAAAAAACTCAACTGTCGGGTTTTGCCGCGCGCGGTGAGAGAGCTTGACTTCGCTATGTGTTACCTGGGGGGCGCGCAGCTTGATGATTGACAAGCGTGTGGGGTACTCGAAGGCTGGATCGAGTGTATCAATTTGATGGATCGTTGAAAAAAGAACTACAAGATGCTGCGCCATGCGACGACCTACGCTAGAGTTACGAATTACATTACACGCCAAGTCCGCGGGCCACACGACATTGAAACAAGTGAAAAGATGGTACAGGTGTCAGCAAGTCGCGTCATGGTGAGATCCTTGATTGGACAGTGCACGTACAGGAGTCTGAAATTTGACGATGTCGCGAAGGTGGCAACCGTGACCTGGGTTTCATTCAGTGGAGACACGAGCCCGTGGCTTGTCATGCTCTTGGATAGCTGCAGTCTTATTCTTTTTGCACCTGACGGGAGCCAAGTAGAAGCAGCACTACCGTTCAATGTCGACTGCATCTGGCCAATCTTACCATGTCCTGTAAGCAAGGGGGGGCTTGTTCTTCAGTGTATGCAATCCCAGCTTTGTGCATCCAATTTATCGCCACGAATTCCCCTATTCTCAATGACTCATCCACTCGAGGATTTTTCTGCTGTTGAAACCCCGTACCAAGCCCACGACAGAAATATATCATGCAATGCGTCAGATCGTGTGGTCTTTGTCGCTGAAGGTGTGCCCCTTTTAGTAGTCACATACAGTAAGTCGCAGCAAAAGCATTTTGTGTGGTGCATCCATAAACGGTTTTCACGCTCACTTAGTCGAGACTATGAAAGCACCCTAGCTTCTCGTAGCACGGTGACAAAATGTAAACTTGATCCGCCGCTTTCACCTCAAGTAGTCTCAACAGCCGCCTCATCCAAAACAGGTAACTGTTGTGGTCAAGTGCCAAGATCAGAAATGCCTCTGCTTAATACACCAACAGGGAGCATATTTTCACAAATGCCGGAGCTATTAGCTCAACGCATAAGGGCTAAAAATGGAAATATTCACCTAGTCAGCTCATCCGCTGCCATTCGAATTTTCTGCGCGAGTGGCGGGCGAGATGATTCCATGCTCTGCCTCCTGCTGCACAAAAGTAGTTTTAACTTACCACCTTCGTGAGATGTTCTGTGCAAGAATATTAGCGGATACTTGACACATACACCACACAGGTTGATTGGGCTGAAAGTTGACTCACTGCGTGAGGTTGATATTTTCTCACCTCCTATGCTCCAATTTGCATTTGATATACAATGTATTGATGCCCAACCTGTTAACATACAACGGCGCCGTGTTGGTTTTGTAGTCTTAAGGCGGGAAGGGAGTCTTGCTTTAATGATTGACGGTTTTTGCTTAACATACATAGAGACTTCGAGTCTGCTAGCTAGTCCAGCTACTATTTCTAGTGCCAAGGAATTGTCAAATAACAAATTTATTCCAAATAACAACTTGTTGTAGGTTTATCGAGTCCTCTGCTTGCACCTTTGGCACATCTTCTTGGCACACAATGGGATGATTGCTCCGCCTTGACCATGACATCCTCCGGGCAGCACATGCGTCTGAAAGTCTCCCTCACGCTTGATTTAGCACTTGCGGAATCAGCACTATCAGCTCTCGATGACACACTACCACGTTCGCTCGCGTTCACCCTGTGAGTTACCTTTTTAGGGTCCAAGTAACGCGGTTTGCGCCCCCGGCATTTTGTTTTACTACTCAGGCGTGCTTCGATGCTTACTGTCGTGGACTTTCTGGGCCGCAGTACTTGCCCTTGTGGTATTTCACTCAGCGAAGTCATATGGACTGGGTTTGTAGTTGCGCTTAAATCATTTTTTGGTTCCCTGGATGCATCACGAGCAGCTAGTGTCCAGTTCAACAAAAGTGTAGATCTTGTTAACTATTGTCCAAGTAGGTGGCAAAGAATTGAATGCTAATCTGAATCCAAGACATAATATTGACAGTGAGAATCACAGCGGCAGCAACTGGTTCTGGTTTAACTTGATCCGGGGTCAAATGCACCACAAACAGTATTTTTATGCATACAAGATCGCAATTGCTTTACCTATCAGAGCTGGGAGCTCACTAACAGACCGCTCTGGTGTGTGCTACTTTACTCTAATTTCAGCCGCCCAAGATGTAGCCCAGCGAGCTCTGGGCTTCACCCAACCGGATGATGAGTGGAGAATGTATCGGAAGAGCATCTATGATGTGATCTATGCAGTTCGCGAAGACTGTAAGCTATCATCACTCTCCTGGATTCACTTAAAACCGCTAAGCCTCTTGCTTGATTCCCTAAGCACGGATATTCAGCAGGATTACTGCGCTGAACCTATCAAGCAACGCGTAGATTCACGTGATTCCCCTGAAAACAATTTAAAAAGAGGGCAATCTCATACCAGTAGAAACAGCTGTAAGAGTTGCGTGTGTAAATAAAATATGAACGTGATCAGTGAGCGCACAGATTATTTCTCGCAGGTACTCTAAACAGGAAGCACTTGATTGGCATTCAAGAATGGGTTTCTGATATATTGAAAAGCCAGTTGTTTGGTGACGTCAAATATGGTTCTTGTGGTTCCTTCCGCTCACGCGTGAGGCGCCTTTCTTGCATCTTAAACGTACTCAGTGGTCAAGCTTGCCTAGATTTGCGACGAAAGCTAGCTGGACAGCTCATCCTTGCGATAGTGCGCACTGGACTACATTTGGATGAGCTTGGTTTTCTGGCCCCAGGGATTGTTGTGCCTATACAAGATGCTCTCAACATCTGTCGCCTGGGACCACCCGGCTGTTGGCCTACTTCTGCATATGAACTTATTGGTCGTGGTGATCTTGCTTGTCTAAATTTAGCGCTCCAGCATCGTGAAGAATCATTAGTTACCATGAAGACACGTAGTTGGGAAGTGGTGCAGATGACGAGCGCCAGTACACATACGTACACTGCTTACATAGTAGACGAGGGCCACATATCCTACCTAGACGAAGACGGGTATCTCTCCGGTGTCCATACAAGACATTATTAGATGCAGGCTGCACTATGAACACTCTAATGACGTAGACTCGAACATATATGTACTACGGCCACTCTGTGCCATGGTGACAATTCCCTCTTGTGTGAAGTATCTCGATTACTATGTTCATCAAAACTGGTTTTATTTAATGCAACGCGCCCCCCTGAGATATCTGATCATGACTTTGAGCAGCGCAAGCAAGCATCTCTGCTTTTAGCATGCACCCGATCCTTCGCGACAGCTGCTGGCCGAGGTATGATCACTTTCAGGTCACTACCATCCTTAAATACCCTAGCGGAGGTTCTACTGGTGAGCGACTGATACATACATACATGCAGTGCAACCTCCCTTTCAGGTACCAAGAATGAGTCTTTTGGGTCGTTCGCCACCTTGCAATGTCACTGTTGCCCTTGACATCTCGTCGCCTCTCGTAGGAGCTCTGAGCTTATGGCCAAAGTTTCACAACGGTGTTGCTGTTGGACTGCGACTACAGTCCTTAAGGTCGACATCCCCCCTCACGGCTAGACAAAGAAAGTCTGTGTGCATCACACGAACCTGGATAGTGTACAACAAGCCAGAGACTCCCACACCCCAACATGGTGGGCTGTTACTCGCATTGGGCTTACAACAGCAGCTTCATGTTTTGGCAATGACGGATATATACGAATATCTGACCTTAGGTCATGATCCAACAACAGTTGGTATACTGCTAGGGATGGCTGCAGCAAAATGTGGCTCTTGTGACGCGGCAGTATCAAAGATGCTATGTCTGCACATCCCGGCTCTCCTCCCACAGCCGTTCGCAGAGATGGAAGTCTCTGCTGCGGCGCAAACAGCCGCAATTGCTGGTATTGGTATGCTTTATTGCGGTACAGCTCACCGCTTAATGGCAGAATTTCTCCTTGGTGAGATAGCATGCTGCTCACGTGGAGATCGTATGCGAGACCGCGAAGCTTATACACTTTCTGCTGGTCTGGCGCTAGGACTTGTCACGCTGGGTAAGGGTTCAAGCAACGAGGCCGCCGGTCTTGGGGACCTCGAGATCGCCCAGCGCTTACATCATGCCCTTGCTGGCGGCACAGGCAGCAGATTAGGCCAGATCTCAAGTCTCTTAAATAGCACAGTAGGCCAAGATAACTACTTGTGTGAAGAGCGGGTGTGCAATTCTCGCGTCCGTGACGGTGAATATTTAAACACAGACCTGACTGCGCCTGGTGCTACTTTAGCACTCGGACTTTACTTCATTCAGACAAACTCTACTGCTGCTGCCGCACGACTTCGTCTTCCAGACACAGGTGTCCTCATAGATTCAGTACGACCAGACTTTATGCTACTTCGTGTGATTTCACGCGGATTAATACTGTGGGATTTCATTAGACCTACAACCGAGTGGGTTGAAGCACAGCTTCCATCTGTCCTTGTAGACTCAATGCAAGCACTCCTAGCTGTGAAGTATAGTCTGAAGTCCGCTGCTCGTTCTAATATTTTTAGGCGATGTATGTGTAGGTCATCTAGGAGTAAGATGCGCGCTAAAGTCCTGTTCTGTAAGTGCAGCTGCAAAAAAGAATTGCCCTTGCAGGACCCATCTGACTGGAGTACCATAAAACAGGCACACGCCAACATTGTCGCTGGAGGTTGCTTCGTACGCATGTGTGTGACCTATCAACAGAATTTTTCAATCTACTTATAGGTGATTGGTCTACGCTATGCCGGAACTGGTTGTGCAATGGCTGCTGCAACCTTAAAGTACTTTTTAATACGATTCAAGGCTCTGAGAAGTGCATGCGACTTGGTCCCTGGAGTCGCGACGCACGAGTCAAAGCACACCTCCCATAGCAACGCTCTCTTAGATCCAATCATACAAGAACATTCATTGGCTTGGCGGCCAGATCGGCCTACCTTGGAGATGTGCCTCGGTACAATATCAATTGCGTTGGGAATGGTGATGGCTGGTACTGGTGATCTCGAATCCCTGCGATTACTTCGCCAGCTCCGTTGGCGCATCGACGAAGACATAACTTATGGTGCATTCGAATGATTCTCCGTTTGAAATCATTTCACTGCTCTTCATGCAATAGGTACACACATGGCCTTGCATATGTCTATCGGTCTTCTTTTTATCGGCGGTGGTCGTGCATCATTATCAAGATCGAAGAAAGCCATCGCAGCTCTCGTTGTTGCTCTTTTTCCACGCTATCCTCGGAGTGCTAGCGACAACCAATATCACCTCCAGCCCCTAAGGCATCTGTGGGTGCTGGCTGTTGACTGGCGGGGCCTAAAGGCGGTTGATGTGGAGACTGGCACCGATGTGCCTGTCCCACTCCGGATAGACTTAGATCCTGACATAGATTACATTGCGAAGGGTGTCGCAGGCTCATTTACATCCAGACAGATTTTGCGGGTGATGTCGCCGTGTCTTCTTCCACCTGTGTTTGATATTGGCTCTGTGCAAGTTGCATCAGAGCGCTACTATCCAGCTACCCTGCATACTTTACAGAGAAGCACAGGGTCCTGAAACAACATTTCCTTTTTATAAAGCCCAGACTGCCCCTCGTTAAACGAGTACTTTTAATGTAGGCATCTCCAGAATGCTCGGGCAATTGTTGTTTGTCTTATAATTCATGTGAAACGTCGCCCTGGGTACTTGAGCTACATTCACGACCCGTGTTCACTGCGCGAGGCACCAGATGGAAAATTCGAAATTAATAAATCCTATCTTGGCTCTTTACGCAGCCTAGCACCATGGGCACGTCGCACATTCCACGCCTCTGCTAATATGGGTAGCGCCCATTTTGGTTTAAATCCTGTCCGCCTTTGCGCATGATATCACGATCGAGTAAGCTTACACAGGTACTCAAAGTGGTGATATTCTCGTGCCGCATGCAGACGATCCACTTCTTCTGACTTTTGCAAGACAGTTCTGTGATAATCTTGGCGCCCATGTAAATTTTGGTCATGATCCTCAAGCACTGGGTTTTGACTGTGTGCTTGGAAAAGTGACGTCAGTTGAACATTGGTACGCTAGGATTCTTTATGAATGCGTGGCGTGCGACAAACCTGCTGCTTTGACCCTCTATCTCCAGCTGCATCATGCTGCGCTGTCCATCTGGTGGAAAGCATGTTCCGCACAAATATGGTCACTTCGAATTGCTTTAGAGTCCTCACTCACACTTTCTTGCTCTCACTTCAGAGAAAACAGTGTCCAGTATTCTGTGTGCACAATCATAATAGAGTAGACATCATGCCATGGATCACATGTACACTGCAGGTACTCCAGTAGTGAACTTCAAAAGTTGATGAGAAGCAGCACTGTTACAGAGGATCAACCACTTTTGCTACATCATTTTATGGAGGCACTTCGAGTCTATATAAACCTTGTGCTGCAACAGGACGAGGGTAGAGACGACCCGCAAATAGCAAGTTCAATAGACATTCTCTCGCCGGTCCTGGCTCCATGGGGAGGAGATCGAATTGGCCATTAAGCAAGACGACCAAAGACGTCCGCAAGTTGAAGTGGGCTCGTGGAAGTCCGGGGGGGTCTGCGGCTGCCTATAATCGCCTTTACTTCATTTTAAGCCGTTTTGAACTTAACGTCGGGTAGTTGAAGCTGACCGAGTGTGGTGGATTTAATTATTATTCAACCCGGTGCCGCCGCGGGGGGGCGAAGACCCCGAATAAGCTGCAATTTGGGAATTTGGAGATTTGTATCCTCCGTCCTAAATGTGCTGCTCGCGGCGTTTCGCCTATATTCTTCGATGGGGAGAGAATTAGGGCGCCTTTCGGCCTCTCGTAGCACCCCCCCCTCGCATTGATAGGGGTACGTTGTTTATATACGACCTTGGTCCCGGTGAGCCCGCGACCCACAAATTATTCCTTTTGTTGAGCCCAGTCGTGTTGATGATGTGGGGTCGATCTGCTGGCGACCGGCGCCTGGTAACGGCTGGCGTGACGCTTGGTTTTTGTCGTACAACAAATCAGGCTCGCAGCCGCCGCCGCCTCGTCCACGGCACCTGTCCCGTGCCTTGGCCCCTTCTGTCAGAAAGCGGTCGCGTGTCATTATCAAGAGACAAAGCACGCAACGGCAGGCGACACTCTTGACTGGCTCCGGAAACCTGAGCACACTAACTAGCTAACTACCTAGGTAACTAACTACACACAACGACCCGCCCCCCCTTTCGTAACACGCCCAATTTCGGCCTGTACTTTTGGTCCTCAAAACAGGCCCCAACCCCCCGCGCATGCCGCTGTGGTAGCTGCGGAAGTCCCCAGAACAGAAGCCCGATACGGCCGAGAAACGCGGACGACGTATAGACCAACATCTGATGGGCCACTGCTGCGGCAAAGTATCTCAGATCGCCGGCGGTCACATAAACGGCGATATTCGACGCTGCGGTGGCCCGATCGGCTCGAAATGGCGTAAAAAAAGACGATCGCGTCGACCTTTTAATGTTTTTGCCCAATCTCCCAGCGAGACGCAGCTCATTTGCTGCCGCGTATTTTTGCATAGCGTCGTCCGGCTGCCGGCGCCCATGAAAGTGAAGAGGTAGCCTTCTCCGTTTAAGCTATAAGCACCCAATCACTTACATGGGCGCCGGCAGCCGGACGACGCTATGCAAAAAAACGCGGCAGCAAATGAGCTGCGTCTCGCTGGGAGATTGGGCAAAAACATTAAAAGGTCGACGCGATCGTCTTTTTTTACGCCGTTTCGAGCCGATCGGGCCACCGCAGCGTCGGATATCGCCGTTTATGTGACCGCCGACGATCTGAGATACTTTGCCGCAGCAGTGGCCCATCAGATGTTGGTCTATACGTCGTCCGCGTTTCTCGGCCGTATCGGGCTTCGGGCCGGGCGAACATCGCACCGCGAGCATGCCTTTTTTCTGGCTGGGGGCCTCTGCAGCTACCACGGCGGGTGTACGCGGGAGTTCGGGGCCTGTGTGGAGGGCCAGAGAGCCTCAAACGGTACTTGTTAAAAGGTATAGGTCGAAATTAGGCGTATTACGTGACTTGAAGTGGGCCCGGGAGGGGGGGTCGTTGGACGGTGGTGAAAAATACTAATGGCCCCTACCCCAAACTGCCGCTGCGCCGGGCGTGGGCAGCCACACGGCCATACACAGTACAGACGTACACAACATGTACGCTATAATACGGTGTTAATACCGGACATTAGCCTGAGGTATAGAGATAGCCTAAACACCCCAGTATACTTAGTACCTCTTTATTTACAAGCCAGTTAAACAAAGACTTAGTACACATTTGACGAGGTTGCTCAGTGATTGCTGGGATGATTGCTCGTGAAGTTCCCGCATCCTCCTGGTTTGTACTCTTTGTACTAGGACTAATTTATACGCAACAGCAGTGGTCACGCTACTCCCTGAATTACCTATACAATGTGAGTCAAGATGATGACTTTGTGTCCATCAAGCATGCAGACAGCATTTCCTACACTGAATACGGTATACTGACCGGATATGGTTTTAGCGGGACGTTCTGTTTGGCGGGATTGGTAGCTGGACGCGCGGCGGACATCTCCTCACGAAAATTGATTATTTTCACTGGCATCTTTGCCTGGAACGTGGCTCTACTTATGATTGGCTACAGTGAGCACATTTTCGTTTATTAGATATTGAATAGATTTCTGACTTATGTTTATGATATCGTAGGCCACTCTTACTCAGATGTCCTACTTTGGCGGCTGGTTCTCGGTTTTGGCCAGGCATTTTCGAGCCCTGCCAGCTACTCTCTAATTGCAGACTACTTCCCGGAGGGTCTGCGGTCACAAGCCAATGGATTATTTGCCTGTGGCGTATATATCGGAGGCGGCATGGCATCCATGTGTATATCCATGAGTGCGGACCTGGGTTGGCGAAATACCTGTTTTTTAATTGCCGCAATCGGCTTTTCTATCTCACTGATCGAGGTCGTGAGCATTCGTGAGCCACAACGTCCCTCAAGAAAATCGAAATCATCGGCCTTACATGCTGAAGACGGACATATCCAAGAGGCGACAAAGAAGAATCTTATTCAGGCAATTTGGGCTATATTTAGTAACGAATTAGTCGTTCTGGTCTTTGCAGCTTCATCGCTTCGGTACATGGGTGGCTACGTGATTGCAGGCTATTTGCCTGCACTATTTGCCACCGTGTTCCCAAACTTTGACGATCAATACTCCTATATAAATGCATATGTTGTTGCTGGTGGTGGGTTCATTTCTTCCTGGCTTGGTGGCATGCTGGCAGATAAATGGCGCGCCGTTGAGCCACGAGCACGCATGTACCTTCCAGTTTGCGGTTGTTTTGGTTCTCTACCTTTTATGGCCATTTGCTGCCTGGCTTCTGATTTTTATGTTTCGATTTTCCTTGGCCTTTTCGTGGAGTATCTAGTTGCAGAGTGCTGGTTTGGTCCTGTTGTCGCTACCATGCAATCAGCTCTTGAAGCAGATTGTCGCGCACTTGCGATTGCATGTTTTACCCTTATTGCTACTTTCTTTGGTTCTCTAGCCTCCTACATCCTTGGCTATATCTACGATGCCATGCTTGCCTGCGGCTACCCAGACACTGTTATCAGATGGTTGGTCTTGTGGTCTGTTGTTACTTCATATGTTTTCGCGGGCGCCCTGTTTCTCTACTGTGCGACATTGACTCAGCTAGAGACACTGATCACACAAGAAAAGAAGCCGTTGTTACGAGGAAAAGGCCTATTCATAGACAACAGCGAATAGCTAGATTCTCATTTGATATGTAGCTGACAAAAAGGAAATTATGGTCAGGATATTATGTACAGTCAGGTGTATCTACATTCCCATGGGTCTCGGCTGGCGATTCCTAGTTCCAGATGACCCAGTACTCAAACTACAATCCTCACTACAGCGCGTTGGACTGGAATCGCCTAGTACTCAGCTGAATACTCCCCTGGATATAAAATTGCTGCAAATAAGGCTGCAAGACTTGAGAAGAACGCATTTTTCACTTGCAGAAGGAGTCCCTTCTCACGTATCATCTATTCCATGAACGTCTGATTTACTCTAAACACTAGCTTAGGTAATGCTTAATAATCTCAAGAATGTGTCCGCCGCTCGAGTCGCAAATGGCAGTTCGTTTACTCTGTCAGATCACCAAGTTAGACAACCTTGCCCACTTGCGAAGTGGGTCCGACGCTCGTGTTCTATCGAAGTGTCACGGGGTATGACGGGCGTAGATGCCGTCACAGCGAGTGGGGGCTGCCAAAGTGTATTATTGACATTCGACTGCCCTTACCCGCCCGATTTCGGTTGCTGTGGACCTCGCAGCGTTGAATCTATCGTAGAACACCTGCGGCTGCCCGTGTACCAGTTGTGCTCAACTCCCCGGCCGGGTCATCGCGCGTCCGAGTCCACAGCCACAAAATTCTTCGAGATAACCCCATCACAGCGAAACGCCGAGACCATCGAATCAGGCACACCATGACCAAGTTAACCGTAGTAGGTTCCCGGGCCCGGCCCGGGCCAGGTCGTCGCTGGGCAGCAGCTCGCCCACTGCTTGTTTTTAGCCACCTTGCGCTGCCAGTGAGAATTCTTTTGAGCCTGAGCTGTCACGGTGGACTCAGATGAGCTGCCAGTGCAAGCTCATGCAGCTGCAAGAAGCTCTGAACCGGCCCACTGCCCAAAAAGAGGGCTTTCAGTCCGAATTACCGTGCACTGCCAATTCCCCGGGCACTCATCACCCACGGACCTCCGGCGTGATTCCTCCGTTACATTATCAGCGCCAAACTGCCGACTGCTACATGATCTTTGGCAATTTCTCGTCTCTCACCGATAGACGGACGCTGCTAGTGTAACTAGGATGACTCAAAATATAGCCGAGACTTCGGCGCCGGGGGAATTGAAAGCGCACGTAACTCATCGTGAGGGCCCTTATCCTGCCCACTGGCTTGGTTCGGAGCTTATTGTAGCCGCACGAACGCGCATCTCACCCAGTGGGCAGCATAAGGGCGTAGCGGCAGCCCAACACGAAACATGCCATTACTATTAATCGTCACGGTCTTCGTAAGCACGCAATCTCGGTGCGAGGTAACTAAAAACGGACACTGGACAAGCTGCCGCCCGGGCACGGCCGGAAGAAGCTACAGTTCGGTGTACCATAGTGACCGTCTTAGCGTCGCGAGAGGCCGATTCGATGGTCTCGGCGTTTCGCGGCAATGGGGTTATCTCTGCGAAGTTTGGGGCGTTTGGCGCGTACACAATTGTCACACGGGCATTCGCAGATGTTCTACGATATCCAACGCTGCGAGGCCCCACAGCAGCCGATGCCGACGCGAAAGGGGCTGTCGAATGTCAAAATACACTTTGGCAGCCCGGCCCCTACTCCGAGTCGCCGCAACGGCATCTACGCCCGTGACACCCCGTGGCCCTTCGATAGACCACGAGCTTCGGGCCCACTTCTTGATTGCGACGATCTACCCGAGTTAGCGGACTGCCAATTGCGACGCTTTGTTTAGCTAAAATTAGGGCCCGTTTCGTCCGTCTATCGGTAAGTGCCCGTGCTGATACATACAATCCACTGACGACTCGGAGGAGCGCTACCTGCCAGAGCAGTCACTAGTTAAAGCGATTGCTGAGCCCTCGTGAGGCCCGTAGAAAAGTGAAACGAGTAGTCAAGAGTTAGCCAAGCACTTTCATGATTGCGCATTTGATATCGGTCGCGTGGGCATTTAACTTTGCACGTGCGTTCTATCTTCCGGGCGTGGCTCCTAGGGAATTCGCATCTGGAGAGAAGGTCGAATTGAAGGTGATCCTTGAGTTTCTATGTGTCCGATATGACGTCAACTCACAGGTGAACAAGTTGACCTCGGTACGCACACAACTACCGTATGATTATTACAGCCATAAATTTTGCAAACCGCATGGCGGTGTGCAAGCGACTGCGGAGAATTTAGGGGAATTCCTAAGTGGCGACCGAATAGAGAATTCTCCGTGAGCTATTGTGCGTTGTCTTTCTAAAATCTTTTCACATGATAGGTACTTGCTGTTCATGCGCATGGATGAGTATTGCAAGGTATTGTGTCAAATCAAGCTTCATGCAAACAATATAGCACAATTCAAACGATCCATTGACGAATGGTACCACCATAATTGGATTGTAGACAATATTCCGGCTGCGAGTGTGATAGATACGGAATCATTTGTAACGACAAGTTATAGTCGCGGTTTTCCCGTGGGTTACTATGACCGAGTCTCAGGTAAGCACTACCTTTATAACCACGCAAACATCGTGATTGAATACCATGAAGCAGTTCCTGGTGGGAATCGGATAGTGGGCTTTTACGTCGAGCCTTTTTCCGTGCAACATGAATTTGTCGGCGGTGTGTCTTGGGATGGAAAGGATGACGCACCGGCTCTACAGACATGTTCGACTGCTGAACCCATGGATCTGAACCAGGCAAAAGATCATGCATTGGCGCTAGCAAAATCGACTGAGGTGCTATTCACGTACGACATTGTATGGAAGCCTAGTAATATCAAATGGGCTTCCCGTTGGGACATATACCTATCGATGGACAACGCAGTGCCCAAAAAAGTGCACTGGTTTTCCATCGTCAACTCTCTCTTGATCGTTTTCTGCTTAAGTGGTATGATTGCCATAATACTCACGCGAAACTTGCGTCGCGACATAAGTCAGTACAATCGTCTACCAACTGATGATGATCCGGACTCAGAAATTTCAGCAAGCGAAGAGACCGGCTGGAAGCTGGTGCACCAGGATGTGTTTCGCCCCCCGGCAATATGCCCCATGTTTCTTTGCGTTTTTATTGGGGGGGGCGTCCAAGTTCTTGTCATGGCCCTATTGACAGTTACGTTCGCTGCCGTCGGCTTTATTTCACCTGCGAATCGAGGATCACTCATGTTTGTGATGCTTGTGCTATTTGCCTTAATGGGTACCTTTGCGGGGTACCACTGCGCTCGTCTTTACAAGACTTTCAAAGGCCAACATTGGCAGCGTGCTACAGCAGCAACGGCGCTTCTCTTCCCGGGTGGTTCTTTTTTAGTCTTTGTATGCCTTGATTTGGCCCTTGCGTCCTATGAAGACTCGACAGGCGCTGTACCTATTACCAGCATGGTCGCCCTACTCGCCTTGTGGCTAGGCGTATCAGTCCCTTTGGTCTTTCTGGGTGCTTACCTCGGGTTCCGGAAAGAACCTATGGAATTCCCAGCAAAGTATTCGAATATTCCTCGGCCAATCCCTGTGCCCCCTTGGTATCTTAGCTCTGCTTTTACTGTAACAATCGGTGGCATCTTGCCTTTTGGTGCTTGCTTCGTTGAATTATTTTTTATTCTCTCCTCTATGTGGATGGACCAATACTATTATGTCTTTGGTTTTACTTTTCTTGTCTTTGCCATCCTCTTGGTTACGTGCGCGGAAATCACCATTGTACTTTTATATTTCCAACTGTGTGCTGAAGATTATCGTTGGTGGTGGAGAACATTTCTTACTTCGGGATCCACCGCTGCCTACGTCTTCGTGTATTCTTCACTGTATTTTACAAAACTAGAATCTAATCTTCCGATTACATACCTACTATATTTTGGCTACATGTGGATCATCTCCTTCGGTATATTTCTTTGTACTGGCACGACTGGCTTCTATGCGGCGTTGTGGTTCAATATTGTCATATTTGGTTCCATCAAGGTTGACTGATTGCTGCAGGGTTAGATAGAACCTTCCGATAATTCCGACAACGAACACATTGCATCTCATAACAATCTAGCAGCCTGTGGCGTTTTCCAAGTAGGGTGTATCCTCCTGCACAATGGAGGTGCAAAGCAGGGGAAATAAGGCAACACTGCCATGGCGGCACATGTGTCCGTCTCAGGCTCGGGTGTGAGATGGGGGTGGGGAGGGACTGGGGTTAAGTTTCCGAATAAGCTAAAGTACAGTGACGACCCGGGCCGGGCCTGGCTTTTGAGCCTAAGGTTCTGGTCATTTTTCCTGGTCATTTTTCCGAGTCACTGCCACTTTTTTGGTGTAAAGTTTTATCTCTACAAGTTGGACGGTGGCGAATCGGGTGGGCGACTCGGAGCCGGCCATCGGCTCAGGCTAATTTATCATATGAGATCACCTTCCTCCGAGTCTAGCCAGCCGCCCGAGACCCGGCCTGTTCCAGTGATCGGTAACGCGTGGGCTGGTTGGACCCGGCCCCCGGGCCCCGCCGGGCCCACCGTGGCACCGTGACCCCCCCTCACTGGCATCCATACTTGCTTTCGGTCACGGTAAACTTGAACTTAAACTCAGGCTTGGAACTTGAAGTCACCGTGACCGGTTTTAAGTTTAGTACACAATTTAAGGTCCCCGGGAGTATACCCCCCCACATTGGTACACTGGACGTACACACCGCACCGGCCCCGGGCCCGGGCTTGTGGCATTTAATTACGCCGGGCCACCTGGGCCGGGCCGGCGGGCCTTCCTTAATTCAAAAGTTTAATTCAACTGAAGTTGTCATCTGTTTGTGATTTCAAGTTCAAATTATTTATTTGCCAGTGCTAGTAGTATTGGCTCTTCCTCCGGAGTTCCCCGGGGGCTATAGTGGTCAAATCCGAGTCTAGTATCATAATGGCTACTAGTACTAGTAGCGGCTCTTCCCTGTCCTGCCTGCCCCGCCGCCAGTGAGCCTCACCGTGACCAGGACCCCGAGCCCCGAGGTAGGTAGCAGACAACCCCAGGCCCAGGCGGCCGGGCCTCTTCCCAGGCAATATTTCCTTTTTTGTCACGGTCACGGTGCCGCCGCTCGATCGTGCCTAACTTGAAATCATGGAGGCCCCGGCGGGCCAAAATGGCGGTCCAACAGCCTTACTGACAGGCACAGCTACATGTACATGCGAGATTCACATTGCTTCCTGCAGAAACCCGGCCAAACGCTTCCTGCAGAAACCCATTCGATTGGGGTCCTCCACTTGATTCCCAAAATGCATAAGAAGCCGGTCGCGATGCGGCCCATCATAGCCAACCCGGCCAAGCCCGATGTGCCGACGGCGCGCGTCGTGAACGCGGCCCTCTCCTTCATTAACAGCACAGTCTGCGACCAAGTGTGGTACGACCTCATCCTCGTGAAGTTTGGACTTTATTTGCCGCGGTTCTGTGCACTCATAGGTTGTGAAGGTCTGCACGCTGCCAACAGCGGCATCCTACAGAAGCTAATGGACAGGAAGGACGTCGACGCCTCGAGGCTTCGCTTCGCCGTCTACGACTTCACCTCGATGTTGTACCAAATTCAGGCACTATATGATTAATGGCCAGCTCACTCATCTTTGACTTACGCGTTTCGCTGGCACGCTAGACGGACGAATAGCGAGACCTGCTACCTCGCCGTATCGCATCACGAGAATTACAAACGCCTACCTGCGTTTTGGTCCAAGACGGAAGAATTAGCGTCAACCGACAACCGCAGCCAGAATCACGAAGTCTTGACGCTCCCGGGCTTATTGGACCGCATCGAATTCCTACTCGACTCGGCGTACTTCTTTATTTGCGGCGAGGTCTACAAACAGGTGATCGGACTACCAATGTGCTTCGTCCCGACAGGTTTGATGGCCTCCATGAATTGCTTTACTTACGAGATTTCGTACACGGCGCGAGTCCTATATCACCTCTTGAAAGAGGGTGGATACGCCCGAGTACGATCGCGTCCTCGCGCGCGCCTGTTTCGCCGCTCTGCAACAACGCTACATTGACGACTGCATGCATTATTTGACGGACCGGGACGTATTCGACACGAAGACGGCGCTCTACGACGACAGAACGGCCCCGGGCGACGAACAGGACGGCGGCGCCAACGACGGTATCTACCCGCGGACGTCCATTGGGCCGCGCGGTGAAGTTGTTTTGGAGCCGTGCGCCCTAGAGTGCGTTCACCAGCCCTCGACGAAGGTGAACTTCCTCGACTACGCGATAGAAATCCTGAACGGACGCATTATTACGGACGTGCACGACAAGCGCAAGAAGATGGACGTCTACGCCAACTCGTGGACGTTCCCGCACCGCGAGTCCCTCGTGTCCAACAAGGTCCGCTACAACATTCTCACGTCGCAGTTTATTCGATTCGGACGCCGTTGCTCGCGTTTCTGCGACTTCCTACGAAACGCTGTCACGCTGACGGCGAACATGCTACGGCACGGGTACAACCGGCGACTTATCCAAAACAAGATTTGGACTTCGGTCGTTATTGGCGCCGCCACTGCCTCCATCTAGGACGATTCCACTGCTTCGAGGAGGCCTTCCCCGTCGCCATGGACGAAGAACTACGCGAACGCGACATCACGGCCCTCCTCGATGACGCGCGGGCAAGAGCACGCTGACCTACGTCGCACCGCAACTTCAGCCGCGTTATCCATCTCGTGGGCTCCATCCAGACGCATCGGACGTGCCAGAGTCGCCTCCCTACTCGCCACCACCGAAACGACGCCGACGTGACGGACATGACTATTACTCGAATTTTAACCAATACAACCAGGGCCCAGGAGAACACGTGGCGTCCTGGGCCGACCCCTTGTCCCGTGTCGAAATCAATTTTTACTTCCACGGAGCCTTCCGCCGGATGATGCTTTCACCGTCAATGTTACTGATCTCAGAGGCTTCAAAATTATCTTCCTCATCGCGTTATCTTCTCAGCGCCGCCTCGTCCCTTGAGCGGCTGCCCACGTACATCGCCCTTAAGCCGGATCCGGGTCCTGGGTCGCAGCGTCAAGTAAGCAAGGCGAAACGCGCGGCACGGACGCCACTGGCACTGCAGACCGGCGGTTTTCTGAAGAGCACCCTGGGCAAATAACTATAAGATAGTCTAAGCACATTCCTGGGTGCCCGAAACACTAGCTCGACGACTCGTCAAAATCCGACTTTTCTACTAGTCCGACTATACCTATGTTCATCGAGTGGAAATTAGTCAGCAAATTGAACCTGCTTCTCTCTGAAAACAAGATCTTCATGGGTCATTAGAAGCCCAGACAAAATCATGGGGTCAAAGGCCCCCGTCCCAGAATCCTCTGGCATTGAACTCAAGGCTTCTGGAGAATATCGTTCTAATTCGAGGTGCTCGACATCACACTCAAATTCGTCATAGTCGCCTTCATGATTGCTATCAAGTCTCTCACGAAATTGTAACCCTGCATCGCCAGGATATTTGATAGTCCATTGTGACAATCCACTTCCTAGAAGCTCAGATTGGGTTCGTAGATGCGACTCTTCATTCTTTTCCTTCTCTTGATGCCACACATCACTGTCGCTGAATAATTCTGTTTGTGGCGCCACAAAGGCCTCAGAATTCCATGGCAGTTTGCTCGATAGATCAACTGAGCTTGCACCGAGAAGGTACTTGTGAAGCCCTGCGGAAATACCAACTCGGGCATCATACACACGTAGGTCAAGATTCTGAGCGTACAGGGGGTTCTCTGGCATGTCAATGGCCATGACTTTTCTTTCTAGAAAATTTGCATTCCGACCAGACGGCACAGAACTCGGTTGTGTTTTAAAGCAATTGCCTCTATCA
>Ga0115000_10000588_pt1 | contig 33591 bp, 62 predicted proteins | sample ArcticOcean_MG_C_6_FD_89690 | JGI IMG/M metagenome (GOLD analysis project Ga0115000, IMG submission 89690) | Marine microbial communities from western Arctic Ocean - ArcticOcean_MG_CB8_128 | ecosystem: Environmental > Aquatic > Marine > Oceanic | place: Arctic Ocean: Canada Basin | collected...
AGCTTCCATTCCAAATAATCCGACTGTTTGGTCAGTTGCTAGAATGTTCTGTTCGGAAGTTGTGAGCAAGTCTATGAAAAGACTCATGCCCATAGGGTCTCCCTGATCTAGCATATTTTGGGGGAACCATCTTTTATCTTTCATACCCTCTAGCATTTGTAAGCAGTAGGCTGGGTCAAAACGTTTGTCATGGTGTAAATACCCTGAGTACAATTCATCTCCACTATCTCCTGTTAATACTACTTTACAGCCATGTTCGGCTGCCGCCCTTGCTAGTAAGTATCTAGGGGCTTGTCTATTGTGATCTGACCATGCGTAATGCGTGCCTGCTAGCCAGGTCTTACCTAATGCTATTCGTTGGTCTCTACCTAAGTCTACTTTTACTACTTCTCTGCCCCATAGTTCTCCACTCTTTATAGCCATTCTGCTTTCTTCTTGGAAACCCATGTGTTCATGACTGTTTCCTTTCTCGTTACTATAACCGCAAGTGAAAAGCGTGATATCCTTAGTACTTTCACGGCATATAGATGCTACTAATTGGCTGTCGAACCCGCCGCTTAGAAAAATAGCATGCTTATTGGTACTATTACCGTGGTTTGCTACTTTTAATATTGAGTCTTTTGTTTTTTGTATAAAATCTTCGGGATTAAACTTATCTTTTCTAAGTATAAACCAGTTCCATAGATTATGCCTACGAAGTTTCCAAGTATTAGTGTTGAATTCCAGTACTCCGCCCGGTTCGACCTTGTGATACCCTTTCCAGATGCACTCGTCTCCCATAGAGCCAAACTTTCTTTCATTTACATTTAGTTCCTTGTTTAAGAACGATTTACAACTTGTACTGAATTCAAAGGTCTTTCCATCAAACCCCCACCATAGAGGTTTTGTTCCAAATTGATCTCTAATTAGAACTAATTTCTCCATTTGTGGCATATAGTACATAATACTGCCATGCCAGTCTGTCCATTCTAAAACGGAAGTACCGTACTTGTCCAGCATTTTGCCGAGCCATACAGTATCGTTAGCTATTCTAGAATCATACATCTCTCCATTCAGCATGACTATATTACCATTATCAGTAACTATAGGCTGCTTTTGACCCGCTCCTGTTATATCAAGTAAAGCGTGCCCAAGATGTATTTTTTCATCTCCCCAGAAAGAAAGAGCATCTGGACCTCGATGCTCTTGTTTTTTTAACATTATGTGTGCTAAATGTTTATTGGTTGTACCTATAAATCCACACATTAGCTAATCACTTTCCAACTAAGAATAGTATCAGGGTCAATGTCGTCCCACCTCTGAAACTCTATATCATAAGCAATCATTTTATTACTTGTAGGTAGGTTCTTAAAGAGTTGATGCTTTTTAGGTATCACATCATAACTAAGCGTCATTTCTCGACTTTTCTTTGTGCCAGAAATAAGGCTAGTATACTCGATTAAACAGATGTGATTTTTCATCTTCTCGATAATTTTATCTATGTCCACTTTTTCTCCAGTTCGGTGTATCCACCGATTTTTTCTCCATCAAATATTATTTGAGGAAAGGTTCTTGCATTGGGAAACTCTTTTGCCATTTCTAGCGCATCAAAGTCTCTTCCTAGCTTTTTGTATGTCATCTCAACGTCCTTCTGTGTACATAAAAATACTGCTTTGTCGCAGTAAGGACAGTTATCTTTTCCGTAAATTATTACTTGCATTTTTCTCCTAAATATCTTATCCCAATTAGTGGTATAAGCTTGACTACTAGGCTTAGTCTTTATGAGGTCGCCTGTAATATCGTTTTTTGTTGTTTTCATATCATACACCAAGTGCTTTTTTGTTCTTCAACTGTAAAGTCTCGGATTTCCCAAGGAAGCCCTCGTCTATATACTATACCAGCCCATGCTGCGTCCTCACTAGGAGGAGTTGCTACTTCCATAAGCCTGTCTATACCTTTAAACTTTATCATTGTTGCTACGCCTCTTTTGAAACGCTTTGTTATTTTGTGATAGTGTATTTTGCACTTCTCTGTTTTCTCATACGCTATCACTCTGCCATCGCTGTCAACAAAGTTCTTTCCCTTATGTTGACTCATGCCTACTATATCTCTTATCATATACCTTAGGGAATATAAACTTTTCATAGGAGTCTGCATTCTTCTTATTCCTAGAGTCTCTCCTAGCATGTTCTTGTCGTCCAACACTTGATTATCTAGCCATAGAATACCATCTATTAGCTCGACATTCTCACTATGTATAACGTAAACAGGGAAGATTAAATCTTCCCAAGTATTGACTCTATCTTGCATCTTATTATTCCTAAGAGCCCAGATTCTTCGCTGAGACTTTTGTCTCGACTGCATACTTTTATGAAGTCTGCGATTCAATGAACTTCCTTATTATCGGCTCAGCTTCCTCTTTTGGGGTTGGTTCCCATACCCATTGCCATCCTTCGTACCCGTACTCGTCTTTCTGTGACCCTAGGTACTCTAGCCCAGGCATATGCTTCTTAAAGAAATTTACGTACATATGACCTGCTTCATACAAGTCCATGATGGCATGTTCTACTCCCTGTACTTTTGTTCCCCATTCTGGAGTCCATAAGCATGGAGCTTCTTTGTTCTTATCTACAGGAAATAAATGACACTTACTGTCAGTAATCCAGCCCTTATCCCAGACTGAGTATCTCCTCCCATATAGCTCTTTAGTCAGGTGTGGTGGAATTATCCTTACACAAGCTACTATTTCGCTATCTCTATTTTTAATCCATAGAAAGTAAGACTCTTGGTCTAACGCATCTATAGGATTCATAATTCGTTGATTGCCTACTACGAACATATCTACTCGTTCTTGGCAGGTCTTTGCATACTCTTCTTTTGTTATGCTATCGTAATGGAATAACTCTTTAGTGTACCCATTACCGTATATCCTTCTTGCTATTGCTTTTCTGCTGAAATTTTCCATTGGTGACTGTCCGGGTTGTGCTGTGATTTATAGTTATCTCCGTAATTTATTCGTCTATCTTTATTATCTAGATAACCGCCTGCTTCTACATAGTATAAATTTAAGGTAGTTACTAAATCAAGTTTCAATTTATGTCTGCCATGATACGTCTCAGCAGCATTAAATACTACTGCGTCTCCCTGATGACAGTTCAATATACTACTAGGCTTTTGTTCGCCTTCAATAAGAGGGTTATCCTGTCCTTCAACAAACCCCATAGGCCAGCTATTATCACTAATCTGTATTACTATAGCGTGTTCTGCTTCCCATCTATTTCTATGCCAAGGCATAAAAGAATGTTTAGCATACCTTCTTATCATTGAGTAGCTAAGAACAACATCTTTTTTTAATAATTGTGCTACTGTGTCTCTATAAACAAGTCCGATTGCATCGGATAAAGGATCTCCACTTAGTTGATAGTGTTCTCCATTCTTTTGTTTACGTCTAGGTATAGTCTTGTTCAGTATACGTAAGTCTATATACTTATTTACTGTATCACACTCATGAGGACTCATGAAAGAGTTTTGCTTGTAGGGCTTCATTTCATGTCCTTACTAATCGTACTGAAATACTTGATACCCTCCTGGTAGCGAAATACACCATCTGCTGCTGTCTTCTTCGCTTGCTCTAACTCTTGACACTTGTAACATACATTACAAGCCTCATATCCTACTAACTTTCCATTTTTTCGTATTTCGCCCTTAGGTAAAATACAAGTCCATAGTAATTCTAACATCTTCGGCTCTTCTCGCATAATAAGTGCATACATTTCCGATTTAGTCAAGAACTCCAATGGGTTTCGTACTTCAGGGGTCTCTCTACACGCTGATAGTTTAACTCCTGTTCCATCTAAGCAATCACTCATATAGAGAGCCATAATCTTTCTGTACTCCCTAAACTGTAATCGCATTCTCATGTCATCTTCTGCATTAGCTCCCATCATGAACCATTTGAACTTGATTCCTCCAGGTGCGCCTAATACTACTGACATAAAGGAGGATAGTCCCGATACAATAATCGGAACTTCCCTCGTGTGTGGTAGAACTGATAGCATTGATTTATCGTTACCGTACGGTAAGTTATAAAACTCTGCTTGTTTCTGTGTATAAAACGCCATGGCGTCCGAAAACATTCCATATCGTTGATCATACCAATATACACAGAATGGGTGCATGTCAGGATCTCTTTGCGTGTAAATTAGAGCCGCTGTGGACTCTACACCTGCGCTGAGAGGCATATAGGTATTAGTACGAGGATCAGCATTATTTATTGCGTTAACAATATCGTCCGATGACTTAAGAGTCTGATTCTCTTGCTTTGGTACCTTAATTGTTGGCATTGCTCTTCTCCAAGCTAGTCAATACATTTGCTGTTGCCTTGTCCCGTAACAGAGTCATATCCTTCAATGGTTTGAATTTGGCGTTTACTAGTATCTCAGACACTACGTAATTTTGAGGTTGCGCAAGGTTAATTAAAATCAGTGCGGCCTCATAAGGGTCGATAAAGTACTCCCCATCCTCAACTCCATCTAGGATTGCTGAATTTGTCCAACCCATGCTAACATTGTGTAATCTACACTTATTAGTATGCGGGTAGGAAACTGCAGCCTGTATTGAATATTCTCGTAACTCAGTTTTATCATTTTCGTATATGTCTGAACCTATACTGTAATAACTGGTAGCCGAGCCAGTGCTTATAACAACTTTATTGTTATGCTTTTTCCATTGTGTATGTAATATCTTCTGAATCTTGTTCTGTACTCGAGGTACCCAAGCATGATTAAACACGATATCTGCGTCAAACTTTAATATATCGTTGAGAACGTCGTCCCCACCTTTCATTAAATCAAAACCGTTACTCCGTGAGTAACCCCTTACGTCAGCTCCATGATGTAAACAGTACTGGTAAACTTCTAGACCAATACCGCTTGTATGTCCTGTTACTGCTACTCTTTGTCCTCTTAACATGTCCATGATCCTTATTCTCCTACAATTGGATTAAGCTAATCCACATAGTCCCAAACACAAATACTGCTAGAATCGCGAAGGCTATATCGTCTTCGTGCCCGTCAATGTCATGACGGTTGATTCGCAAACAGTTTGTGTATATGCTATTAGCTGTTCTTTTTATTTTTTTCATTAGTTATAATACTTTTCCCATTTGTCGAAACTGTAGTCTTGACCTATCTCAAAGTCACACCCTACAGGACAATTGGGTATAGAAAAGCCTCTGTCCTTCTGGACAAAAGATTTCAGGTTTTTACAATAGACGTCCATTTCAGTCTCTGGTACTTCTGCAAGAATTGAATCGTGCACAAGTCCGAAGATTTTGGACTTCATTCCAGTTCTATTGATGTAGTGTTGCATATCTATCGCACCCAATAGGTTGATGTCCGATGCGACGGATTGTACTAGAAAGTTAATTCCACTTCTTACTTCGTGAGACGCAATACCTTTGTCCTTACTCTTGGCATTGGGAAGCCTACGCTTCCTACCGAATTCGCTGTAAATGAATGCGTTGGCTCGTATATACGAACCGCAATCATCTAACCACTTCTTCAGATTGGGGAATGACTGGAAGTATTCTGAAATAACTGTCTGAGCATCATGCATTGAGAACTCTGTTCCAGAGTCCTTCGTAACTTGCCATGAGATTTTAGCTGGGCCTGCACCGTACATAATACCGAATGTTACAGCCTTAGCTTGCTGACGTTTGTCTTTGTATAATTCATCGACTTGATCAGCTTCACATGGTAGTTTAAAGACTTGCTTCGCGATAGTCGAGTGAAAGTTGCCTCCACTCTTGAATACGTTCTGCAGTCCTACGTCTTTCGCCAAAACAGCGGCAACATACACTTCTGCCGTTGTTAAGTCCATAGAGACGATTTTATGCCCTTCTTTTGCTTGTATACAGCCTTTTACCGTAGGGTTATCCCTAGGAAGCTGTTGCATATTCAATTTACCACTAGAAGAAAGACGTCCGGAAGTTGTGCCATGCAGGTTAAAACCTGTACGGAGTCTACTATCTCTATCAAGATTCGGTATAATCTTATCAAGATATGTAGTCTTTATCTTGTTCTTCTGTCTAATTTCTAGTATGTGCTTAGGAACAGCGTGTTCTTCTGCCAGTTCATTAAGAACCTCAGCATCAGTACTATGGGCACCTGTACCTGTTTTCTTACCCGTTGGGGTTAGATTTATAAAATCGAATAAAAGGGATCGAAGTTGAACTGTGGAGTTCGGGTTAAAGTCTTTACCCTGTGCTTTCTCAAACTGTCTCACTTCAGGAAATTCGTATAACTCTGCAACTGCTTTCGTTATATCTTCCTGCATTACACCCTGAGCAAAGTCTAGTCGCTCACGGTTGAAAGGAACACCATTGTTCTCAACTTGCCTTAAAAAGTTACAGCCTTCTAGTAGAATATTCTCATAGACCCATAAGAGTCTCTTGTTCTGCTCGATTGCTGGCTTCATCTTCTGATATAGTGAGAAGGTTACAACTGCGTCCATAGCCGCGTAATCTTTCATCACATCAAAAGGTATCAGGTCATAACTAAAGGCTTGCTTTAGTATGCCATGTTTTCTCCTGTACTCTACGCCCCAATCTTCTAACGGCTTCTCATAGTCTCCATAAGGAGTATGCTTCATCGCTAGTTGTTTAAGACCATGTGTGCCAGGGTTTTCATCGAACATATAATGCATAAGCATTGTATCCTCGAAGTTTGGAAACTCGAAATTAAAATGGTAAATAAACCATTGTAAATCGAACTTCGCATTGTGAAATACTACAGTTTTCTTGTTGAAAAGTTCCTGCATTTTTGCTTCGACTTCTTCATCAATTACGTCGCAATCACAATATATACCATGATCAGGCTCATAAGACATACTAAATCCAAGCATATAGCCATCCCTACAGTATAAAGCACTTGTCTCTGAGTCGAGTGCGATATACGGGAGCGGGGCGTCAATCGCTGCTTGTATAAATTTAATTGCTGTTTCTTTGTCCTGTATGCCATAGCATTTGTCTTCCGATAGTTTTTCAATTTTTAGTTCTCCGCTAACGTACCCTGAGATGCTTTCAATAGCATCTTCAAAAGCTTTCTTAGCTTCGGGTTTGAACTTAATGATAGCTGGATTCATGAGAGCTAAAAACTTCTCATCAATAATTTTACCATTGTATTCTGTCACTGATGTTTTCCTAGTGTACTGCTTAAATGCTTCTGCGCCCACTAAGATTAGCCAATCATAGTCGTCAGGGTTTAGTTCTAGGTCAACATCTTTCTTAAGAACTTTTGTTACTGAACTATCAGAACATAACGCAAAACGTTCAAATTCAAACTCGAAGTATTTATCGAAGTTTGTACTTGTTGGCTTGGTTTCTATAAGTGCTATTTTAGCCATTCTAATAATTCTCCATAAGTTAATGTTTTAAATAAGTTGCAATCCAGATGATATTTGTAGGTCTGTCTGTTTAAGTGAAACTGACCTTCTCCTGTATTACCCCTATGTTGTTTGTTAGAGTATTTCATTTCTTTACCGATGTCACTATTCTGCACCTTAAAGACTTGAATCATGTCTTTAAAGAATACTCCATAAAATAGTACATCAAATTCTTCTTTCTTGACTTGCTGGATATTACAATCCCAGTCGTAGTCTTGCCATTGGTGATACATAATATCACGGTTAGCTTCGCATTCTAAAGCCTTAAACAAGTTCCTGTCCGTTATCTTCAATTCTGCTTTCTTCTGAACTCTCGAGAATTTACACTCTATACGACTACCCTCGATATTATCAAATAGGTCGTAGCTAAGAGTTCCACTTTCAGTAGCCTTTATAATCTTCTTAATCATAATCTCAGCAACTGTGCCGAATCTACGAGTATGCAATCCGAAGATTGCTTTTTGTAACTGTTCACTATCCATATAATCGGGCTTTCAACTTGTGTATTTGGGCTGGAGTGAACCCGCCTGGGTCTTGTCCATCCTTTAGTTTAATCTGCTGTACTGACAGTTCCATTTTCTCTGCCAATGTTCTAATCTGTTCTGATGCTTTCTGGCCTGCTTCGTCGCCGTCAAACAATATATCAATTCCCTGCACTCCTTGTAGTTTGAGCAGGGATAGCTTGAACCAGTCCATTTGTTGTGTTCCGAAACAGCAAACTGTGTTCTTTAAGCCGTTGTCCCAAAGATTGAGACAATCAAAAATTCCTTCTACCAATATAACTCTATTAGCTATTGGTTTAACCTTAGCTGGAGTGAACGGCATCTTTACCCCGTGTGGGTAGATATAATACTTGTCACTGCCTACTGCTCCTGCTATGCTTCTCCCTAAGAGTGCAATAGTTTTGCCTGTCAAGTCACGAATTGGAAAGATAATCCGACCTTCAAACTTTGGAACATTCCAAGTGAAGGCTTGCCATATCTTCAAAGTTTCCTCTGAGATATTGCGATACGGACCACCTTTCCATTCGATCCGGTCTTCTGGGAGTTGAATACCTACGGTTTGCGAACGGGCTTTTGCAATCTTGTCTTTAATTCTGTGTACTTTAACTTCTAGTGGACTCTCTGGAGCACCGAAGTATGTAAATATGTTACCTTTATAACCACAACCGAAACAGTGCATTACGCCTGTTACTTTATCTACTCTGAGACTTGGGTTATTATCATCATGCTCAGGATTTAGGCATGATATTAGTGCGTCCTGTCCTTTGACAGTAAACGGCATCTTCTTGTCTTGTAATAAGTCTATTGCTATCATTTATAAGTATATTATACAGGAATTTTGACCTTGTGTCAAGTATTATTTTTCCTTTCCATAGATTTAATTCTTTCTGAACCCAGCGTAGATTTGTGTTTCCACTCCAGCTCGTCCCCCAATTTTTCAAATTCTGTCATTTTCACACCACTAGGATCAGCATCGTCTTCATAATATAGTGATTTCCATACTAATTCTACCATCTGAAAATATATTGCAACAGCTTTGTCTCTGAAATCTTTATCTCCCCATAGATACCATACTAGCCAGTATTCCTTATCTATTCGGCAAACTCTAATCTCTTGTTCCCCTAGTTCTGGAAAGTCTTTTACAATCTCTGCGTATGCTCTTAGTCTTTGTGAGCCAGCGATTGGATACCAGTTCGGCATCGTTAGGATGGGCGCTTTCATTCCATGTGATAGTAATGAATCCATGAGAGGTTCATTCAAGGGGACGGATTTAATATTCTCCTTTACCTTGGGCTGTTCTAGCAACCAATTTATCTTTCTAATATACCACGTATTAGGTGGCATAGGTATAAGTTCAGCAGTTGATCTACTTACTCTGTCGTTTGCCATGCTTCTAACTCCAATTTGACCTCATGTATTCGTTCTTCATAATCAAACCATGCGTTTGGATTGTTGCAATTTTTCTGCATCTTTGTCAGCAAGACTATTCTATCAATCTTACTAGCCCAACTCTCAAGTTCGTCTTCCATGGTTTCCATATCTACTTTTCCTTCTTTTCTATCATATTCTTTCTTTGATTTATGGGGGCCTGCCCCTGATTTGTTTCTGCTATGCTTAGCTACTGGATTGTTTGTCTTGTTCATATTGTAATTCTAGCTCCCTAGATTCTTTTATAAAGTCTATTGGCTTGCCGTTTCTATAGGATAAATCAGGCATCATATCCCAATCTTCTATAAACCTAAGCCAAATGCGTCCTTCATGGACTTGGACTTTAAATGTTTTACCTTCATAGAATCGTAATGATTCCATACTTAATTCTTCATCAAATTGTATATCTTCGCCCTCTCGAACGAATTTATAGTCTACAAATGTCATTCGGTCTGGGTTAGCTTGTGCCACCTACAGTTCTCCTTTTGATATCGTTATGGTTGAATTCTGCCCAATAGAGTTCAAATGCAACTCCATCTTTTAGTCCTTCAAATTGATGTATTACGCCAGGCTTAACCTGCGTAAACTCGCCTGGATTTAGGATTGTTTCATCTACTAAATCGTAATCATTCTGCCAGCATCTTACTAGCAACTGTCCTGACTCAACGAAAAAGCCATTCCATTTAAATTCATGCTCATGCTCTGAACACTTCATTCCTTTTTTAAATTCTACTCTATGGAACTCTAAGACTCCATTAGCGTGTATTAACTCTGTTTGTCCCCATACTTTACCTGCTTTCATATCTTTTTCCTAAAATAATGTGTTTTCCACTTAGTTAGCGGAAATCCAAAGAAGTAATGTAAAAACAACTGGTACACTCCCTCTACTGTTTTAATTTCATATGCATGATTGCCCTGAGGCGTACCTATATCGTAAAAGTACTTGTTGTTTACATATACTGAAAAACCTGTGGTCTTTCTTATTTTCTGCCACTCTAATTTCCTTTTTGGCGTATCATACGTATCTGCACCTAAATATATATCTGAGGTTAGCGAGAAGTCATAAACATCTTCCACTCCTCTACCCCTACCAGACCTGTGATGTGCCTGCCATAGTATTTGGTTATTGCCTTGCTTATCTCTAGCAATAGGCTGTATGTTATTGAAATATGGTTTGTACTGTGATCTATTAGTGCATCGTGGGTCTACTACCCAACCTACTAATCTTACTTCAGGAAGTAGTTTCTTTAGTACTATTCTGTTTGTGCCGGGATGTACATTAAAATGTTGTTTTTCTAAGTCTCCGTATATAATTACTGGGTCTCGGAAGCCTCTTTGCCCCGAGTTGTGTCGTTCTAGAACTGAATCTATGAACGTCCATAGTCGTAAGTAAACTCTTGGTTTATTGTGACGAAGCCAGCCTTCGGCGCCCTGTGTCGTTTGCCAATCTTTCCCAAACCAACTGAAGAACTTATCGTCCACGTCAAAAGCGAAGATACCTACCTGAAAGTCACGAGCAGTTCTATCATAAATCACTGTAGTCTTCCCCAGTTTTCATGTTTTCCCTCATCTCTGCTTTCTCGTCTGGGTCCATAGCTGTGTGTGGTCCGATCTTTAGTGTTTCCCAATCGATTTCCGAGATAAATGACTTCATCTCTCCACTACGCATTTTGTTACATTTGAATTTGATTGCGTTCTCCTCTTTGCCCCAATGTTCTAGTGTATACGAGGCATCTACTGCATCTTCGATACCTTTAGAGAATCTTACTTCTCCTTTGGGGTTTGTTTGGAACGCTGATATGACCAATACTTCTTGGTCTTGGGCGAGTGCCTTCAATCCCTTTGAAATCTCTATTTGTTCAGTCCATTCGTACTGACCAGAGCGACTAGGAGCATTGTGACGACGTACTTGGTTCAGATAATCTACAATTACCATACCCAGATCGGGGTACTCTATCTTCTTCTGCCTAACTGTACTAATAATCTTAGCAAGTGTAAGTGAAGGGTCAAAGAATACATCTAACTGAGCCGTTCTCTTTAGTTCACACTTTCGAGTGAGTGCATAGTGGAATTTGTCAAAATCTGTGGAAACATTCCAGTCCGCTAGGACTTCACTGCCTCCTTCAAATCTATCTGCCCACCACTCACCGATGCGTTTCCACTCTTTCTCATAAAGATTTCTCTTTATCAGTCTGCCTAGTGGTACACCTGTGGCCATGCTACACATTCTTTGCAGAATAGGTCGCTGATCCATCTCGATAGTAAAGTAAAGCACGGAACGTCCTGATTGCTGGGCATTGACAGCCATATTACAGCAAGCAAATGATTTTCCGTGACCTCGTTGCGCCCCCACAATGACCAAGTCTTTGGGAGAGAATTGATAAGACAAGTCGTAGTCTTGGTTTAACCCTAAGCCTAAGTACTTTGCCAAATCATCTTCAGAATCGAACAACTCAACCGTTTCCATTGTATCTTGGTCGTCGGCTGTGTTAACTCGATCTTGAACTTGTACGACCATCTCTTGCAGATAGTCTATATTCTCCTTTGCGTCAGCAATGGAGATTGTTTCGTCTAGATAGTGTTCTATCTTGGCTAGGATTTCATTCTGTGTGAACGAATCCTTAAGATATTCTAATAGTTCGTGCGCTGGAGTTTCTGTCTCCACAGCCTCTATCGCAAAGATTTTCTCTTGGAGTTCTCTGGAACGTATTTCATACTTCAAATCCTCAAAAGAGGGAAGCGCATGAAACTTGTGGACGTGTTTATCCACGACCTTCCAAATCTTTTGGTACTCGCCTTCAGGTAAATAATGCACCTGTAAGCGGTTCCAAGTCTCGAAATCTCCTTGCGATAAAAGTTGTTTTATAAGTGCACTTTCTACTGTCATAGTCTCTCCCAAGAAAAAGCAAGGGGAGCGTACTCCCCCTGCGATCTTGACAATTAAAAGTTAATTAAGATGTAACTCTTTCTTTTCTAGCTGATCCGTCGTAGTCAGCACATACTAATCCACGTCTTGTAAGCATTGTTTTCACGCCTCTTACAGTTTTACCGATTGAATCGGCGATAGCGTCGACAGTCATGCCGTCAATTGCCATGTCAGCTAAAGGATCTGCTTTGCCTGAACCTTTAGTTTCTTTCTGCTTAGGGATAGCGTTAATTTCGCCAGCTCTTAGTAGAGAAAGTGCCTTACCTCTGATAGAGTTTACACTCTTTCCTAGGCTATCAGCAATCTCTTCAATGAAAGCACCATCGTTAACCATAGTTACGAAAGTTACTTCTTCAGCTTCAGAATAAGTCTTAACTGATTCAACTTTAGGGGCAGGTTTAACGTGCTCTGTTAGTTGCATTGAAAGGATTTTGCCTTGAATTGATTTAGCAGAAAAGTTTCCGCCTTCAAAATTCGTAGCGATTTCAGCGTATGTGTAAGAACCTGAGTTATCAGTTACAAATGCTGAAAGGGTAGCTTCTTGTGCGTCACTAAAAGATTTAGTGTTGCTAGATGAAGCCAATTCTACATCATAACCCATTTTTCTCAACTTGCTTGAAACACTTCTTACAGAAGTTTCTAAGTCTGTTGCAGCTGATGCTACAGTAGTTTGAGATACTGGGGATTCAGAGCCTACAAAGCTCTCAAGAGATGATGTTCTCTCGTCTGTCCATTTTGGTAATGCCATTTTATTATTCTCCGATTAAATTTAAAATGCTTGTTATTATAATGACACCGCGATCTTGCGCTGCCTTAGTTTTTGCTGACTCAACTCCTGACTCGTTTATTAAATGAGTACAGTCCTTTGTCAGACTATTTTTTACGGCATAGCCGTGTTGTTCCAGAACTTCCGCCGCATGAGCCTTGCTGGGATATGAATTGAGTCTACCACTAATACAGACTGTGCCCATTAACTCTCGTTTTACAACTTTCGTTGCAGAATAGGAGAAAGGAAGTTTCGTTTTGTATTTGTTTGGTATAAATTCTGATTCTAACCATTGCATTAGGTTGCTTGTTGCTTTTGGGCCAATGCCTGCTTCAGCACAACTTTTCTCAGATATATCTTCAAGCGAAGATATAGTCTCACATAGTTTTTGAGAAGCTGACCGACCAAAAAGAGGAATAGAGAAAGCTGGCAATAAAGTTTGCAAATCTACTGATTTTGACTTCTCAATTTCAATAGCTAATTTTATAGCCAGTCTCTCTGAGCCAAGTCTTAAGGAAATATCCTCAACAGTTAGCTCATACAGTTCTGGGTAGTCTCCGATATCCAACTTACTAATGCAAGATGGGCCGAATCCTTTTATTTTTAAGAGTTTTCCGAAATGCTCCAGTTTCTTACTCCACTGTGCTGGACACATCTTGTTTAGGCAGTAAATTAGGTCATTGACCCAAGTTACATCACCCTCACAGGAAGGACAAGCAGTTGGCGGTAAAATTTGGCTCATTTAGATTTTTCTCTCTTTTCTTATTTATATTGTATATTATAGAGGAAATTTAACCTCTTGTCAAGAACTATTTTTTGTATCCTAACTTTCTTTTTCAGGTTCGAAAATTTCGTCTTCTTCATAGACATAGGTGTCGGGGCTGTAGTTTCTTTTCAACTGCCACTCAAACCACATGGTTCTGAAATACTTGACTATTTTATTTAAAAAATTCATTTTTTCTTATATCCTCGATGATGCGCTGTGCCATTGCTTGGTGCGCTTCTTCTAATGGGTGGTCTTTACTTCCTATAGGTAGTCTAAGTCTTTTGGTCATATCGTAAAAGCCTTCGGACTCTAAAACAGGCAGCTCTCTAAGTGCTGTTTGTTGGTCTATGTCAGTTCCTTTCCACCAAGTGTTGGTGTTCTCAAATACGTCCCAGTCCAATACTGGTAGCAATGGCTTATATTGCCCACTCGAGAATACATAATGTAATTGTGGTATTCCTTGCGACTGCAAGAAATATTTTACTGCTAGCATATTACCAATAGTAAGACGTAGATTCATGTGTCCGTTACGAACCTCTTTTAGATAACCTTCTAAGGTATCTCTTACGCCTGCTGGGTACTGATTATCACAGTACGCTTTACTTTCAGGTGTTGCTAGTAATGATTTAGGGTCTAAGCCGAAGCGTGACCAAGTGTTAATAGTCCAACTCCAAGTGTCTGCAATGTTGGATTTTCTAAGTATTTCGTGACGGTTAATGCCCGACCACATACATACTACCAACTTGGGTTTGCCTTGCCCAGATTCTGTTTTACTCTGCTGAAATGTTTGTTGGTAATTGCCTTCTTTAGTCTTGTCTTCCCACATAAACTTTTCAATGTAGTCTCCTTTAGTCTTGACTCTAGTTTCATACTTATGTTTTTTGACACCTAGAGTTTGTAGCGGAGTATTGTAGAATAGCTGGTTATTGATTACCGAATTAAATACTGTTCTTTGTATATAATCGTTACCAGCACCTACTTTACCCTCATTCCATTGATTATAGCCAAACTCTTTAGATACTATTGCACTAAAGCGACTGACTTGTTTATCTTGTAGTTCCATTCCGTTGGTAAAACTACACCCTACAAATAGCATACTCAAAATACTTTTACTCCATACATCTTTTGAAAGTCAAGAGCATCTTGCCAGTTATCTACCATAGGCTGTCCTTTTATATTAAGGCTCGTGTTCAATAGCATAGGTACTCCTGTTTTCTCATAATATTCTTCTAGAATAGGTCTTAATATGGTTTCACACTTAGGTGTGACTATCTGTACTCTAGCACTACCATCAACGTGGGTTACGCTAGAATAATCGTGCTTTGCCTGAGAAGTGTACTGCATATAGCAATTCATTTCTCCATCAAAGTACTCGTTTGCGAACTCGGACAGGATCGCCGGGGCAAAAGGTCTGAAGTTCTGGCGTCTTTTAATTCGATTAACAGTGCGCTTAATATCAAAGCGTACATCACCAAGTAGGGATCGATTACCCAATGCTCTCGGTCCGAATTCCGCTTTCCCATTTGCAACTCCTACTACTTTAGTTTTCAGTATATGTTCAACAACCTCACGAGGGTTAATCGCTCGGTCAATGTTTGTTCCCAGATAGGGACTGTATTCTACTTTCTGTCTAGTATGTCCTAGAGCTGCTCCTAGGCTGCTTCCTGCATCGCCAGGGTTAGGGTAAATCCAAACATTGTCAAAGTAGTTGTGTAGTATTTTACTATTCGCTACACAGTTAAGAGCAACCCCACCCGCATAGCATAAATTCTTACCCCAAGGGGCAGCGAACTGCACCATCTTCTCTATCTCATGCTCTGCTTGTAACTGGGCACTTGCGGCAATGTCTTCGGGACTATGTCCTTTAAAGTCGTCTAGGGTAAACCCCTTGTGCCAGTTTGCCCAATCATTAAAGCAGTATTGCATGTCTACCATTGGTTTCCCGTATGCCGCCATTCCCATAGTTATGTATTCATCTTCGTTTGGTTTCAAACCAATACGCTTTGTAATAGCACTATAGAACAGGCCAATGCTTTGTGGATATATTTTCTCAAATACTTTCTTCAATTTTCCACGTTCAATAATCCATACACTACTAGTTGTCCACTCCCCAATCGCATCAATCACGAGACAAACGACATCTTCGGTAAACGGCGATGTGTAGTACGCTCCTGCTGCGTGGCTTTCGTGATGTTCTAAGTGGTAATCACAATCATCAAAAATTTTCGTGGAAAGAAGAGATTGACCAAACTCGGCTCGTCTTCTGTTCTTTAAGGGTACGTTCTCGTGGAAAACCGATACTGCGGCGTCTGCATTGCGTAAAGACTCTGGGTTATGTCTATCGTTCTTTTTCCTAGTGATCCGCTCAGCATGCTTAGCCCAAACAATTTCTTCTTTGTTTACTAATGCTACTGAGGCGTCATGGAAGCCTTCTGAGATTCCCTTAACTACCACTGGTGTATAACCCCTGACATAATAAAGAAACAAGTAACAAAATTAACGAGCACGATGATACTCCTAAATATTGCAACAATATCAGCGTCTCTGTTACTTTTCCCACTTTTGTCTCCTAATGCTTTTGCCCATAGATACCATAATTTATGCACCCCTTGCTCCTTTTCTCCACAAAGTATAGTTGTACTTCGTGCCTTCTTTCACTAACCGCCCTCTGTGACGCTGAGCTGATGGAAAGAATATTGCACGTCCGGTTTTTGCCGTCCATGAATCTATACCATTAAGCTCAAACTCACCGCCCTCAAAATCATCATTTAAGAATAAAGCACACGATAATCTATTCGCGGGCGTTCTCTTAAATAAATCTTCTACGGACTCATCTTCGTCTCTATGCCAGTCTAAATGTTGACCTGTTTTATACTCATTAACAAAGTGCGAGGTTTCCTTAATTAAGTCAAACCTATATGTTGTATTAAGTTTCTCGAAAGCTGCGTCAATTTTAGACTTGTACATGATGACTGGGGGTACTGCAATATTTCTATTCTGTACTCCCGTTTCCCAACCATTATATACACCCGCTGGGACTTTAGTTAAATTAAAGTCTTTGCAGGCAAGTATAACTTGTCTACACTCGGCTATAGTAAAAAAATTATCTACTACAGCAAAGTATGTGTGTCCTACCTTATTTATTTTCATGAAAGGGCAGGTCATCAAATCTGTAGTATTTCTGATCCGCGTAGTGGTAGTACCACCCGCTATACTTGTGTTCGTCCAAAGGTTTGTCCGATTCTACGTACTTTGACCTATCATTATCTATTTGTATTACCATTTTTTAGGGAAATCCTCCAATATCTTGCTTGTAATTTTGAAGCACTCTGTATGTCCTCCAAACTTGTGAGCTGGTTCTAGTTTATCACTTAAATACTTAGCGTGAAGCATTTGCTCCATTGCAAACACTTCGTATAGAGTGCTTGTCCATGTACGCTGAATCCTTAAGTCATAACCTTGAAAGCCTCTTGCTCTCTTAACTACGTGACGCCAGTCTTTACCACTAGCGATTCCTACTTTTATTACTTCTCTTTCGTGTGTTTTCTTGTTTACGAGTATAACCCCATATAACACACCCTCACGCTCAGCTTCTGCTGGGTGATTTTTAAAGTACGTTTCATTATATTTTCCTACAGAAGCGATGCTATCCACCCCACTATAATGTTTAGCATAAATAAATATGCACATACCAGATTAGAACCTACTATAAATATACGAATGTACGCAATAGCATCTTCATTGGCTTTATCATACCCGTCCTGCTCTCCGAACGAACCTAGCGCATGCTTAATCAAAGTGAACTTAGAGTGTTTGTATGTTTTAAATATAACATCTGTTTCAGTTGGTTGACTTACTGTTAGGTTCAAGTCTTTCCCACTCATCTAATAACTCCTCAAAATAATCTGCGTCATTCATTTCTTCTATCATTTCTCTAAAGAACTCTTTAGAAGGAAAACACTGTCCAAAAGGTATGTGGGTAAGGTATACTCTGTAAGCTTTTTCTAGTTGTGTCTCTAAATATAAGAACACTACTCTACTCTCCTTATAACTTTCGGTATAATCTCTCCACTTCGTATCACTTCTACACTACAACCAATCTCTAGCATCATCTCGTCAATGAAAGCAATATTGTGTAGAGTAGCGCGAGATATAGTAGCTCCCCCGATGTTGATAGGCTCTAGTATGCCTGTAGGAGCAATTACTCCTGACTTACCAGTATTCCACTCTACATCTAATAGTTTTGTAACTATTCCCGCCTCTCTAGTCTTATAAGCATAAGCTCCGCGAGGGTGGTGGGAGGTATAGCCAAACTTCTCGAAAGCACTATATCTGTCGACTCGGAATACAACTCCATCGTTTGGGAACTCATTCCAATCACTAGTAGAAATCACTTTGAACCAGTTGTCTAGGAATGTCATGTCTTCGAGCCACCTGGCTCCGATAGTAGGCTGTACACCATATGCAATAAAGGTAGTATCACGTTTCTTGAACTCTTGCACATCTTTCAAGTTGAGTGCGCCTGCAGCATAGTTTCTAGAATTGGGTATATCTTTGGGAGCTACCACTTCTCCAGTAACCTGTCTAACGCCTGAGAAAGCATACTTGTCTAGCATAGGCGGAACGATGCAACGCATCTTCTCTGTAATGTCTAAACCAGCTTTACCATCTCCTCTAGTGAGCGCCTGATGAAACACTCCGTCCATATAAGTTAAAGACACAGCTGCGCCATCAAGCTTAGTAGTCGTAACTACTGCTTCATTGCCATAATCAGGTGCTTTATCTTCGTCTTGGAAGACTTTTTGGAGGGAGTACATTGGGAAGGGGTGCTTATAACGGCTGTCTGTAGCAGACCCCACATCATCTGTATTTATGTTATCTACAAGGCGGTCGTATACTTCATCTGGAATCATAGGACGTCCATTGAAATAAGCATCGCGGCACTTGCTCAAATATGTTCTTATATCTTTATTCATATTATATATTATACTTGGATTTTAAGTTGATGTCAAGAACTATTTTTCTGGTGTCCCACGCAAGACTTGAACTTGCAACCTACGGCTTAGAAGGCCGTTGCTCTATCCAGTTGAGCTAGCAGGACTTATTCAGAAAACTGGCGGAAGATGAAGGATTCGAACCTTCGATGGGGGTGAACCCCATACTCCCTTAGCAGGGGAGCGCTTTAGACCACTCAGCCAATCTTCCTATCTTGTTATTCGAGAGTCGTAACTGGCTTCTTCGTCAGACCACCAATGGGGGCGGTCTCTGTATTTCCACTCGGCAAAAGTTGCTTTATCCTTGTGGTAGAAGTCTCGGTAGGACTTGATAGCGTCTGCTCCTTTAAGTTCATCAGGCATTGCCTGAGCAAAGGGTGTGAGTCCGATACGAGGTAAGTCGATCTCTGGTAGGTGTAGTATAACTTCACGCACTGATTTATGCTCTTTGCCGTATCGGTATGTATATTCTTCTCCGAGAGCAAGGGCGTAGCAGTACAACCATTCGTAATTATCAAGAGACTCGCGAGCCCAGATAGAACAAGGGTGGTTATACATTGTGGGAAGGTAGGGGAAATCTCGTGGTTCATTCTTCTTCTCTATAGAGACTTTGCCCCATTCGTCAGATGTGAGTTTTCTAGGTACATAACCTGCAAACTTATGCACCCAATGAGTTGTACACAGCATTTGTGCAGCTTCTAGCGGCATCTTAACTATGTGCTTGTCAACGTGGGCTTCTGCGCACGCATCTATGTTTTCGTCTAGGATAAATATATTCATTACGACTATTATACTAAGATTTTAAGGATTTGTCAAGTATTCTTTAAGGTATGCTGCAAAAATACTATGACCCATCGCTGTTGTATGATAGAACCCATGATAGTTTTTCTCTTCGCCAAACTCATGTAGGCTTTTAGGGATTATATAGGGTTGCATATTCATAATAGTATCTGTGTATACGTCTGTGTACTTAGGGTTGTTAAGTAGGTCGGGGTGTGAATGAATCTCAGCACCGCGAGGATTAGAGTTCAAGGGGAAGTGCTGGATAAAGTGGAAGGGTATACGTCTGCGCTTACAAAAATCCATTATAGATTGGCAGGCTAGTGCCCAAGTAACAGCATATCTAATATCGCTCATGATCTCGGCTGTGCCGTCCATGTCTTGATGCTGGTAATTAAAAGAGCCGTCGGGGTGGAGAGAGTAAGTTCTAGTAGGTCTGCATAGTCCAATAAATAGTCTGTCATGCTCGCCTTTTATTCTACCCTCGTTATAATCATTTACTAACTGTAAATGTAAGTAGTCCATACTCATAGCGCCGTTAGCAATAATAATTGCGTCATTATCAAACTGTAAAGGGTATGAGCCCGCTACTCGTCTATGTGCAAAGTCATAGGGCGTCATATTAGTAGCTCTGCCCATCTTATGATTCCACATCATAATAGCTTGGTGTAAACCAAACTGGTGGATTAAGTCTTGCTTCTCTCGGAAAGTGTCTCTTCCTAATATCTTATCATGGTCTATCTCATACCCTTGGGTATGGCTGTCACCATAAAATATATTTCTAGGTATAGATTGCATCAAGAGTCTCTTTAAAGTGAGTTTCTAAGATTCCTTTTACTTCTGAGAGTGATAATATTTCGACTAGTCCGTCGAACAATGCCCTAGTATTTTCAAAGTCAACCACCATGCTGACTCCGTCTTTGGTAGGTTTCCATTCTTCGTCAAAGTCAAGATAGTATTTTCTGATCGAGAGATATTCCACTTCTCGAAACGTGTTAATTGAAAGGAAGACTTTCTCGTGCTTAGCCTCGTTGTAATGTATTAGCTTCTCATAGAGAGCCGGTGCTTCATGAAGTTCTATCATTTTTGAGTATCGCTGATAAAGGAACTATAGAAGTTACATTTTCGGGGCTGAGTAGTCTGTAAGAGTCAGTATCCCAACAAAATAATAACACTTGGTTATTAGTGGGCTGCGCTCTGTTCCTTTTAGATTGTATATATTTGTTATCGAAGTCGAGTGTACAGACGTTGTACTTTAATCTACGACTGTTCTGGCTTCGATAGGTGATTATCGCATCGCCGCATCTGTCGACTTGCTGGATAAATTCATCTTTCTTCATGAGTTCCTTTAAGGTTAAAATTGTATTCTACCAAGAACCCTATGGTTATAACTGTGAGGTTGTTTCTTCAGATACAAAAATACGCCAGGTAACTACTGCTACCTAGCGTTATTTATCTGAATTAACCCTGTGCTTTGCCGATTATCTCTGCGAAGTAGTTTGCAGCCTTACCTGTCAACTTACTAATGATAGCGTCATCTGCTTCCAGTCCTGCGTCAGAGATTGCATCTTTGACTGCCTGTTGAGCATCTGCGACAGATACTCTGCCACCGCCACCGCCGCTAGTACCACTTGATGTGGATTTAGCCGCAGGAGTTTTCTTTACATAAACACCAGCTTTAGTCAAAATCATTCTGACACCATTTGGGCTCTCACCTAATTCGGCCGCAATTTCTTTGACAACTTCCATGCTGTTATCTGGAGTTGGTTGTTCTGCAGTATACATCTCTACTGCCTGAGCTTTTGCTTCATCTGTCCAAGCCATTTTTCTTTTCCTTGTTGTGTTATATTTTAGTTTATATTCGTCAAGAGTGGCAGTATTCTTGTAGCCGGGGCACCAACCTGTGGTTTCTAGCATCTGTGTGTAATATCTATCGCTCAATTCGTTTGCCTCTATTTCCGATTTCTTATGTATATTATATCAAGTAATAGAAGCCGAGTCAAGAACTATTTTTTAAAACCTATATCCGAAGGTCACTAAGTCTTGCTCTACTATAGGGGTTACTATCTTCATAAGGCGACGTCCATACCAACGCTTATAGTCCGTAGAATATTTTTTAGTGAGCAATTCCATCCTCTTTTTGTCAGGACTTATATCTAAGTCTTTACAGTCCGATTCCCAATGTTCTAGCGTTATAGAAAGTTCGTCATTATATAACTCCGTTTGGGACTCTATCCGTTCTTTTTCTAGCCATATCTCTAATCCTACCCAGTTCCAGCTCTCTCTGTAGAGCGTTATTATTCTTTCGTATGGATTGCGTACTATCGCTACTTTTTTATCGCCTACTTGTATGTAAGAACTTTGCTTCATAACTTAATTCCCGAGCCAAGGCTTTACAATCATCAACTTCATATGCTAAGTGTTTTGTATCTCTTGTATCAATTTTGTTTAATTTCTCTAATAATGCGGATAGTTTCTTGTTACACTCTGTTACCTCATGGTCTGGGGAATAATCTCTATCACCCATTTTTAAAGTACCCCAATGTTTTTAGTTTCTCCTCAGCAGAAGCTAACTTCTCTATCTGTAAGTCCAATGACTCTAACACTTCAGAATGTTCGCCAATACCCGCTGCATTGCGTAAATAGATTTCTATGTTTGCAGAACACTCTGCCATAATACCTTCGTATTTTAACTTCATTGCTTTTAATATAAGTTCTCTCATTCGTGTATCTCCAATAAACTTCGTACATAGCCCCGTACGAAGATATCCCTGTATTTATCCGATAGAACTGGGAAAATAATAATAGGGATTGTTATAAAACTTCCAACACCAAAAAGCAACCAAGCTGCTGGCCACCACCTAAGGGTGATATTGTCTGGTTCCATTGCTTGAAGAATCCCTAGTGTTGGGTAGAAAATTCTCCATTGTGCTATTAGCCATGTAGTTACCCACATTGCAAATAGTATATTATAAGTTGACTCCATACTGCTCCAAATGCCTTAAGCTCCCGAGATCGTAAGATAGCGCAAATGAGTAATGACCCATTTTAGTACCATCTAGCCAAGGGAATAAGGTCTTTGAAGTATCGCAGGGAGTTTGGACAAATAACTGATATCCTTTGGCTCCATACTTAGCTTCGTAATCAACTCTACCGAGGCCAGGCTTGCTGTCTTGGTGTGCTGTAGTATGCTCTGCTCTAATCTCGGCAATACCATTATCTCTAGCACTCCAAACTTTCTCGCCTATACGAAACTCATCACTAACGCACTGCTCTGGTAGCATAATGTCTTTAGTTCTACTATACCCAGATGGCAACTTTTGTGGTATGCCTACTCGGTCTATTATAGCTTTTACAAATGCGTTAGAGCGGTACAGTCGAGTAGATATTTCAGAGATGTTATCCCCTTCTAAATAATACTCAATTACCGACTTTATCTCGTCCCTAGTAGCGCCCTTGCCTCTATTCTGGCTTCTACGCTTCTCTTTATGTTCCCAAACATCAGTAAACTCGTCTATAATTCTCTGAAGTCTGGTCGTGTTATACCTGATATTCAGCATGTCGCAAGCTTCTTTCTTCGAGATAGGATTCTCTGCGTCTAGCAGTTCCTTAACTTGTAATACATTTGCATTGTCTAATTTTTCGTGTGATTTCTTTTTCACACCCGTACTAATCGCCATAATCTTCTCCATCTATAATTTTTGTGTGGTTTGTTCCGTAGAGCATTATAGCATAGTGAATAATCTTTAGTAAGTCATCTGGGTTTTTACCCTTCTTCTTTCCATATCTCTGGGCGTACTTCATTACATTGCCCATACAAAACCCTTCTCCATGTCCGCTAGAGAAGATAAACTCAGTTGCCTGAATACCTCCCTTTGCATAGTGTTGCAAGTAAGTTTCGTCTATATATTTTTGTAGAACCATAAGTACTGTGCCTTCATTGTACTTATATTTCCAGTCTTTATCTTTGTTCGCCATACCAAAATCCTAGTTGTGTTAATCGAGCTTCTTCCTTAGTCTTTCCGAATCCTGCATCTTGTGGGGCATGGAGCATGTCTGCTTCGTAGATAATACAACGATTGTATCTGTTTTCTACTGTAACATGGGGTCTCCAGTCTGGGTTAACACTAGTAGGGCTTTTATAGTAATTACCCCTAATTGGAGGGTAATGTTTTTCTGCTTTTCTATCTTTAACTTGCTCGTCCCTAATGTTGCCTTTATATGCGAACATGATAGTACCAGTACTTGGCGGTGGGTTGGGGGTGAGATAGAGTACACAGGCATACATAGGAGCCAGTCCAGTTTGGCCATCATCCGAATGAACCCAACTAAACCTTGCTGCTTTATCCTCTGTGCATAAGTTAAACGCACAGTTACTTTGCATCTTATCCCATGAAACAGGCTCTGCATTGCAGATACCTCTCCATCTGTTTTTTAAGTATTGCCTATTCTTAATCCAATAAAGGTTTGCACGCTGGTCTTTAGCATTTGTTAGGGCACGTGAGCCGGGGTGCATTACTGTAATGCCTTGCCCTGTCTTGAACGTAAGCTCTAACGCTTTTGCTCTAATTTCGTCAGGATTAGGATAAAAATCATCAACCACCCATAACATACTCTAAGCCTTTGCTAGTTCGTCAAGTACATCAATACCACCTTCGATCTTGGCTAGGTATTCTTTTTGCTTGTTAAGTTGTCCTTCTAGCAACGCTATCTGTTTCTCAATTTCTATCTGTTGCTGTTGAAGGTTTAATCTTATTACTTTTGTGTGTTCCATAATCTTTGGTTGGGGTTCTACTACAAGTTTAAATGCATCTGGTGTTAGTAATTCCCTGTTGTGGCTGTACGGAGTAGAATCTACTGGTGAGGGCGGTAGCATTGTGTCTGCGTCTACGTTCCAGTCCATATCTTCATAGACTGTATTACCACTAATATTGATTTTGTTTTTCTTACTCACTTGTAAGTTCTCCGTGTTGTCTAAATGCACGCAATAAAGTTGCTGTGCCGCCTTTTTTAATCATTTTAAGATTTCTACGCAAGTGCATATCATCTCTGGCTTTCTCTAGCCATGCCTGTTTTTTATCGTCGTCCCATGCTTCGGGCATTGTTACTCTCATGCCACTTATTTCGTATGCACGAACGCCTGAATCTGATACTATGTTTTCTTTAATGATTTCTGTCATCTGAATTCCATAAGGAGAGATAGTCCCCTTCAATCCTATTAAATAGGTAGATACATATTGCCCTGTCGTTAGTCTTTTTACGTTGTTGCTGTGTTAGTTACTTCTATAGCGTTCACACACTATCGCTACACTATAAGACTGCGTTTCTGGGCGGTCTGTTCACTTGTCCTGAAGGGGACATCTCAAACTGCTCAAACTATATTTATTTATAGTTTTATTTTTTTATTATGTATATTATACATAAAATTTAAAGTTCTGTCAAGAACTATTTTTGACTTCGTATAAGTATTACTTACTGTTTATCTTATCTTTAGCTGTACCTGCATATAATCCAAACCATGCTGCACCGGCTCCCACCACAATCGAGATAAGTCCTGATTGCTCTAACGTGGGTACGTCCAATTCCATAAACCAAAAAGTACAATAGTACAATAAATACATATACACTGATAAGAACATTCTAGGGAATATTCTCCATGAGTCTATCATTTGAGAAAACCATATGGCTTTTTGCCATGGGTTGTCTGGTTCTTTATCGTTTTCTAACTGTCTGATATTTTCTTTTAATTCTCCAATCTCAGACACCATTGCCATAAACTTATTAAGGTCTATCTCAACTTCGTTCCTAGACATATCGCCTGAGAACTGTTCACTTGGCTGCGCCATTTATGTCTCCAATCCAATCCAACCATTCTTCTCTCCAATGCTTCCGCTCACTAGGTGCGTGGAAGTGGAAAGAGATTGATATTCTTGGGCCTAGGGTATCTACCCTGTGATATAACTTAGGCGGGAGGTATAATAAATCCCCTTCACTTAGGTCAATACATTTATCTACTGTTGCATCTTCTGGTTTACACTCGTGTTCGTACTCATTCATGATGTACCAACGAACTGTACCCCTAACATGAAACAGAAAATTTGCTGTAGTATCGGCATGGGTTGGGAAGCATCTAGCGTCCTTCTGTCCTGACATATAAATGTTGGACTGGCCTCTGCCATAATATTCTTCAAAGTCTTTGCATTGATTCCAACATTGTTTATTCAAATGTTCACTCAATGGTAATACAAAAGAACTACCTTCTTTCCACTTCTTGAAGATATCTTGTTTAGTCATCTTTTGTTCGGCTTTCTTGTGGCAGTATTTTCTACCACTCTTTTTATCAATAACTTGTAACTGGGGGAACCTATCATGCCCATTCAGTCCATTACTATTCATATAGCTGTCCATCTCTTCCCAACTAAAATAGTTATGAAACCTACTATAATTCTCATCTTTCACTATAAACCAATCGTTAGATTTGCTTTCAAACTCTTCGATTGTCATTCGTGTTAATTCAGGTAATTTCATTCTTTCTCCACAAACCAAACAACTAAACTATCCCTAGTGCCTTCAAATACTGGTAGCACTTGATGTTCTACACTTGGGGGAAATAATAATACTTCTTGCTTTTTTAACTTTATTTCAGTCTTTTGTCCTACCATTACTACTTCTCGAAATGCTACTTTATCGGGCATCTTAAACTCTAGCTCACCACCTACAAACTCGCTTGGGTCGTTAAGTAAGCAAGACATTGATAGCCTTCTATACCCTCTACCCTTATCATCAGTATGCCACTTATAAAAGTGTCCTCTGGTGTATCTAGCGATTTGTAGTATCTCTGGCGTATAGTCTGGATAACCCATATCGTTTATGAACTCTTCCATGAGCTGTATGCCTCTAGGTTGTGGTTCTCCTAGCTTTCTGCTTCGCTGAATATATCTACACTCGGTCTTTCTAATCTCAGGTGCATTTGCTAGTCCTTCCATGCCCACGTGTGTTTCAAATGTTTTTCTACATATGTCAAACAGCTCTTGTGGTAGTGGTGTATCTAGTTTCGTGAACATCATTAGTAGTCACCTAAACAGTCTAAAAAGTCTGTTACTTTCTTATTTACTCTCCATAGTTCATCAACTATATCTTCTCTCTTGTATATTGCTTTTGCATGAGGATTGTACTTTGGATGCCAAGGCTGGCTGGATAGAGAGGTAAAATGTAAGTGCCAAATGTCGTCTAAATCATACTCAGCCTGTTCGTCTCTATCTTTTGCTTCTCCATCAGTTGCGTAACCATCGAAGGAGTTCCAGCGGGCATCTATTCTTTTTATTATTCTGTCCTCTACTGCAAACCTATCAGGAGAGCCAATCTTCTTACTGAAGACATTTTTATAGCCCCATGTGGTTGCTGCGATTTCTTCTATAGGAGCAATATATTCTTTGGCTCTTTCACAATCTATCACAATTACACTATCACTAAACCAACCGCGCTCTAATGGCGTACCTGCATAGTCTTTTGGGTTCATATTGAGGGTGTCCCAACACATTCCGAAAGCACAGCCTTCTAAGTAAGTGTCGTACAGCATTCCGATATCTCGGAAGTTCATTTGGTCGCAGTCCATATAGATTGCTCGTCCTTGGAATCCGCATAGCTCTGGTATTGCATACCTAAAGCAAGTGAAGGGTGTACCCCAACCATCGGTATTCCAATCGGGAAACATGCTAGGTCGCATGAAGGTTATCTCTAATTGTCTGTCTGTATTTTGATGTAGGGTGTAGGCAAGTATCTTCTCTATCCACTTGTCCTCGTACTCACTTGTTCCTACAAATATGCGTATAATTTCGTTATTCATCTTTCTTCTTTCCTAGTCGTGTATATGATTGGTCAATATGAAAGTAAAAGAATTGTGTTCCTGCTTTCGGATAGTAGTTAAAAATGCGGCTGCCGGGGAAAAGATGCTTCTGATTTCCTACATAGAAGCCGATGCTCTCGCTAGCTTCCCATTTCATTAAATGAGGCGCATGAAGATGCATTGCTCGGTAGGCAGTTAGTCTACTCTTATCTTCTCCGTTTTTGCGTATAGATGCATAAGCACCCGCTGCATTGAGAGTAATAACTCCCGACATGAGGGGCATGGGATGGCAAACTGAGTGTTCGCTACAGTTTACTAGTGTTAGGTTTGTTATAAAAGCATCGGGAAGCCCTGCTATTTCTCGTATTGCTTTAAATAGGTCGTTTTGCATTTCTCTAAATAGAGGGAAGCTGGACTTATATAGAATACTACCTGTGTGTGAGTAGAAGGTGTAGCTGTCCGCGTGAATAAATCTCCAGTCGTATTCTGGATTGACATATTTAATGCATTCCCTAGCTAATGTATTAAAGGGTTCGTAGTTCATAAAAATCTAATAGTGTGTTAGGTGGTCAATTGTAGCATCAACAACATATTGATACTTCTCAGGGATACTAAGGTCTATTACAATCCTAGGCTTTCCGCCCGTATTAGTATCCGCGAACCAAGTCTTTCCATCTTTGCCGCATCTGCCTGTTATTACAGTCCAGTTGCCCGCTCCGATAAGACGTCTTTGGTCTTTAATGGTTGTCTGCTTTTTCCCTTCAACTTCTATCGAGTAGCCACTACCTGCATTATAAATAAATCTAATGTAGCATCTGCCCTTGTTTTTGGAATTGCTCCAACCAGTGTGTCCCCAGCGTGGTGGCATAGTAGTAAGTGTATCATAATACCACTTAGGGTGGTTCATGTCTACAACTCCAGAGCTATGCTGAAAATATTTTAAGAAGAAATACTTTTCTGTTCTAAGCCTTTTCTTCATCATACCACTACTAACTTTCGCAACTGTGCCCGTATAGTCTTGATAATTGTGTGATTGGGGGTAGCCTACAAAGGAGGCATCTGCCATATGTTCTTTTAGTTTAGCAAAAGTTAAGTTTGCTTTAGGTTCAGACACCCAACTGTGGGGCATCTGTAGTAGTATAGTTGCAAAAGAGTCTAACTTCTGCAACATTTTTATGTTTTTAATCGGTACTTGTTTCATTTTTCAATGCTTCGGGGTCTGTTACTTTTTCATAGTAAACTACGACCTCTTTGAGTTCAGTTATATAACGCTTAAGTTCTTGCATATTATAACTCATCAACTCATAATCAGGGATTGACATGGCTACGAAAACTATCTGGCCATGCTCTTTTGTCAACCTGGCGTGGAACTCTTCAATATTCTTATCGCTTACTACATACCATAGAGGCTCTTTCAAGTCTATTTCTCTAGGCAGAACAGGTTGTGTTATAATCCTGTCCATTGGTTTAGCTGTTATTTCAATTTGTTTTGGACTTAGTAGACTGCAGCTCGACATCATCATCGAGAGCGTCAATAGTCCTACTAATTTCTTCGATTGAGTCAAATACATTTTTAGTTCCCTTGTTGATTCTAGGCTCTAGCAAACCCGGCTTTGCCGCTGCTAGTTTGGTTAAATTGTGACGCTTAAATATATCTAAATACCTATTCATCTCTAGTTGTGTTGCTTGGGACTTAGCCTGAAGTTCCCCGAGCGACTTTGTTTGTAATGCAAAATCATTCTGCATATTTTCTATCGCAGCTTCCTGTGTTGCTACAGCACCTTCTAGTGCTAAGTTGTTGGCTGTCAGTACTAGGTTTTGTTGATACAGATAGTATCCACCTAAGCTCAGTACTAGTATAATTGCCATCATAAATTGGTTCATAGTTCTTCTACCCTATAATTAAGTCCGTCTGCTCCTCTGATTTCGATTAACTCTCCATCATCGTTTATGAACTTTATGAAGTTAGGTTGTTTTTTAATAAACTTCTTAACTTCGTAACTTCTATCATCTTCATCACCCCATGTGGAGTTATAACTGACAGTAAGTTTGTATCTAGGAAATAGTTTGTACTTTAGCCAAATGTAACACCACTTTATTCCTTTCCAAATAAGGACGATAACTTTTGACAGATACGCCCATATTTGTTTAAAGAAGGCTTTCATAAAGCAAATAAATCTGCTTCTGCTTGTCTGCGTCTGGTCAGTCCTTCTAGGACTCTGCCGCCTGCTTTGTTCCATCTTAGCATTTGCTCTGGTACTCCGGCATAATCGCCTGAGTTTAGAACTTTCAAAAGTGTACTTGCGTTAAGGTTTCCGCTTCCTAGATTGTATACCCACGAAACCATAGCGTCAAATTGATTTTGAGTCAAGTCTACTCGTACTGAATTGTTAATATAACCTTCGTACTCGTTCATTTCCTCAATAAGCATTTCATCAGCTTGATGCTGAGTAATTGTCATGCCTTCTACGGCTGTCTTGATATGACCATAGCCTATCGTCCACACGCCTGCGGGACATTTATATGCCTCTAGTTCGCACCCTTCAAAGTGCTTGATTAAATCTAATCCGTTTTTGCTTATTTTCATAATTGTTTTATCCTTTTTATTGTGGAAGGTTATGGGGAGCTTGCACTCCCCACAAGGTTCTAGCTGATATCGAACTCCACCTCTTTTGATGAGTCTTTCGTGATATCGACTGTCAGTAAGCCATCTTTTAATTTGATGGAATTTACTTTAAGGTCAGAATTAAGGACGAATGTTTTGTCAAATGACTTTGCACTCAGTCCTTGATGAAGATAATTATCACCTCCTTCAGTGCTTTTAGTGCCTACTATGCGTAGTTCGTTGTCTTTTTGAACTACTTTTAGTTGTTTTTTACTCCAACCGGGCACTGCGACTTCGAGTTTGAATCCACTTTTGCCCTCCACTATATTATATCTTGGGTAGTTTGTTTGCATATCCATTTGGTCGAACCATGCTGGATTATGTCCTAGCCAGAAGTTTTTTAGTATTTCTCTATGTAGTGTATGTGCTACCATAGTCTTTCTCCTTTGTGCCTTTCGGTCACGCTTACGCTCCTTTCGGTAGCGCGGTTTGTTATGTAAGCGATTTTTCCACTTACTCGATAATTATAACAAATTTTAAACTTGGTGTCAAGAACTATTTTCAGTCATCATAGTCTATCTGTCCTTTTTCTCGTAAATATTCGAGCGTATCAGATATCCCTATCCTTTTGCCTATTGCGTAGAAGCAGCCACTAGAGCATACTGCTAAGACAAGCCACTGGTACTCATTCAGTCCAAACAATTCCATACTATTTTCCTGTGTGTTTTATAAATTCTGTTATTACTTGCATACCATACGCTGCCCACAGAATTAAGATAGGCACTCCTATTATATATACTATATCGTTCATTATTTACCTATGTGTTTTATGTCGCTTCGTGGTATAACCTGATAAGCGCCCTTGTTATATGCTGGAGCTACAGTGAATTTCTTACTTTCTTCTATCTTCCAAGAATTGTCTACTGGCTCTGAATATCTGCTCGTTTTCATACTAGGATATTCCTTTGCCTTTGGTTGTGTCGTTTTTGCACTAGTCTGTAGTACCGACTTGCTTGCTTTAACTACTGTTTTCTTCCAAGCATTAGTTTTGCGTTTACGCCCGCTAGGACTGTGACGCATACTGCCTATGACTATCATATTTTCTCCTTACTTTTTTGATTTATAGTACATTATACTACTATTTAAGCGCGCAGTCAAGAATTTTCGTAAGTTCATCAAAAATAGTTCTTGACTTTTGCTTCTCTTTTTAGTATAATAACTATATGAGAACTTGGACTGAAGAAGAAATTAAATTCCTCCGCAAAGCGTATAATAATGAAAGCGTAGGTAAGCTTGCGACTCTACTTGGTAGAAGCGAGCAGTCTATACGCAACAAAGTACATATACTACGCAAGAAAGGGTACACATTCGATAGGGTAACAGATGGCACACGCTAGACATAACACTAAAAGTCCCGAATGGTGGAAACACCTGCGCAAATACGCCAAGCGTAGATACTGGAAACAAGTGAGGCAAAATGCCAAGTATTAACTCCAGTAGTATGCCTCTCGAAAGGGCACTTCGTATGTTCCGTAGAAAATGCGATAACGCTGGAATTATCAATGAGGTAAGACAGCGTGAATTTTTCGAAAAGCCCACCACCAAAAGAAAGCGTAAAAAAGCAGCCGCAGTTAAGAGACAACAAAAGATTACATCTGCAAATGCCAATCATATCAAGCGTAGACCTAATCATTTAAGATGAGCCCTTGGTCATATTGCATACTGAGTATTCTATTACTCCTAATTTAACAGTCCTGATTGGAAATTTAAAGTATTTTCTAGTACCAAAAGCTTGCTCCAACACGGCATATAACTCACCCCACAAAAACACATCTTGCTTTATTTTAAAAAGTATGGTAAAATATATACATAATTTAGAAAACAATCTAAACAAACCACCAATTACTCCTCCTCTCCCAATCTCAGAATATAGAATTGAGAGCGTCGAAGGAGCGATAGCGGGGGAGACGCGATATTCAAATCTGATAAATTCTGGAGAAAATCTTGGAGTTAATGTGTTAAATCATTTCCGCCAAGAAAATTAAATATCCTCATAACCCATTCCAACCGCTAAAGAAATCCCATATCAATACACTTAATGAAAATTCGCTTTAAATTCCTATAACTTCGTCCGATTGAAAATTTTTTAATTGATAATAAAAAGCCCTCTAATTGAAGGCTAATTTATTTAAGAAATTTGGTCTAAATTATACTCAATTTGACCCCTAGCATCAAACTCCCATCAGTTTTCTACTGAGTTTTCCTACTCCTAGCTTCTCTAGGTCTGAATCTTGTAGTATTCGTATCTTTGTTGTGGATACTAAATCTCTAGTACCATCAGGAAACTTTAATCTCGCCTGGACACCCGTAGGGGTATCAACTAAAGCTAACACTTCCGCATAGATTCCCTTGTTTCCAAACTCTCCTTTACATACTCTCATTTGAAATCCTCTGGTCTTAAGTTAATTATGAGTGTTTCTTCTAGCAACTTAAGTGAGCTTTTAGGAGACTTCTCTAAACCCGCTAGGGCCTGATAATCTACTGCTAAAATACCCGCTATAGTTTCTACTAACTCTTGCTTGGTAACTGGCTTTTCACCCGCTTTGGTTAAATACTCTGTTTTTAAGTAAACTCCCTCTCTGGATAGCTTCCCAATAACACTTTTTATACTCTTATTCAATTCATTTGCTAATTCTTCTACTGTTTCTCTGGTCGGATTAGCACTATACCTTTCTTTCATAGCATCGACCATTTCGGGTGTATAATTTACAGCCATAAGTCCTCCTCAATTTTATCTATTAGTCGTTCTGTTTGGTATACTGAATATCCCCATAGTTCTGCAACTACATGTACCGCTTCATCATACCCATATTTTTCTTGGGCTTCAAACCATTCTTTAGCCTTAGTATCGTTATTCACTTGCCACTCCTTCCGTAAGCATCAAGCAACTCTCGTCTACTTAGCTTTTTACCGAAGGTATGGATAAGAACATCATCTTGGTATCTTTCTATCCAGCCACCATTATATTCTATATCCAGCACGCTCTTAGTACCTTTATCTGTATCCTGTGGTCTATCATCATAGGACATACTATCAAGTTTATGGGCATGCATCGATTTACAACTCATACCCCATTCTTCTGCTTTGATAGCCATTCTAGTTTCCTCCACAATTGCACTATACTCACTCATCTCTTACTAAACTTGTCCTTAATTCCAATGAAGAAGTCGTGTATTGCGTCCATTTTTCTATTGAAATTGTACTGAAACCAATCACTAGCGTTATTCTCATTTAGCCAGTTTAGAGTAAATATTGTTACTGCTACCCAAAAAGCTAAGCTAAAGATGTAATTGAAAGTATAGTAAGGGAATAAAAAGATATCGTTTATTAACTCCATTATATGTCTCCTTTCTCGCGGGTCTCTGACCTCGCTACTTCAAAGCCGTTTGGATAACGTGCTTCTAATTTTTTAATATTCTCGTCCATTACTTCGTCAGGAGTATAACCTAGTGCTATACAGCCCTGAATCCAATACCAAAGTATGTCGCCCAGTTC